>SDBT01014358.1_pt1 | contig 12635 bp, 9 predicted proteins | sample 2277101 | NCBI WGS metagenome assembly SDBT01 (sample SAMN10404973, study PRJNA504765) | marine sediment metagenome | isolation source: marine sediment core GS10_PC15, 103 cmbsf | place: Arctic Ocean: Southern Knipovich Ridge | collected 2010 | reverse complement strand
AGATAGAGAAGTAATACACGATCTTGGAAAGTGAATTCAAATCGAAAAATCTTTTTTTCCGGCTTTTGTTATTATTTTCAATGGTTTACAAGACTTTTACATTTTTTAATAGGACAGCAGTGAAAACAACTAAAAGAAATAATGAAATTATATATTACTGTGAAATAAACAGAAAGCCAGTAAGGCAAAATACTAATGAAGCGTATGTAGAAGCTTTGGAGAATGTTCTAATTGAAGCAAGAAAAAAACTAAAGAAAAGAAATCGAAAGTTCAGGCTTTGGCTTCCTCCATTTGATTTGAAACTGATTAATTTTGTTGAAGCTCACTTGCAAGCAATGGAAAAGGATGTCGATGATTAGTAGGTCTCATTTCTTTAGAACAGTAACCAATTGTAAAGTTTTTATGGAGATTATTAAATGGTAGATATTAAAAATTTTTACAAAACCTTAGAATGCCCAGATTATGGTAGTTTTAAAATCTTGATGACCATTCCAATAACAATTTTATCTGAGTTATTTAATTCAAATTTTAATATTAAGAAATCTGACGAATTATATAAAAAATTAATAACTACAATGTCAAGAGAGAAATCAATTGATATAACCGAGTTTACAGTGAAGGATCATGAATGTATTGCAAGATATTTGGTTGATACATATGAGGTAGATTCAATATATTTAAATTCAATAGGATCGGGTAAATCAATTTCAGAGGCATTATTCCGTTCAATCAAAAAGAGCCATAAAGCAAAGAAAACTATAGAAAATTTAAGGAAAATATCAAAACAATTAGCAGATCCCATGATGGATTTGGTTAAGAAGTCATCGATGAGTTTAAACATGGTAATGGAACCATTTCAGGTTTATAAAGAAATGTTTAGGAGTATAGGGGGGATTCATTCTCTTATGCATGAGTATACACAGGGATTCGGAGCTATTTCAGCACTTGAGCAATCAATGAAAAACCTATCAATTGGAAATATTATTGGCAAGGGATTTGCAGATCGCATGAAAGAGATTGACCAATCTTATAAAAATATTTTTCAAAAAATTAATGTCCCATATGAAGTTATGAAAGTTCTAGAGGTAAGAAAAAGAGAATATCATTCTATTTCAGTTTCAATTGCTGAAGCTTTGAAGCCACTTCCAAGTTTTCTTGAAATTTCCGATAATGCGCTTAAATCTTTGCGAACTTTTTCTTTTGATATTCCGTCTCTCTATTCATCTCTTGAGTTAGCCAACAAAGCTTTATTAAACTCTGAAAAAATAGTAAAGGGAGCAAATGATTATTTTTCAAAATATCGAGGAATTCTTCCTACGATACCAGAGTATAAATTACCTTTGAGGATTCGAAAATTTGAGGAAAGTTATTTAGATAATCTTGGGCAAGAAGAATGGATGTTACATTATGAAGCTGGTGAATCTATAATATCTTCGAATGAGCTTACATCCGAACTAGACAAAAAGATCCATGATACTATAGATAGAAAACTTGATAACAAGTTAAGTAAATACAGTAATTTATGGAGAAGAATGGAAACTCTCTCCCATCCACCATCCTTTTTTCATTTCATTAAAAGAGTGGTCCAAATTCTGTCAGAGGACTATTGGGAAGTATTTTGGGAAACTAAAGGGAAAAAATTTGTGAGCCGTCCAGAAAGATTGATCCAAAGTCATGTCGGGATTGGAATTGGATCGAGTTTTGGTGATATTGCTTTTATAGGTAAGGAGATAAGAAAGGGAAATGGTTATATCGACCTTTTAATTAATTTTCTTGGTAGGAGTTATATTGTTGAATTTAAATTAGTCGGTCCTGGTTGGGCAAGAGGATTAGCAGTAAAAGGTTTAGATCAGCTTGATAGATACATGGAAACTCAAAACCAGCACGAGTCATACTTGGTAATTTTAGATGGGAGAAAGACTAATAGAGGTGAACCATTTGAAGAAGAGTATAAAATGAACCATGGCAAAGTATACGTGATTACCAAAAAAATATATTGGCAATAGGATTACAGAATAAATATTGATGATAATATCTTTTCAAACCTAGAACGTTAAAAACCGATCTGATTAAGAATCACAAGCCTCCCCTTTACTGACCATTAGGAAGTGATGGTTTGCGACCTTCCCTCTCCCTCTGGAAAGACGCCGATCCCGGCATCCATGAAGTCGATGATGCGAGGAAGAGGCTGGCTGGGGTGAAGGGGGGAATAGATGAGTCGAGCGGAAATCAAACAAGTTGCCTTTTTCCTCTCTCCTTATTTGCCTATCCCCTCGAAACCTGAAAAGTCAGTGACATCATACAAATTGGCGTATTAGAGACCTGATTACCCCTGGTGGATGTAACAGGAAAAGTGGGGGGCTATAGGTTAGTATGGGGTGGGGTGTTTTTTGTTACATTTGCATGGGTTTAAGATCTTGCTCACCTCTTAGTGAGTGTGGATTCGACTTCCTGCTAAGGTCTCCCTGGAAGGTTCGGAGGACGGTAATATTCATTGAAAATGTCCGGATATTTCATAATCATCGGTAGCTTTATCCTCCACAGAGAAGATTACCGAAGAGGTTTTAAAGGTTATGATGAGATCTTGCAGATTATATGTTTAAACAAAAATTGACAGTGTTTATATTAATTGCTATTTTTCATTTAGATTCATATGGGATGAAAACCATGAAAGAAGAAGATCATTTTAAAGCGGCTAAGGAAAGGTTCCCAAAGTATTTCAGTGTATCGGAAGAAGTCATAAACAAACTTCATAAATGGATTGATAGGCAGGACATTCCAGTGCCCCAGACATTTCAGGGGATAGTGAAATTCGCAACTGTGCTGCGTGCTTTTAATCTTTATAAATCGATCAATCTTCTACTTGAGAACGACCATTGGGAGGACGCTGCTATTCTAGGACGCTCGCTCTTCGAGCTACTTCTTAACTTGGAAGAAGTTATTAGGGACGAAAAGACCGCAGAAAAACGAGCTGAGAAATATCTCCGATATCTGCATCTCAGTAAACTGTTGCATTATGTCAATGACAAACGTTATGAAATCAACACAGGTCGGACTCCAAAAGAAGAGGAGACAAGGATTGCAAAAATAGAAAAAGACGTGAGGATCGTTTTTAGTGAATTTGTTGACAAACGCAGAGTCCTGGGATGGAGCAACTCATGGTGCGGTAAAAGCGTATATAAACTGACAAAGGATTCGGGAAAGCCTATCAGACTTGCTCAATATAAATTGATATATTCATATTTTTCTGAATTCTCGCATAGCAACCCACTTGCCACCATGACCACGATAGATTTAGGTAAAACAACGGAAGAGATGGAAAAATTTAAGCAAAACAAAGAGGAAATTGAAAGGGCAAGTATGGCCAGAGTATTAACACTTTCTATAACATGGCTTTTGGAAATATTGTTTATTGGAAAGTCCGAAATACCTCTATTTGATATAAAATGGAATTTAAAAATACTAAGAAAAATATTCAGATTTTATGGAGTGGAACCACCAAAATTTCCTGATTTTTAATGGTTTACAAATCTTCAACCAAAAACATAAGGCATTGCAATAATGTGCTGACATCTTAAGCTGAAGTTGTCGTAATTCATATATACCTACTGATTTCATGGTCTTATGATCCTATCAACTGTATTGACCTATTTGAATACTTTTTGTTATTCTGCTTTCATGTTGGAGAGGGAGTTTTGATGTGAACCAGGAATTTATATGTCTTTAGCTACATCCATAGATGAAGCAAAAGTTAAGGTCGAAAAACTTGTGGAGCGATTTGCTCAAAATCTGGATGTCTACAAACGGTCCAATTACAGGGAAACTCAGGTACGTATAGAATATATCGATCCCTTTTTTGAAGCACTGGGTTGGGATGTAAGAAATACAAAAGGATGTGCTGAGCAGTATAAAGATGTAGTCCACGAAGATGCTCTAAAGACTAGTGGTTCAACTCGTTCTCCAGACTACAGCTTTCGTATTGGTGGCTTGCGAAAGTTCTTTCTTGAGGCAAAAAAACCCTCAGTGGCGATCAGAAGCGATATTGGGCCAGCCTATCAATTGCGACGTTATGCATGGAGTGCAAAGCTTCCATTAAGTATCCTCACTGATTTTGAAGAATTAGCCCTCTACGATTGTCAAAAACGTCCTAGACCAGGGGATGTTCCAAGCTTAGGGCGGATCATGTACTATACCTATGACCAATATCTTGATCATTTTGATGATATATATAGCGTTTTTTCTCATGAATCGTTGCTAAAAGGATCTTTCGATCGTTATCTGCAAGATACAAAGGGAAAACGGGGAACCAGTGAAGTTAATAGCGAATTCCTCAAGGAAATCGAAGGTTGGCGTGATATACTTGCTCGAAACATTGCTTTGCGTAACCCAGGTCTCAGTGTGCACGAGCTCAACTTTGCAGTTCAGCGAACCATAGATCGTATCATTTTCCTCCGGATGTGTGAAGATCGAGGCATCGAGGATTATGGTCGTTTATTGGCTTTGGGTAGCAGATTGCATGTCTATTCCCAACTGCGCGATCTATTTCGTCAGGCCGACGAAAAGTATAACGCAGGCCTTTTTGACTTTCAGGGAGACACCCTCACTCCCACACTAGCTGTGGACGATAAGGTGCTCAAACCGATCCTATATGGATTGTACTATCCTCAGTCTCCTTACGAGTTTTCGGTGCTGTCCACCGACGTATTGGGCCAGGTATATGAGCAGTTTTTGGGCAAAGTCATCCGCCTAACTCCGGCTCACCGCGCTATAGTAGAAGAAAAGCCAGAAGTAAAGAAGGCAGGTGGTGTGTTCTACACTCCCACCTTCATTGTGGAATATATTGTCAAACAGACTGTAGGAAGCTTGCTAGAGGGTAAAACACCTCGGCAGATTTCCAGACTGCATATCTTGGATCCTGCTTGTGGCTCAGGTTCATTCTTGCTGGGAGCGTACCAATACTTGTTGGACTATCATTTACAGTGGTACGAGGCAAACATCCCGGATAGGCACTCTCGTGGCAAGCGCCCTGCCATCTACCAAGGGCCAAAAGGCGGCTGGAGGTTGACGGCAGCTGAGAAGAAACGAATCCTGCTCAACAACATCTTTGGCGTGGACATCGACCTGCAGGCTGTGGAAGTGACCAAGCTGAGCCTACTGCTCAAAGTGCTAGAGGGCGAAACTGACGAGACGTTGAGCCAACAGCTTGTCCTGTGGCGCGAACGTGCCTTACCTGACCTGAGCAAAAACATTAAGTGCGGAAATTCGCTCATCGGGCCGGACTATTTTGGAGCTCAATTGTTACCCGATGAGGAAGAGATGCGGCGGGTCAACGCATTCGATTGGCAGGTCGAATTCCCGGAGGTCATATCCACAGGGGGATTCGATGTTGTGATTGGCAATCCGCCCTATATCCGGATTCAGACAATTCAGGAATGGACACCTGGATCTGCCGACTACTTTAAAAGAATTTATCGTGTGGCATATGCGGGAAACTATGACATCTATGTTGTTTTTGTAGAACGTGGGCTTTCCCTTTTAAAAGGGAATGGCAAGCTGGGCTTCATTATACCTCAAAAATTCTGGCATGTTCATTACGGTAAGGAGTTGCGCGGCCTGCTTCTTAAACAAAAGAACGTCGAAGGAGTGGTCAACTTTGGCTATAACCAAGTGTTTGATGCTGCATTTATAAACACATGTATCTTGATCCTGTCGAAAGCGCCATCGGCTTCGTTTAATTACACCGAGGTAAGAAAGGCAGAAAAAGGAACCTCTCTCTATCTTGCCCTTAAAGCTGCACCTGTATCTACTCTCCCTAGTCAAGCTTTAAGCGAAGGCCCATGGGTGCTCAAACCAGCTTCCACGATGAAACTACTAGAGAAACTGGCAAGGCAAGGACAACCATTGGAGAAATGTACAAAACGAATTTTTCAGGGATTGAAAACAAGCGCTGACAAAATATATGTTTTAAGAATAATTAAAGAAACTTCCTCATTATTTATAGCGCATTCATTGAAGCTAGACAGAGAGGTTGAACTTGAGCGTGGCTTGTGTCATAAACTCATCAAAGGTACCGAAATGCGGCCATTCGCACCATTGCCGGCGCGGCGCATTATTCTGTTTCCTTACTTGTCGGACGGCAAATCTATGCGCTTGATGGAGGAAAAAACCCTTGAGCAAAATTACCCGAAGATTAATGGCTATCTAAAAGAAAATGAGAAATATCTGCGCAATCGTGAAAGTGGAAAAATGAATCACAAAGGCTGGTACGGGTACGGACGAACCCAGGCTCTCAATGTTATATCTCTTCCTAAGATTGTAACACCTGATCTTGCACCATTCTCGTCATTCCTTTTTGATACAATTGGAGACCTTTACTTTTTAGGAGGTGCTGCTGGAGGTTATGGGATTCTGCCAAGATCAGACGTTAATCCTCTCTATCTCTTAGGTTTGTTAAACAGCCGGGTACTCAACTTTTTTATTACGTCATCTGGTCAGCAAATGGAAAGTGGGTATTATTCATTTGAAGCGCGCTTTATTCGTTCGGTACCCATTCATACTATCGACTTTGATGACATACTAGATGTTGGTTATCACGACAAAATAGTGACTTTGGTAAAGCTCATGTTAGATCTGTACAAAAAGCTTGCTTCCGCTTCCATCACCGAAGAAAAGATCCTCTACCAGCGCCAGATCGATGCAGCTGATGCTCGGATCGATGCACTGGTGAATGAGTTGTATGGTTTAACCGAAGACGAGATAAAAATTGTTGAAGACCTAGAACAAAATGGAGGCTCTAAATGATTTTAGTAAATATAACAGTGCCAATACAACAAGATATGGAATTAGCACAAGAAGCTTTTAGTCGAGGATGCAAAGAAGAGAAAGGCTGAGTTGAGGGGGGAGTAGTCGAGACCTGTATAGTTCAGCCAATCAGCCTTCTTTCGTCCCTCTTTTTAATCTCCTTCCCCTCGGAATCTGAGAAGTCCGTGACCTCACCAAATTAGCAGAATAGAGACCGGATTACCCCAGGTGGATGTAACAGAAAACGGGAGAGGCTATAGGTTAGTATGGAGGGGCGCATTTTTTGTTACATTTGTGTGGGATCAAGATTCAGTCCTGGGCGGCTTGAGGGTGGGTTTGGCTCTCTGCTCAGGCACCAGTTTTCCATAGGTTCCCTTGATTTCGTTGTATTGAATGTCGTACATCTGGTAACACAATTCCTACGCTGGGAACTTTTATTTGTCTTGCATATGTCACGTGGGGAGGGATCCATCTTAGGTATTCATAGATCAATTTATATTTAATAAATGCTGTCTGTTTGACTTGCCATTCTGCCAGGGGGCGTTGTTTCCTTAGTTTGAGGTATGAAGCAAAGGTTATATCTAACAGCTTGAAGGTCTATTTTGATGATACTTGAGAAATCTATTCACCAAATATACATAAAATCGTGCTTTTTCTTGAGGAATAAAACGGAATCGCATTAAAAAACCTTCAGTTCAGCGAGTTTTTTTGTTGATAGTAAAATTGATGCTTCCAGATCGGATATCACGACCGCTAAACATGCAGCTTGCAGTATAATAATGATAATTATAAGATAAAAATGTAATTTTAAGCGGATATTCGCTGGGACCATTTTATATACGACGTTGATTTAAGGAGGTTTGTTTCAAATACTTCAGGCTGTATATTAATAGTTATACATAAAAAGAGCAAAGAATTAAGAGATGAAAGAAAAATATATAGATCGTAATATTGCGTTCTTTAATACAGTAGTTGAGCAGTTAAGAGATTTTAATCGCGAACGGTTTCGAAAGTTTTACCACGAATGTGATCTATTTGAACGGTTTCAATTAAAATATGGCATTGGATATCTTGATATTTGTAAAACAGAGAACGTGGACTTCATTTCACATTCAGTTCGCCATACAACAATGATCGCCAAACTCCATGTGGAAATCTTTGGATTTCCCAACGATAAATTGATTACTGAATTTGGTGAACTAACAAATACATGTCATGATTGTATTAAGCGTATTGAATCATTTTCAAGTAAAATATTTCAAAATTGGGATGCTTCTTTTATAAAAAATATAATTGGAATTAATACTCTAGTTTCGGTAGATTTTAAACTTTATATTGGTCGCAGAGCTCTTGGTCTACTTAGATATGAAGAATTCAAAGAAAAACTATTATCCATTGAAACTCCAAGAAGAATATTTAAAATAGAAGAGGGTTTACCCTCCTCTAAAGCTTTACTTGCTAGAAAATCTGATTTTAATAAAGTTAAAGCAAATGCTATAGAGGTAATGAGCTATGATACTATTCTTGATAATGCTAGAGCTGTTGCATTAGACAGTTATCCCTATAAAGATCAAGAACTTTTAAAAAAGATTCTTTCTGAAACTACGGATCCTAATGTCATATTGATGGCACTCGAGAGATTGGATAAAACAAGTGAAAATGGAAATATTTTTCAGAAGTATTTAAGTAATAAAGATACAGAGATTAAATGTGAAGCTGTACTTGGAACATTAGACATCGGATTAATTCGCACGTGTTTGACAAATGAAGATTCCCTGTGGATTAAAGAAGTTATCGAAGCAAGAATTGCTGATTTAGAAAGGAATGAAGAAAGACTGGCTGAAATTGGAAAATATCCAAAGACACCTCCAGGTGCGTATGTCGCTATTGCTGCAATATCAAACTTGAAAATCTTGAATTCAGTTTGTGAAACTATAAAAAGTAAGGCAAACGCTGATTCTTGGACACAAGATTTAGTGACTTTAATTAAAGCAAAAGAAGCATCTTTAAATGGAGATATAAAATTACTTGACGAGTTACTAAAGGAAGCAGCATTCAACATAAGATATTACATCTTAAAAATGAAATCTGATCTTATTAATACACAGCAAATCGCTCCAAAAGTATTCATTTCCTATAAGCATGAATCGCATTCTCATAATGAATGGGTGAAGAAATTAGCCAAAGATTTGCGAAAGCATGGCATAAATGCATTGATTGATGAGTGGGAGATTGATTTGGGTGAGTCCATATCAGATTATATGGCATATAAAATATCATCTGCAGATTCCATGCTTTTTGTTATAACAGAGGAAAGTTTAGCAGCAGTCGAGGCGAATAGGAAAGAATCTACTGCCATACGTTTTGAATTTCAGATAGCTAATGCACGGCGTTACCATGATCATAATTTCCGAATTATAGGCCTCCTAAGATCGGGGATAGGTCCCCCAAGTCACATATCTGATAATCTGTATATTGATTTTAAAAATGATAAGAAATATAAAAAAAATTTGGATAGATTGATTAAAAGTTTACATGGCGAATATAAAGAAGAGCGCCCGCTATTGATTCCACGAAGACAAAATGCATAACAAATGGCTCAAGTTGACCGCAGATGCTGTGCTTCGATTTAATTTTGGTGGGCCTAATATTATCAATTTCAGACTTAGGGTTTATTACCCTGTAAACATGCGGCAACTTAGCCAAAACGTTATAGATACAACAGACTGACAAATGGTGAGCAAGGAAGATCCTCCACGTATCTTCATTTCCTATATGCGGCAAGATGTTGCGGTAGCCGAGCAAATCTACGATTTCCTGATGTCAGTGGGCGTGCAGCCATGGCTGGACAAGAAAAGCTTGGCTTTAGGGGATGACTGGGAAAGTGAGATAAGATCGGCACTTCGGGAGAGCGATTTGTGCATTGTGTGCTTGCGACCTGGCTTTGACGAAAAGGGATTCCGTCAGAAGGAGATTCGCTGGGCTCAGGAGGAGGCAATGGAGCGTCCACCTGGAAGAAGTTTCATCATACCATTCATCGTCGAGGCTTGTGAATTACCGTCATGGTGTAGACAAATCCACGCTGGGGCGGATTTGTCAAACAGCATATGAAGATCTGCTCGCAGCTCTTAACAAACATTGTAGAACAAATCTTTCTCTCCGTGTGAAGAGAGCCGTTAACGAATTCGAACAGGCTGAAGTCGAGGGTGCACGCTGTGTTTTGTCAAACGCGCTTGAGGTCGGTCCAGATGACACCGTCGTGATCGTCTCGGATGAAACATCGATGTCAGCGGCATCGTGCATCCTCCAGGTGGCGATGTACGAAGTAGGCGCAAATTCGAGTATCCATTTGGTATCTACCGAAGAGCAGCGGCTGTCTGGTGAATCGTTGCCGAGTGCCCTGAAAGAGGGAATCGATGATGCTTCCGCAGTTATCGTTCTTGGTTCTTCAGCAGCATGGGGAACTGCATTTAGGTTTGCTCTTTTTCGCTACGCGATTTCAGATGGAAAGACAAGGATCGCTACTCTTCCTGGCGCGACCACAAAGAGCTTGCAGTTCAGCGGTGGCGTTTGGTCTGCGGTCGCAGCTCGAACACAACGAGTCAGTGCGATCATAGCGAGAGCTGCGAAGAGCACACTTGTGACGACCGATGGACAGAATAACTTCTCGCTCGTTTTTGATCTTGGGCATTATAGACCAAGGGAATTCAGTGGGAAGGTGGCACCCGGTTCGTGGGGCAATGTTCCAGCTGGAGAATCGTTCGTGTTACCAAACCGCGGTACGTGCAAAGGGAAGGTGGCAATCAATGGGAGCCTACCCAACTACGAAGTTGTTGCAGCGCTCTCGAAGCTCATTTTCGACGGTGATGACGAAATTGCACCAAACGCTACGATGGTCGCAGAGATTGGTGTTGGTTTGAATCAAAACATTACTAGTCTGAATGGTGTTCCATTTCTGGATCAAAAGGCGTTAGGCGTGGTCCATATCGGCCTTGGGGCAGACATTCAGTTCGGCGGACCGACATATAGCACGGTACACATTGACTTAATTACCCGACCAGTTCGGCTGTCGTTCGACGACAAGATCGTAATCATGAATGGAAAATATATTGCATAGTGAGAAGAGCTGCGCAATGGGCGAATAGCCCTCTAACAAGACGTTGTACTCTGACGTGATGTTTCTCAACTAAATTCGGACCACACATGATGTTTCTAAAGCGCTGGTTTGTTTACCTCTTCCTCTGGAAAGACGCCGACCCCAGTATCACTGAAGTTGACGATGCGAAGAAGAGGCTGGCTGGGTTGAAGGGGGAGTAGTCAAGACCTGGATAGGCCAATAGAGCCGCCTGCTTTCATCCCCCTTCTTGATCACTTTCCCCTCGAAACCTGAGAAGTCCGTGACTTCATACAAATTGGCATAAAAGAGATCGGATTACCCCTGGTGGATGTAACAGGAAAAGTAGGGGGCTATAGGTTAGTATGGAGTTGGTTTATTTTTGTTGCATTTGTATGAAGTCAGATTCCGATTTAAGCGGTCTGAGTATGGCTTCGAGTCCCCCCTTCGGCATTCCTTCCCACCCCTGTTACCCCTGTTAAATCAATAAGTTACTTGCTCACTGAGCCTCATTTTGTGTGAAGAATACTCAATAGCGTCGCAAAAACGTACACAAAAACAATCCACAACGTAATCCCCCTATTAGATTTTTAGAGAGGAGCTTCAGATCAGCATGGAATCGTACTGAGATAGACCCCCACCATCTGAAGACCTATCCCCACGAGCAGGCCAGGCGAGACCTAACCGCAAGAGTAAGTAATTAAATCTCGGAAAATAGTCCGTCTCAACCTTGCCACCGTCCCCCACGCTGGTCGCGCTAACACCAGATTTATTCGGACGGACTCCAAAATATAGTAGAATTACTCCCACGAAATTTAAAATTAAACCCCCAAGAACAAAGCATTTAGCCATCTTCCCCTCCTATGAACTCAGCCTATCAGGAAAACAATTTCATTACAAAATGAGTCAGAACCGAAAAGGCAAGCGATGTAATAACACTGGTCATAAACCTAGCCAAGAAATAGGATTGCAAGGGACGGTCAGCTGTTATTGGATTTATATGAAGTTTTAAAATATATCCATAAATACAATGTACGACTCCTCATGCAAAAGGTATTCCTATAAGAAAGGCCCAACTTTTTCCGAAAATCCCAATCAATATCCCAGCAATTACATTCATTTTCACCCCCAACCATTTCATGCGCAGTCTATCAGATCAGTACCGAGTTATCAAATCCTCACCCCATCCGATTGAAGCATCCCTGACCCTTGAACACCTCCGTGAACCTTGTCTTTTGCTGTGTGTTGGAATAGAATTTATTTATCAAAGTAAAGGGAGGAATAAAATGCTTGAATGGATTAATTTTGGATTAGATATTTTGGTCCTTTTAGCTTTGGGATTTGTCGTAATAAAAACAAAAGGAGTCTGGCCGGCGTTGAGAGAGGCGAGGGATTCATGGCGATCTGTAGCCGAAGGAAAACAAGTAAAACTAGAGGATGAAAAAGAAAAACACGAGATGGAGATAGAGGCATGGAAAGATGCGATAGAACGATGGACTCCAAAGCTCGCAGAAATAGCAATCAAAGAAACTGTCAAGTTCTCGAATGAACAATGGAATATTTTATATAACGATTTAGTACGCCTATGCTTTCCGGCCCTTGGCACTAATTAAAACTGACCCATTTGTGCTCGTTAAAAATAACCCACACGATGCGCAGTTGTTTGTAGATGAAAGGTTCTGATTATATATTGAGCAAACAGAGGGGAGTATAAGAAGCA
>SDBT01014357.1_pt1 | contig 12636 bp, 8 predicted proteins | sample 2277101 | NCBI WGS metagenome assembly SDBT01 (sample SAMN10404973, study PRJNA504765) | marine sediment metagenome | isolation source: marine sediment core GS10_PC15, 103 cmbsf | place: Arctic Ocean: Southern Knipovich Ridge | collected 2010 | reverse complement strand
ATATTCTGGTTACGTTCAGGCCGATGCATATAGTGGTTATGACGAATTCTTTAGAAAAGGCAAAGCTACAGAAGTTGGCTGTAATTCACATGCCCGCAGGAAGTTCGAATATGCATTGGATAGCGATCCGGTAAGGGCTGCGCGTATGATGGTACTTTGGGGCAGGCTCTACGAAATTGAAAGCAGAGCTAAAAAGCAAAAGTACAATAGTGCACAACTGCTGGATGCCAGACAGAAAGAAGCTATGCCGATACTTGCGGAAATTAAAACTGTTCTGGATGAATACAAAAAACAGGTTCTTCCCAAAAGCCCGATGGGCAAGGCGATAACTTATTCGCTGAACCAATGGGACGCTTTGAACAGATATGTTGATGATCCGATTTTGGATATTGACAACAATCTTTCAGAACGAACATTAAGGATGGTCGTAATCGGTCGCAAAAATTATATGTTCGCCGGCAGTGAAGCCGGAGCCCGGCGAGCAGCTATAATTTACAGCCTTGTCGCAAGCTGCAAATTAAACGGGATTGATCCATTCAGGTATTTCAGGGATGTCCTTGCCAGAGTGAGTACACATCCTGCCGACAAAATAGACGAGCTTCTGCCAGGCGAGTGGAAAAAACTGAACGCAGAAACCGGTACAGATGTTGGCGAGGATACCACCAAGATGGTGAAAGTTGCCTGATAGCCCGATTTTACGACCACAGCTATTTTTCTATAGAGGATGTACTTGGCCGGAACCTTACATTTCACCTCGATCCTCCCGCAAATATGCCAATATCTTATCATTTGAGTCACAATTTAAAAAAGTACTTGTTTTCGACGCTTTTCGGGCCGATAATACTGACAGGATCGACATAAACGATTCGAAAAAGACATAGTAAAAATACTGCTTTTGCAGTTTCTGATATAAAATAGGCTTAGATTGAGAATATGTTTGCGGTGATAAAGTTTAGAGTTACGGGAAATCCAAGATTTCTCTCACACGCCCAGACAACCGAGGTGTTTCGCCGGGCCTGCGCAAGAGCCAAAATCCCGCTAAAATACAGTTTGGGCTTCAATCCCAGACCCAAAATGGCTTTACCACTGCCAAGGACCGTCGGTGTCGAATCAAATGACGACCTTCTTTGTTTGGGGATAAGCACAGATACAGACCACGATATCGAGCAAATCAGAACACAACTCGCTCAACAGCTCCCCGAAGGCTTTGAGTTGACCGAAATTACTCTGGAAGAGGCAAAAACCTCATTTGTTCCCGTCTCGGCCACATACATATTCGACGTTTCGACGCCCTCGCAACCAAAAAAACTCGATAAACTCGCCGATGAACTGCTTGGATCCGATTCACTCGAATTGCAAAGAACCTCGGGACCGAGAAGCAGAATCAGAATTGTAAACGTCAGGCCGTTCCTGCAATCCATTCATATCGAGAAGATCGATCCGGACAATACAAGAATCTCCGTAACCTGCAAATGCGGACCTAATGGATCAATACGTGTTGATGAAATTATGAAGCTGTTACTGTTGGAACCCGATCAGATTCAGGGACCTATCAGGAGAAATGATATAAAATGGCAACAAAACAACTAACGACCGGTTACACAAAGTCGAGAAAGCCCGTTGAGAGGATGATGTAATGGCAAAAGAAATGCTTATTAATGTCGCTGAGAGCGAAGAATGTAGAGTCGCAATCGTAGAAAAGGGTTCGCTCGAAGAATTATACGTCGAAAGAGCCAGTTTCAGCAGCCACGTCGGAAACATCTACAAGGGAAGGGTCGTAAACATCGAGGCCGGAATACAGGCCGCATTCATCGATTTTGGAATCGGAAGAAACGGATTCCTCCACATCAGCGACATCCACCACCGATACTTCAAAAAAAGCACAGCAAAAGAAATAGAAAAGCTCGGAAGAAGAAAAGCCCTAAAAGACAGGCCACCAATACAGAACTGCCTCAGAAAGGGCGATGAGCTCGTCGTACAGGTCACAAAAGAAGGAATTAAGACAAAGGGGCCCACACTTAGCTCTTACCTCTCTCTGCCCGGCAAATTCCTCGTAATGATGCCCTGGATGAGAAGGCACGGAGTCTCACACAAAATTGAGGACGAGGACGAGAGAAAACGCCTGAGACAGATTCTCGATGATTGCAAGCCGCCAAAGGGACAGGGCTTCATCATAAGGACTGCCGGACAGAGCGCCTCGAAAAGAGACATCCAGAACGATCTGAGATACCTAAACCGTCTCTGGACCGCAATTGAAAAAAGAATGGATAAAGAAAAGGCCCCGGCAGAACTCTACCAGGAATCCAGTCTCGTCATTAGAACACTCAGAGACGTCTTTAACAGCGACATAAGCGAAATCATCTGTGATTCGGAAAACGTCGTTAGAAAAATCAAGGACTTCCTCTCAATCGCAAGCCCAAGGTTAAGAAAAAAAGTCACATTTTACGACCAGAAGATTCCGATTTTCCACAAGTATAAAATAGAGGAAGAAATCGCAAAAATTCAGTCACGATCCGTCGCTTTAAAAGCCGGTGGTTCTATTGTCATTGAGCAGACAGAGGCACTCGTGGCTATCGACGTAAACAGCGGTAAATACAGAAAGGCACAGAACGCCGAACAGACCGCATACAAAATCAACATCGATGCAGCCAGAGAAATCGCCCGGCAACTAAGACTAAGAGACCTTGGAGGCCTCATCATCTGCGACTTCATTGACATGAGAAACGACAAGAACAGAAAAGCCGTAGAAAAGGAATTCCGGGCCGCCGTAAAACCCGACCGAGCAAGATCCAGAATCCTCAGAATCAGCCAGTTCGGCGTCGTCGAAATGACAAGACAGAGAATGAGACCCTCACTACAGTCAAGCACGTACCTCGCTTGCCCGCAATGTGCCGGAACAGGATTCGTAAAGAGCCACGAGTCACTCTCTCTTGAGCTGATTCGACTGCTGAATCTTTCCGCTTCGAGAGATGAAATAAGGAAAATCGAACTCTCCGTTTCCGCTGATGTCGCCGATTATTTACAGAACGAAAAACGATCAGCTATAACTCACATCGAACAAGTAAACGAAAAAAGAATAATCATACACTCTATGACCACTTATGCCGGTGAAAAACACAACCTCATGTGCTACAACGAAAGAGGAAGTGTCGTGACACTATAAAGGATTGAACCAAAGAACCACTAATGACAAAAGATATCTGCCAGATAAATAAAACAGGATCAAAATGAATTCTAAACTAAGGATAGTTCTACTCTGGTTTGCATCTCTGCTGGTTGTCATTGCCATATTCGTTCTTTCTACAAGCCTAAGCCAAAGACCGGAAATCATACTTACACCAGATCATAACATCCTTGACTACATGCCAGAAGTAAACCAAACTTACGACAACAACTCCGCTTCGCCAATAGAAGGTACAGAGATCATAGATGTAGTCGATGCCGAGTACACTACAAGGGATGATGAAACAAAAGAAATCATACAGATTTTCGGCTTTAAAAGTGTGCTTAAAAGCCAAGGCGACCAGTGGGAACTCGAAAAACCTTATATTGACTTATTTAGAAAACAATTCAATTGCTCGATCAGGGCCGAAAAAGGAATCGTAAGAGTTGAACAGTCATCCGCTCAAGTCGATCCAAGAGAAGGACAACTCCAGGGTAACGTCACAATCACACTAAAGCCAAAAAAAGAGAATGACCAAAATTCCGATGCGGTTATCTACCTCGACGACCTCACTTTTACCAGCGAAGAATCCAGATTCTTCACTGACGGCCCCGTCGAATTTATCTCCGACGAACTGCACATCGTCGGAAAAGGACTACAGGGAATCTATAACGAACAGTCCAATAGAATCGAATTATTCAGAATCACAACATTAACCAAACCGCTAAAATTAATGGGCCGGGCAGCCGCCTTATTCGCTTCGAATGAAAAAGAACAGACAAAAACTCCACCTTCGGATCTGCCCCCAAAAACACCATCTGCAGAACCTACGCCTGCACCCGATCCAGTCAAGCCAAAGCCAATCGCTGCCGAACCACCCCCTGAGGCTCGACCAGTACTCGATCCAAACCAGGACAAGTACTATAAATGCCTCTTTAGCCAAAACGTCGTAATAGACAGCCCAGATCAGTTTGTTTTCGCCCAAAAGCATATCTCCTTTAGCAATATCTTATGGAAGAATCCCGAAGATACCGAAGAACAACCCGAACCCCCTAAACCACAAACCAATACCACTACCACTACCGATCAAAATACCGCACCACCCCAAGCCCCTGTCCCTGCCGATACCCCAATCGCCAAAAAAGTTACTACCCCTCAGCCTCAGTCTAAGCAAAGCGAACCACTGGATACACCTGCCGAAATCCTCATCACATGCGACAACGGAATCCTGATAACACCTATGGATTCAGACCTCTCGATTGAGGATTTTAGAACTCCGGACTCCAATAACACATCAGCTTCTGTCAGCCCCGAAGACACAAAGCAACGTCCAGCCCTCTACGCAAACACAATTAACTATTCCACAGACACAGGCCAGGCTCTCGCCACCGGACCGCTACGTGTAGTCTTCTATCCAAACGATGTAACGACCGCAGATCCCAACCAGGAATTAACCGAACCTCTCCCAATTACCGTCACCGCCAAAAAACTGGCAAAGTTCCTCCCCGAATCGAACCTGGTGTTGTTCGAAGGAGATTGCCTCGCTACAATGACCAAACCCGGTCCCAATTCCACCGAGGACTACCAACTTGCCGCGCCGACCCTTGAAATAAAACTAATCCCTGATTCCAACGATATCGAACGGTTCACTGCCCGCGGACAAAGGGTGAGCCTCTCAACTACAAAGACCGAGAACGGCAAAAAAGTCTCTGTTACCGAGCTAAATTGCAAAAGTCTGGACCACTATATTCTCCAGCAAACTTTCCTGGCTTCAGGTCCCGGTGTAATAAAGATATTAAATTCAAAAGAACCCGATCCAAACGACGACAAACCCGGCTTTAACCTCAATAAGCCTTCCTTGACCGTCATCAGTAACTTCGACAACCTCCACTATGCAATGTCGGAGAACATCATCACAGCCAACAGAGACCCCAACACCCCGTTGCTGATCCAATATTTACCGATCATAGACGGAAAAATCGACTATGACCAGAAGACCTCCGCAACCGCTGAAAACATCGAAGCAAAATTAGTGCGCCTGCCGGACGACCAGCTCGAACTCGAATCATTTACCGCAACCGGAACTATTACCTACGAAGACCTCGACAAATATTTCGAAGGCGGCCTGCTACACTACGATCTTACCAACTCAAGGGTAATAGTACACAGCGACGGCATCAACCCATGCATACTAAACGGAATGGCCGTGGACAACATAGAATGGGACATTAAAACAGACAAAATAAAAGCAAATGTAGTCGCACCAGGAGCTATAAAATAAAGTAACAATTCCACTACACCTCAGAACCTCGGACACCTTTAATTTTCCGTTCAACGTTTTTCGTTATTTTTCCTTGATATTATGGGGCAATAGTTTTGGAGAATCGAAGCAAAAAGGTGCCTAAATGGGAATGTCGGTTTACTAATAAACTACCCAGTAAGAATTGCCGATATGCTTATACTTCAGAGCAGGGCATACCTTGAGGTGAATGAAATCTAATGGGGGCGGCATAAAATGTGACCTTGTGAAAGGGATGCATGATGAGAGAAAAGAGAATAGCTTCAAATCGGTTGCATGGCTCTGCACTCGTTCTTGTCTTATTGGCTTCGGTTATACTTGCAATAGCAGGTATAGGTGTAATGTCCCTGGGAGTGCGAGGACGCATCCTGGCGATGCGTGATGCTGAGCAGATTCAGGCTCGTTGTGCTGCGGACGCGGGACTGACAAAAGCCATTTATTTGATGAACGAGGACCTCAAAGAAGCCACGTGGTCCGAGAGTGATTTACCCCTTGTACAAAGCGAGGATCTGTCTAACTGCGATGCTATTTTCAAATACACAGTCAACTTCGACGAGGACGTTGCCGAGGCGGACAGTTATTTTGTTGAATCCGTAGGTATCGTAGGCCAAACCCAGAAACGAGTTTATGCAACCTTGAAAGTCCAGGGACCGTTTGAGTCGGCGCTCGTTGTCAGACAGACTATAGTTATGAAGCCGGGATCTGTTATTGACGGTTACAACTTCGACGATCCGGATGAAAAGGTGCGATTGGCGACTATGAGCATACTTCCGGCGCAGGTGACACTCGGCAAGGACGCAATAATTAATGGTGATGTGGCAGTGGGTGTCGGGGGAGATCCTTCAAAGGTAATATGCGCACCTGGTGCGAGCATCACCGGCGAAACTTACGCTATGAACGAGAAGATTTACCTGCCTGAGATTACTGTGCCGGAGTGGCTTGAGGACCTGGCGTCAGAGGGTATCATAAACGTCCCAACGGTGATAAGCGATTCTGCGAAGTGTGACGGAATAAATATTGGCAAAGGCGGGATAATTGTGATTGACGGTCCCGTTACTTTGTACGTCGCCGGTGATATAAGTTTGAGCAACTCAGCGCAGATACAGATAAATCAGGCTAATCCCGATGCCTCTCTGACAGTGTTTCTGGGAGGCAACCTATACTGCAAAAACGGAGGCGCTATTAATAATCTTACAAATGATCCGACCAGACTTAAACTCTTTGGTCTGGACAGTTGCAAAAACCTGAGTTTTGCAGCAAGCGGAGCCTTCTATGGGGCAATATATGCCCGTAACGCAATGGTAAATTTGAAAAACTCAGTGGAAATATACGGATCAATTGTCTGTCACTGCTTCAATCAGGCCCTTGCGTCAAACTTTCATTATGACGCGGCATTGCGAAGTGTCGGCACAAGCGATCCAGCCGTCCGATTAGTAATAAATCGGTGGAGTGAATAAACATAAAACTCAAAGGCGTCAGGTTCTTTTATTAGCTTTGCTCTTAGTCTTAATATTGATTGCTATTCGTCACACGGCCACCTGTTTTCCGCAATACGAAATACGCGGCTTTAGCTGCAAAGCTTCTCAAGCTCACCAATCGATAGCTCGCTTAAATGCCCGATCACTTTATCCGCCATTGCTAACTGCTCGGCATCGTAGGAATTCGTAATCGCCACCGTACGCATCCCCGCTGATTTTGCCGCCTGGAGGCCCCAGTGCGAATCCTCTATTACTACACATTTGCCCGGAGTGATCCGCTCGGCGCGATCGGCGTTAAGCTGCTCCAGGGAAAGCAAAAATCCCTGCGGATCGGGCTTGCCCTTGCTAACGTGCTCAGCCGATACGATAATCTCAAAATAATCGCGAAGCCGCGCCCGCTCTAAGATAAGTTCTATCTCCGCCAAAAGGGCACCCGAGCAAATCGCAATCGGCACTGAACCCTCTCGCAACATATACAGAAAATCACGCACCCCATCGATTATCCCCCCATCAGTTTTAACAAGCTCCTCGAAAACCCGGTTCTTGCGCTCGACTAATTCCTCCAACACACCCTCACCCAAACGAATCTTACCCTCGTTCGCCAGCGCCTTAAAACAGTCAACATCCGAAAAACCAAGATATTCCCGGTAATAATCTTCTTTTGCTATCTGAAAACCGAACCGACCCAATACATGGTTAAAAGACCGAAGATGCAATATCTCCGAATCCGTTATTACCCCATCGAAATCGAATATCACAGCACCCAGCATAACAAAAAACTACTCCGCAGAAACAGGTCCGACAAGACAGGCGTAATCCTTGAACGTGGACTTGTCACCTTCGCATGTAGTCCGAACAATCGCGCTAATCTTCACCGCGTTACGGGTGACATAACGCCGCGCCATCGTCGCCTTACGCTCTTTCATCGAAACCTTCCTACCCTCATCGCTCCCGTTGACCGCAGCCGACTCGACCTCCATCACAACCTTGGTACTACCCTGGCTGCAAAGCAGATATCCACAAATCAAATCAATCGCAATATCAACAAGCCCCCGCCCGTAAAGGTCCATATACTCCGTCCCTTGTCCCTTAACAAAAGCAATCGCCTCGGCCAACTGCTCTCTGCCATGAGCCAGAACATCCAGCAAATCTTTCATATTGTCATCATATTCAAGAGAAGCCAATTCCACGTAGTACTTCTCTGCCGTCCCGCTGCAAACTCCACGCACCGCCGCAACAACCTGCAGTTGACTCGTACCCTCGTAAATCGTCGTTATCCTCGCATCGCGAACATGACGTTCAACCGGGTAATCCTGCATGTACCCGCTACCGCCGAGAATCTGCATCGAATCATAAGTCACGCTATTGCACATCTCAGAACAGTAATACTTGCTCATCGGAGTCAGCATCGCAGCATAACGCTTATACTTGCGAGAATTATTCTTTAGCTTCTTCTTCTGCTCCTTATCTTCCGGAGGATTATATTCCATCTGCCGCATATAACCGATTTCCATGTCAACAATACGACACGTTTCATACATCAGCGCCCGGCCTATCTCGATTGCTATCTTCATATCGATCAGCATGTCACTGACTGCCGGCAGCCTCTCAATCGCCACGCCGAACTGCCTGCGACTGGCCGCGTAATCACGAGCAACGCGAAACGCTGCCTCTGCGATCCCTATCGACTGTCCCGCTATCCCGATCCGCGCCCCGTTCATAAGGCTCATCACATATGTCACTAAGCCCCTCTGCCGTTCGCCGATAAGCTCACAAGGCGTATCGTCAAAGAAAATCTCACACGTCGGCGAACCGTGAATCCCTAATTTCTCTTCGAGCCGACGAATAAGGACCGTCGGCCCGCGGTCGCAGACAAAAAGACTAAGACCAAGACCACCGTTGCGGTCAGGCTCGCTACGCGCCAATACCAAAAGAACCTCACCGCATCCGTTCGTAATAAAACGCTTGACACCGTGCAATCGCCATTTGCCGCCATCGTCCTGATACGCACGCAGCTTCACCGCTTGCAAATCCGAACCCGCGTCAGGCTCGGTAAGGACCATTGCGCCGGTTATCTTACCCGCAGAAAAATCATGCAGGTAATGCTCCTTAATCTCTTCGGATGCGTACGCATTGAGAGTCTCGGCGATCCCCTGGAGACCGAATATATTCATCAACGATGCGTCCGCACGGGAAACCATCTCGATAGCCATCGAATAAACCAGGTTCGGAAAATTCAATCCACCGAACCGATGCCCAAGTGTAAAGCCCATCACCTCGGCTTTGGCTAATTTATCAATCGCCTCGGCAATACCCTTCGAGTATGTCACCGTACCGTCTTCGTTGAGAGTATTACCCGTCCGGTCAACATCTTCTGCACGCGGAGCGATAAAATCACCGCTCAACTCGCCCACAGAATCAAGAACCATCTCGTAATTCTGAACCGCTTCGGCACGGTCACGCGGGGCATGCTCGAACTCTTGAGCATAACCAAAATCCTTTTCCACGATAGCCGCAATTTCACCGGTATCAATATGTCTCAACAAAAAACCGATATCTTCGTTATCTCTGTAAAAATTAGCCATGACTTAACCCATTACCTCCGCAGCAGATGCCTCTATTATTCCTTTTTCCTTAATTGCCTTTATCATACTCGGAACAACCTCGTTCAGATCGCCCAATATCTTAATGTGAGCGGTCCCGAATATCGGTGCCTCCGGATCGTTATTAATCGCTATAATCTTCTGACTGCCCGACATACCAGCCTGATGCTGAATCGCACCGCTTATCCCGACAGCGATATACAAACTCGGACGAACCGTCGTTCCCGTCTGACCGACCTGGTGGTCACGATCGATAAAACCAAGATCGACCGCAGCGCGAGTCGCACCGGGAGCACCACCCAGACAATTCGCTAAGTCCCATACGAGCTTAAAGTTCTCCTTACTCCCGACACCGGCACCTCCGGCTACGATTATACGAGAGGCCTTGAGATTAACTTTCTTCGGACGAAAGTGCTCGTCCAGAATCTCCAGCGCCAAATCATCCCCATCAAGAGAAACCGATTCGCTGATGATTTCACCTTTTCGTGTAACATCCGACTCGGCAGGGTGCATCACTCCTTCACGAACAGTTGCCATCTGAGGCCAGCGATCGTAGTTAATAATCGTCGCGATAATATTACCACCAAAAGCCGGGCGAATCTGGAATAGAAGGTTCTTATGAAGCACTCCATCCTTGCCCGCCGTCGTATGGTCACCTATCTGCAAATCCGTACAGTCCGCCGTAAGACCGGCCTTGGTCGAACTGGCAATCCGCGGGGCAAGGTCACGACCAGCAGGAGTTGCACCAAAAAGAACTATCTGCGGCTCATATTTACCGATCAATTCTCCAATCACCTTCGCATAGCTGTTCGTCTGATATGCTACAAGAATAGGATCGTCAACCAGGTAAACTGTATCCGCACCGAAGTATATCAATTCCTGCGCCATATCCTCGACGTCACTGCCAAGCAGTAGTGCTCCTAATTTCACACCAAGAATATCGGCAAGGTCCCGCGCCTTACTCATCAACTCAATCGGTGTATCCTCGAGCTTACCGTTATGCTGCTCGGCAAAAATCCATACATCACCATCTCTATTAACATCAATCATAACTTTTTCTCGTAACTAACAACAATCCGGTATTATACTACACAGCTTATAATTCTTTTTGTTTTGTATTTGAAATTTTGAGCATTCGTATTTGTTTAGGTTTTAGTATTTAGAATTTAGGATTTTCTATGCAATAATCTTATCTTCAATCAACTCATGTATCATATCAGCCAGGGCATCTTCCGTCGGATCGATCTCTTTACTTTCTTTCGTAGCTAATATAACACTCTGAATTCGATGAACTTTTGTCGGCGAACCGCTACGACCGCACCAGGTCAGATCGGCCTCTAAGTAATCAAGATCCCACTGCTTAATCAACAGCCCCTTCTTTTCCAGTTCCTCGCAGCGATGTTCGACCAGCGATTTTATATCTTCATCGTTGGCATCGGGATTCGACCCCTTGACTCGCTGCTCAACTTCCATCGCAGTAACTGCATTCTTATACTTCATCATCTTCCTCGCCGCAGATACGCGGGGATCATTCGCTTCGTCGATCACCGTAAGAAGAATCGGAAGCTTACCCTTAACCAACTGCCAGCCGTTACCGATATTCCTGCGAGCGGTAATTGTGTTATCTGTCAGTTCAGTCAGTTCTTCGACGTAAGTAATCTGAGGTATCCCAAGTTTCTCTGCCAACTGCGGACCAACCTGGGCAGTGTCACCATCTATCGCCTGGCGACCGCAAAGTACAATATCATATTCGACCTTCCGGACAGCGCAGCTAAGAATATAACTGGTCGCCAACGTGTCACTGGCCGCGCAACGACGGTCAGTTACAAGAACCACCTCATCGGCACCGCGATACAATGCGTCACGTAGCACCACTACCGCTGATGGAAGTCCCATCGTCATAACTGTTACCTTGCCGCCGAACTTGTCCTTAATCTCAAGAGCAAGCTCAAGGGCGTTAAGATCCTCAGGATTAAATATCGCAGGAAGCGCAGAACGATTCACTGTACCGTCATCGTTCATGGCTTTACCCGTCACACTCTTGGTATCCGGAACCTGTTTGACAAGAACCACACAATTATAACCCACTTGACAACCTCCAGGCCAATTGGCCTAAACCCTTTAATAACAACAACATACGTCGCGTCGTTACGGCGACCGAATCCATAAACCATACATGGACGCTTAACCGAAATAGTGTAACCCCATTTACCGTAAAGTCAACCCCTTACTTTATAGGGGTTTAAAACGCGATAATCAGCTCGATTTCTATCATTATAAAAAAAAACAAAAAAAACATACAAAAAGCCAACCTTTAAATCGGTTTCGCCTTGCCAAATTACCTCAAATAAAAAAAATGGCTAAATGTGCCTTTAAGACCTAAAATGCGGGTATCCACAAAATCACTCGTATCGTCTCCTCATATATGACTGACGTTCTCCTATAAAACCGACCTGATGGCTTATACCTATAGGAGTAGTCTTTCCGGATATATTTCTTTCAATAATAGAAAAATATTCTAAACACTATTGACATAGATACATTTCTTTGCTAATATTATATGTACTCGGTAGGTTGTGTTGACTTCAAAGAATTGCTGCTTTGCGCTCATACTCGCTAACTCACTTCTACCGCATGGCATACATGCCAACTATGAGATATGCATCACCTTGGATCTTAATAAGTACCCGAAGCAAAAGTTTCGGTCTGCTGCGATGCAGGCCAATACTTGTACGCTGATTTAGTGTGTACGGATTCAAGTGTAGATGCGCAAAAAAAGTGTGGTTTAATTAAGGATTATTCTGAAGAGGATATTTGTCCTTCGGGGACGATTCTTTTCGGAGTAGTTGCAAGAGTGTGATGAACTATAGAAAAATTACCGCGTGTTTGGTAGTGTTTTTCTGCCGCATAGTTTTCATTCAAGCAGACATTTTCCAAATAACCGCTCAAACGGGTCATCAGGGTCAACCAGCAATATGGGGTGACTGGGTCGTATGGTCGGATGTCCAGCAGCCTGACCTGGGCGTCGATATTTTTGCGAAGAATCTGGCCACAAATGAGATGATACAAATCAGCGATTCGGGTCTTGCCGAA
>SDBT01014356.1_pt1 | contig 12636 bp, 6 predicted proteins | sample 2277101 | NCBI WGS metagenome assembly SDBT01 (sample SAMN10404973, study PRJNA504765) | marine sediment metagenome | isolation source: marine sediment core GS10_PC15, 103 cmbsf | place: Arctic Ocean: Southern Knipovich Ridge | collected 2010 | reverse complement strand
CTGCTGGGGTTGCCGGGGATTCGTGGATAATCCCAACACCGACGCGGCCAAAGAGGTCCTCGAGAAATACGGCCTCGATCTCCACGACGTGATTAACAAATTCCGCTTATACACCGCATATTCAGAGGTTGTTCAATGACGCATCCAAGCACCATCAAGCTCGAGGGCTGCTACCTTACCCGCGTCGAGGGCCACGGCCACATCGTGGTGGACGTGCGCAAGGGCGAAATAAAAGAATGCCGCTGGGAAGTGCCCGAGGCTTCCCGTTTCTTTGAGGCTATGGTCCGCGGCCGGAAATGGCCTGAGTTGCATCACATCACCAGCCGCATCTGCGGCATTTGCAGTATCGCGCACACCCTGGTCAGCGTCAAGGCTACCGAAGCGGCCATGGAAATCAAAATCAGCCCGCAGACGGTGAAGTTGAGAAAACTGGCCAAGCACGCCGAGACCTTCCAAAGCCACATCCTGCACGTGGGCTACCTGGCCTTGCCGGACCTTATGGGCGTGGGCAGCGTGATCCCCCTGGCCACTACCCACCGCGAGGAATTGCTCACGGTTATCGGCCTCCATCGGCTGGCGAACGAGATGAGCGACCTTGTCTGCGGCCGCACAGTGCATCCCCAGCGGATCATTCCCGGCGGTTTTACCCGCCTGCCAACGATACCCGAACTTGAAGACCTGAAGGAAAAACTGCAAAAGGCCGTCCCCAACCTGCAGGCGGTTACGATAATGAAGGCTGCTGCCTGAACGCCAACTGCGTTATCCCCACCAACCAGAACCACGGCAACATCCAGCGCGATCTCGAGGCGCTTCTGCCGACCCTCCTTGAAAAGACTGAAGCGGAAATCGAGCTCGGAATGGAAATGCTGGTCAGAGCCTACGACCCGTGCATCTCATGTTCCACTCACCTGCTGAAAGTGAAATTTGAGCATTGACAAGCATCCGCGAATAATCGTCATCGGGGTAGGGAACCGCACCCTCTCAGATGAAGGTGCAGGCTTCCGGGTAATCTCCGCGGTTGCCCGGGAGGCGCCGGCCTGGGTGGAAGTAGTTGACGCCGGACTGCCCGGCCCCGGGCTGGTGTTTTTGCTTGAAGGCAAAGACAAAGCCATTATCGTTGACGCGGTTGATGCCGGCCGGCCGGCCGGAACCGTCTGCCGCTTCTGCCCTGAGGAACTTAGTTCCGTTGACACCAGTCAAGATTATTCCCTGCATCAGGGCAATATCCTGCTTTACATACAGCTTGCCGAGGCCCTGGGCCTGAACGCCAAGAAAGTCATCCTGGTGGGTATTCAGCCGCAAACTCTTTCCCTCGGCGAAGAACTCTCGCCGGCGGTTGAAAAAGCGATTCCGGCAGCGGCAGAACTGGTACTCAAAGAACTCCGGCAAACTTAGCTTGCCAGCATGAAATTGACGCCCCGCAGGGCCGTGTTAGCTGTTGCCTCTCCCTGCGTTACTTCTTCGCCAGGCCCAGCGTCAGTATCTTTCCCAGCCGATTCATTTCTGTTTGCCCTTTTCTATTTATCGTCAAGTAGATCCGGTGCCGGCGCTGAGTCAAGTGTGTTTCAATAGGGAGCTTGATATTGGGCGCGTGTGGCATAGTCTACGTTATGCAGCGAATTGTAAAGGCGCCGCCTGATGAGTAACGTTCGGTTTGAGAGGATGAGAGGATAACGATGCCAGACATACCAAGAGTTCTATTGCTGGGTGATTCAATTCGTATGAGCTACCAACCGCACGTTGTGCGTTTGCTCGACGGAATAGCCGAAGTAGTCGGTCCTGCGGATAACTGTCAGTTCAGCCAATATACACTTTCTTCGTTGGACAGATGGCTCGAAGACCTCGGGAAGCCCGACATTGTCCATTGGAACAACGGGATACACGATGCAGGACACAATCCGATCCGGAATCCCATCCAGATCCCAATTGATCTGTACCGTGCCAATCTTGAGCTCATTCTTGACCGGCTGATTGCGTTGACCCCGAAGATGATCTGGGCCACCAGCACGCCCGTCCACCCGGACCGGCCCTTTATCAATACCGAATGGGCGTGGCGTAATGAAGAGATCGATCAGTACAACGACGTTGCCCGGACACTGATCGAGGGTAGAGGCGTACGGATCAATGATCTGCACACTCTGGTCTGGGACAATGTGTCCACATTCTTGTCCGAAGATCAGCTTCATCTGTCCCAGGCCGGACAGGAAGCGTGTGCAAGAGCGGTCGCTGACTGCGTTTCGACCTTCTTGCCACCACGGTAATCGAACAGAGACACCAAACAAGCCGCGCCATACGACGGCTTACAACACCCCAATCCCCAATTGCTCGCGGCTCTGCCACTTCAGGGCTTTTGCAGGAGGCCCGAGCTGCGCAGTGTATGAAGCCAGTTCTTTTGCCAGGAGGCGAACTCGCCGGACAGATATGCCGCCCGGTCCACAGATACCGGGTCAAAGATAAAACGTCCCTTGCCCAACGAGATGACCGTGATTGTTCGTGCTTTGACTTTCAGCCGCTTGGTCCGGGCGCCCCTTACCCGGGAGAGGGCCTCGAGGAAATACGGTCTCGGCCGGCCAAAAGGGTCCACTCGGCGCCCGGTATCCGGGTCCAGGCCCAAGTCTTCGCCCATGAGGTAGAAATATTCCCCTTGGCGAAGCGCCCTGGCAACCGCGCCGGCATACTTTGCCCAATCCAGTTGTGCCAAGTTGTGCATGATCGCGTGCCGGCTGGCCGGGGTAAACGGCGTATAGAGGAAATAGCTGAGACGATATTTTGCCTCCAGACCGGTGTGCCGGGTAAGGTAGAGCGAACGCAGCCGGCGCAGCCCGTTCAGGAATTCCTTCGCGCTCATTGGCGGTGGCGGCCAGGTCTCACTTGGCGCCGGCACAAATGGTTCGAGGACCGTGCGGGGAATCTTGACCCGGGCAGCCTTGACTTTGACCCGGGCTTCGGCACTGATCCCGGTTATACACTCGGTGGCAACGATCCGGTATGTGCCCGCTGGATCGTTAAGCGCGAACGGGATCGCGATCTTGCCCCGGCCCCCAGAGACTGTCCAGTTGCTGACACCGTGGTTTCGGGAGCGCTTGCCATCAGGCCCGATCACCTCGAGCATAACCCCGTGGTCTCCCGAGACGCTCTGCCGTTCCCGGTTCCGCAGATGCACCCGAACTTCGAGTCTGGCCCCGGCCTTGATCGTTCTTTTCGGCATCTTGAGCGACAGGGTCCGGGGCGGATCGCTAAGAACCGCCAGAAAAGCGCCGCCGCCTGGCGCGAGGGTCAAGTTGGCCCGGCCATCATCCCGCCAGGGGATTTTTTTGTGTTTGAATGCGTCATAGAGAGTTCCGGGCGCCCCAGACCAGGAAAGCGTGGCGGTGATGCGCGGGCTGCGATGGTCAGCATAAATGAACAGGTATCTGGCCTTGCCGGCTGGGTCGGCGTAGGCGGCAGTCGCCCAGTAGGGGATCGCATCCGCCGGTTTCCAGTTGCTGAGTTTGTTCAGGCCTTTTGTCCCCCACCACCCGGTTGCCGGCGGCCCCTCATAGGACGCAAGCCCAAGGAAATACTCTTGCTTGACGCGGCCGTCACCCTTGACAATCGCCTCGATCAGGCGCCGAAAACCTTCCCGCTGCGGCTCGTAAAAGGTGTTCCACCAGCCGCTCCAGTTAAAGATGAAATTGAGATGAACGGCCTTTCCACGGCCGAAGGGATGGGTCAGGATCGCCGGGGTGCCGTCAGCGAATTTTGCCAGGACCTTTACCTTCGGCTTCAGGTCAAGAACCGTGTCCCGGGCAACTGATAAGGTGCTTAGCGACTCCCGGAGCGGAAGTTCCGCGGACCGCGCGACAGTCAGGACTTCTTTTCGCCTGAGCTGGCTTGTCTGCAGAAGCCGAAAACCGAGAACATCATCAAGATGCGTTGCCGGGGCCGGATAGACCGAAAGAAGGTTGCCGTGAGGCGTACATGAGGCCAGCCAGGGGGTTGACACAAGCAGTCCCCCGCGGGCGACGAAATCCCTGATGTGCTTTGCCTCCTGTGGCGAAACGACCTGGGCGAAAGACGCGAAAAGTACCTTAACCTTGCCGAGGTCCGCGGTGTTCACGACCTTCGGCAAATACCCGGATTTCTCCAGAGCACCGTAGAGAATCGCGTTCGGCGAGATCGCGCCCGGGAAAAAATCCCCCCTGATCCCTTTGCTGAGCGGCTGAGTCGGGATGTATAACCCCAGTCCGGGCGTGCAGACGACCCGCCGGTGCAGCAAGACCGGTTCGAGCGGCCGGAGCCGACCCCTCAGCACCTTGGTCCAGAAAGACGCGCGCGTGTGGCTCAAGTCAGGATTAAACGTAAGAGGAAAGTCCACCCAATAGTCTATATGAGTGTTGCCCGCCGCGATCGAGGACCAGACCGTTGAAAACCATAGCCGGCGCAGGTCGAAGTAGGCCCACATGGCCCCGGAAAATCCCGGCACATCGCCGTAGTCCCGGCGGGCCACGGCGTTCCCGGCCATAGAAGTCTCCTTTGGATAGAACGGGCCGAGACCGGCGAAATTATAGACGTCCACCTTTGGATAGAATCCTCCGGGTGCGCTCATGATGGTGCGCGGGGCCGGATTTCGCCGCTGGCGATAGACCTTGGTCGCAAGGTCGCAGTACTTCTTGTAGTACCAGTCGTAAAACGAGTTGGTCTCGTAGAATGGCGCGGTGCGGGCCAGATAGCGCTTCTCAGCACTGATCTTGCTCAGATCGACCTTTCGATGCCAGGGCTGCCTTTCTTTCTTTGCCGCCCACGCCTGGGCCATCACAAAGACCTTTTCCGGGCCGCGGGAGCGCGTCTGCGAAAGCGGGACCTGATCAAAGGACGCATAGTCGGCGCCCCATTCCTCGTTCAGGAGTTTCAGGTTCCCTTGATAGAGTTCTTTGAGATACTGGTTAAAGACCTTCTGGGGGATCGCCGGGGCCTCATCCTCAGCCCAGTAGTACCGCTTGCCCCAGCCTCCCTTGAAGCCGCTCTCCTCTCCCAGTGAGACGAGCGCTTTCGAGCGCGAATCAACGCCCCCCTTATTCAGCCTGTCGATCCGGGACGCCATTGTCCGTTGCACGTCTTGCCAAGTCTCGTGGGAGATTTCGACGCCGAACGTGTTGATCCCGGTGCTCTCGACGTAGCGGCGCCACCCGTAGCGCTCCGCCCAATACGAGATGCCGCCGTACCCGAGGCTGTTGAAGCCTGCGTCGGCGAACAATTCCATAATCCGCCCCGCCAGGCACGGCGCCGACTGGGTTGACGAGGCCCAGAGCGAAAACTGAAACTCCTGCCGCATGTGCCAGGCTTTGTCGTTATACACCTGGGTCCGTGCATAAGCCCAGACCTTGCCATCCCGTTCAAATATGGCGGTTGGCCAGAAGGCGTAGTCCCGGCCCGGTCCCCAGTCCGGCATCGTGAGTGACACCTGCCAGGCGCCGGCCTTTCCCGCTTCGATAATTTGCTCAGCTTCGGCGTACTGAATGATCCGGCCCCGACAGTCAACCAGGCAGGCCCGGGCGGCGTAGCGCCCCGGGGCGGAAGCCGGCCCCCACCGTACTGAGACGGGGATCTTCTCTCCTGGAAGACAAGAGGCTTTCTCCGCCTCTACGGAAAGCGCCACAGAGGGCCGGACTGGGTGCCACGTGAAGGATTCCGCGATCACTCTGCCAGTGTCGGCATCTCTTGCCACAGCTTGCACAAGCACATTCCGGGGCGCCACCACCTCGGGCAAGGCCATGGCGAAGACGAGCTTCCTCTCTTCGCCGGGGCGAAGGTGCACCTTTGCCTGTGAACGGTGGAGCATGCCCACCCGCCGGTTGCGTATCTCGAGGCACAGCCGGACTCTGCGAGCCGCCCCGTGCATGTGGGATATGCTTACGGGAATCGAGATTTGTTCCCCCGGACCGGGAATCTTTCTTTTTAGCGGAACCTGCAGCCGCAGGAGAACAGGATACGCCTTCTGGCCGTGCGTGAGAGTGTAGACCACGCGCCGAAGGAAGGCAAACCACACCCGGTCAGCGTCAGGACGCTCCGGCTTGTACGTGGCATAGGCTTCGCCGCGCCACTCCCACCGCGTTCCGAAGATGCCCACAGGCAGGAAGACCACACAGCCGCCTCCATCAAGGCGGCGTACCCAGAACCGCGCGGCCTTGTTCACCGTCAGGGGTACGCTTTTCTCGTCCACTGCTTCATACACCGGCCCATACCAGTGGCTTCCGGTGACCTCCAGAGGCAACCCGCGGACCAGCGGGTTCTTCGTCGCCCCAGCCTGGGTATACGTCCAGGCCTTGTGTTTTCCCGCCTTCGCCGGCATGACCTCGGCCAAAGGCGTCCCCTGGAACGTTATCTCCCAACTCGGATTCATGTATACTAGCTTCCCGCCGGCCTTCACCCAATCAACGATCTTTTGCGCCATTTGCCGGTCAAAGCGCTGAGGGTGGGCGGCGAGGACAACCACATCGAACGCCTCGAGGTCATTGATGAGCCGGGTGAGGTACTTCCGATTGCGCGCTTGTACAGCCGCGACGGTCTCGCGCTTTTCTTCCAGAGGCTTATCCGCAAGATGGTGAAGCTCGAGGTCCCTGAGTTCAGGCGTGGCGAACACTATCCGGGCGGGCAGTTCCCGAACCAGACGCTCAACGATCATCCGGTCATTCGGACGCGCGATCCACAGTATGCGGGGCCGACGCAAATTCTCCTGGTACCGCGGGCTTTCTGCGCCCGAAGCCGCGACCATGAGGTGGGCGGCCAGCATGAGGGTTGTGATGAGAGTTATTCGGCGCATAGCTTCCTCCTTGTCTGCCATAGCTCCTGAGCCCGCTGGCGGGCGAACGGCCGGGAATAACCGCGTCAGTATCTTTGTCCCGACTCCGTCGGGATTCATTCTTTCGCCTTCTTTTGGTTTGCTTCGGCGTCTAGTTCTGCGCTGGTTTTCGCGCCGTGTTTGCGGAGGAGTTTGGCGCATTTAGCCGGGTCTTCCGAAATCGTCTCATCGGCCGATTTCTCCGCGACGTCAAGCGGCGTCCAGCCACTCTTGGTTTTGGCGTTGAGCCGGGCTCCAGCTTCAATCAGCACCTTAGCAGTCTCGGTCCGGAGCCAACTTGCTGCGTAGTGCAACGGCGTATCGTCCCAGTCGCCCTTGGCATTGACGTCAGCCCCGGCCTTAAGCAGAGCTTTGACGATGTCCGTATGACCATTCAACGCCGCATAATGGAGAGGAAAATCTATTTCCAAGCCCGTTTTCCCCCCATGCTTTATCAGCAACTTTTTCACCTTTGCTCTACGGATCCCATAGGCATGATCAAGCGGCGTCCGGCCGTGCTTGCCTTGGGCGTTGACCTGGGCGCCGGCTTTAAGCAAGAGCTTTACCGCTTCGGCACAGCGATTCCGTACCGCCAAATGCAGCGGCGTGCTGCCATATTCGTCCTTGGCGTTGAGACTGCCAGGACGGCTTCGTAGAATATAGCTCAGGATTCTTTTCTGGTTGGCCTTGGCACATTCATATACGTCAGGCACCCCAGCGACGTACCAGTTCATGCACAGCAACATCGCTAGCAGAAGCAGGCCGTACCCAAGCTTTGCCCACCGACTCAAAATCACTGCCGCAATTCTCCCGTCCGCCTGTCGCCATATCTCATGTCCAGCACTGACTAGAAAACTGATGACGCCCACGAGAAAGAAGCCCGGCAGTCTGTAAAAGAAGAATCCTAGTATTTCCGCGAATGAAGTATACCAGGCTGCCTTTAGCCACTCGTCGAAATACTCTAATTCTGAATACCGGGCCGCCGCTAGTGGCCCGAGGCATACGGCAAATGCCAAGCCGCGGATAAGGTGTTGTCTCCAGCCAGTAAGGCGTCTGCCAATCAACCGCCAGCCGACGAAATATGCCAGACAGGAACCGACGACCAAGAAAATCGGCAAGAACACAGAAGATTTGAACCGCACGCCGAACCCAGTCAATAATAGCAGTCCCGACATCCACACGACCAGCTTCATGCCCCAGCTTCGATTATGGGCCTTATACTGGTAAAGCCCAAGCATGGTCAAGCTGAGATACAAGAATAACCCGATGCCTCCAACCACGTGGAACGGCTCAAAATCGCCGACAAGGTACATTATCAGCCCAGCATACGCCGCCACGTATACCACTAGCAATACAGCAATCAGCGGTAATTGCCAGGCCCGCTTCTTTTCCAGTCCCAGTGTCAGTATTTTCCCCAGCCGGTTCATTCGTTTACCTTTTCAATTTCTCTGCAAGTATATCCGGTGCTGGCGCTGAATCAAGTTGTTTCTGTTGGGCGGCTTGATATTGGGCGGGGAGCGCGTAGGTGTAGTGTGCAACGGTTGATGAATGATAGGGGAAGAGCCTATGGCGCCCGATATCTTCGTTCAACTTGATCAACCGAAGCGCCGCGGAACGCGATCGGTATGCCCGGTGCTGTGGGAGGCGGGGCATCGCAAGGCGCCCCCCTATCCCGATTCTGCCGAAAGGATAGAAAGAAATGAACGCAGGTTTGATCAGGTAGGAGAACTGTCATCAACGGCCCAGCCCATTGCCAACTCAGGAGGATGTACATGAAAGCAAGAACCTGGATGCTATGTATGAGCGCGCTCGGTTTTCTTGTGCCGATTTCTCAGGGCAGGGAGCACCGCAAAGGCCAACTACTTCGACTTAAAGAGTACGTGGGCCGCGAATGGCCGGATGAACTGATTCACTACGACTTGACCTTCCGCCGAGGCGAGTATCCCGGGGGCAGTCTCAAGCTGTTCGACCAGGCCGGGAAAGAACTCCCGGTCCAGCTTGCCGGGGTTAGAACCCACGACGACGGGTCATTGAAATCCGCTCGTGTCTGGCTGGTCACCACGCTCAGACCCAAGGCCGTGCAGGAATGGCGGTTGGCGCCGGGGGTCTGCGCGGCGGTGAGCGACCTCAGACTCGTACGCAAGGGCAAGGTGTTGAAGGTGACAACCGCGCGCACCGGAGCGGAATTTCGGCTTGGTGAAAGGACCTTCAAGACCCCGGTGGCCGCCGCTGAGGTCCCGTCATATCTCAGCGCTATCCGTCAACGCTCCGGGACGTGGGGCGGCCGCGGCTGGTTCGAGACGCCGCACAAGTGCCGTTCCTACAAGGTCTGGATCATGGAGCGCGGCCCGGTTTATGTGAAGGTCGGATTTGAATACCGCTTCGACGGCTTCCGCGGCGAGGGCAAGGATATTTATAAGGGACACGTGCGGATTGCGGCCCGGCAGGAGTTGATCGAGTTCGTCGAGGACTATTCACTCGGCGACCCGAAGGTCTACCGCATCTGGCAGCCGAAAAGCCGGGCGGAAGAGATCATGTGGGACTGGTGGCAGTGGCGGCCGCACGAGGCCAGGCATAATTTCTGCTTTTCCATTTACGACGGCCTCAAGCCGACAAAGGCACGGTGGTACGGACATAACAGCACCATCCCGGAAAAGCGCACCGGCCGCAACCCGGGGATGGATTTTGAGACCGACTACAAGCTGGACTACAGCCAGGATCGCTTTGACATTGCGGTCACTTCCTATCACCGCGGCTGTCCGGACCAGGCGCTGTCCTACATGGCCTGGCGCGAAGCTGATCCGCGAAGTGATGCGGTGGCAGTAATCGGTATCCGCCCAACCGAGTGGCAGCATGCCGACATGGTCCCGCATTTGATGAAGACCATTGTGCATCACACTGACACGGCCTGCGTTCGCATTCATGCGCTCAAGAAGCCGGACCTGGTGGTCAAGGCGCCGCTGCACCTGGGCAAACGTGTGTGGGGCATCACCACCTTGAAGATGCCGGAGGCCGGGCCGACCAAGGATGAAAGGAAAGGCGGTAAAATAGTCAGTTACGCATTTCAGCAGCCCTCCCTGGCCTTGAAGCTGCGCAGCAAGTACGGCAACCGGCAGCTCGATAAGGTCAAGGACTGGACGCTCGAGTGGCCCAGCACCAGGACCTATCCCTCGCTCTTTGTCAAGAAAGGCGGGCTCGAGGCGGTGCTGCGGCGGATTCGCTCGAGCCGCATCCTGCTCAACCATGCCCGGCGCCAGACGCACAAGCCGATCATGCGCTACATCCTCGACAATAACGCCAGGCATGCCCAGGCTGCCTACAACGACCTGATGAACTGGTGCAACCGGCACATTGACATCCTGTTCAACGACGGCTACTGCTCGCACAAGGGCACCAACAACAACCAGTACCCCTGGTGGATGCAGGAGATGTCGGGCCGCTTCGACCTGATCATGGGTATGCCGGAGGTCTCGCAGGAGCAGAAAGTCGTGCTGAAGGCCTACTTCTCCTTCTGCGTACACATGTTGCAGGACGACGATTTTATGCCGCCGCGCAGCACGGGCGTGGGCTGGGGTTCGGCCAACATGCCCGTGAACACCCGTGGCGGCCGGGCCATCACGGCCGCAGTGCTCGCCGACAATCCCGACGCCAAGGTCTGGTTCGACCGCGCCGTCGAGTATGTTGATGCTTTGGTGAACAAGGTCTGGAGCGAGGACGGCAGCCCGATCAGCGGCCCGCACTATGTCAGCACCCAGGCGGACCCGCTGATGAACATGGCGCTGCCGCTGTACTACGCCGGGGCGCTGCCTCCCATCCAGAAGAAGTATCCCCGTATCCGCAACTTTACCCGGCTTCTCATTGACCGGTTGACCCCGCCGGACCGGCGGGTGGGGAACGTGCGGATTCTGCCGACTATCGGACACACGCGTCTCGAATACTGCGCCAACATCGGCAAGTACGCGATGATGATGAACCTGACCGATAAAGGCCGGAAAGGGCTGGCCGGCCAGGCGTACTGGCTGTGGAAACGGGCCGGCATGGCCACGCACGGGTTCATGGACGGCATTTACTACATGCACGAGGAGTTCAACGAGAATCAGCCGCAGGTCAAAAGCGTGGTCTATCCCGGCTCCTTGACCTTCCTGCGCCACGGCTTCCCGCACCCGAACGAAACCTACATGGCCATTCACTGCGGCAACCAGGGCTTTGACCATTACGACGCGGATGTGGGCGGCTTCCTGCTCTATGCCAAGGGTGCGCCCTTGATGATGGACTTCTGCTCCATGTACGTGCCGAACTGCGGGCATTCTATCTGGCACAATACCCTATCCTGGAACCTGCGCGAGAACCCTCCGCGGACGCCGTGCCCGGGCCGCGGTCACCCGGACTGCTGGTTCACCAAGCGCATGTGGAAAGCTCACAAGTATAAGCCGCACATGCTGCTTGACCGTTGTGACGACAGCCAGACCCAAGCGGTTGACGGGTTCAAGGAATACGCGGGCGAGATAAGGGCGCAAGCCCTGACGCCAGAAGTTGACTACGTCATGGCGGCCATGCCCCTGATCGAGTTCAAACACACGCCCTATTTCAACAAGGCTGAGTCTGAAAATCCGGTGCCATGGGCGCCTTACCAGGATTTGGACCGGCGCCGCCTGAAGAAAAGATACGAGTGGCAGCGACGTTTCATCTTCATCAAAGATGAGGATTTGAACGGGCCGAACTACTTCGTTATCCAAGATGACCTCGATGGTCAGGCTGAACTCACGCCCACGGCCAACTTCTGGTGCCTGGCCGACGACATGCGGGTGGGAAAGGATACGGTGCGCTGGACCGGCCAGTACGAAGTAGACTTGGACATGTACGTGGCCTATCCGAAGAGGCCGAAGCTTTCCTCACGCACCTGGTGGCATAGCTCGTCCCAACCGTTGCGAGTGACCCACAAGAAGGGCCGGGAAGAGCAGATTGCCGCACACATCGCCAATGCTCCCGGCAAAGGCGGCTTCTGCGTGGTGCTGTATCCGCGCGGCCGCTACGAAGTCAGGCCCTTTTTCAAAAGCAATCGCGACGGTTCCGCGATAGAAGTCACCATCGGCAGGCGGCGAGACGTCATCTTCTGTTCGCGGAAACAAAAGACCACTTCATTTGGCGGCGTGAAATGTGACGGCACGGCAGCCGTGGTGAAGCTGCATCCGGACTATAGCGCCCTGACCTTGGCCGAGCCCGGCAAGCTGACGCTCAAGGGTATTTCGCTCGAATCCAAATCACCGCTCGCCATCCGGATAGCCGGCAAGACCATTAGTGGCAGGGCCACGGGCCGGGGTCGCTTTCGGCTGATTCTTTCGCCCGCCTGGGCGGGCCGGAAGATGCTCGTGAACGGCAAAGCCGCAGGAACTTTCGATTACAGGGGAAAAATCGAGTTCAGCCTGCCGGAAGGCGGCGGCACATTAACGGTGAAGCCCGGCGCCTGAATCCACGTGTGGCAAGTTCCGGCCTGGGCGTAAACATAAGGATAGTGTAATCATGGAGAAAGTGCGAGTGGCGGCCTTGTCGCCGACGATAACCCCGGGCGACAAGGCAAAGAACCTCGAGTCCGCGTATAAGGGGCTGGTCGAGGCCAAGAAGGAAAGTGTCGAGCTGGCCGTTTTCTCCGAATGGTATCTCACTCATTGTATTGACGAACGAAGCTGCCGCGTCGCCGAGCCGGTGCCCGGGGGTCCGGCCGTGCAGCAGGTCATCGGGTTCGCGGCGGAGTTCAACATGACCATCGCCATGGGTATCGAGGAACTCGACCCGGATAAAGGCATCACCTACAACGC
>SDBT01014355.1_pt1 | contig 12636 bp, 16 predicted proteins | sample 2277101 | NCBI WGS metagenome assembly SDBT01 (sample SAMN10404973, study PRJNA504765) | marine sediment metagenome | isolation source: marine sediment core GS10_PC15, 103 cmbsf | place: Arctic Ocean: Southern Knipovich Ridge | collected 2010 | reverse complement strand
TGTTCCGCATTTGCGGCATCGGACCACAGTCCCCACAAGCTGACAAGTGAAGAAAGCTCTTGCCCCACCGAGTTGTATCGGGCTCGAAAACTGCTGTTTGCAGTGATTGCATTTGATGAGACAAACTGGTTCCGCCATCGTCAAGCCCTTTCAATCGGCATGTCCCACTTACGGCTCTCGTACAGCGATGTTCTCGGTGGCGGGGCAGCCGCGTACGTCGGGCAGCGTCCAATATTCAGGCAGCAGGCAAGCGACCGGCCGTGTCGCCGTCACAGCGTCTCGGTGTTGGGCATCACGTCCGGGTGAAGGTCGATGTCGCAGAACTTCGAGACGACGAGAAACAGGCGGTCCGCCTCGTCGAGTTTGGCGATTTCGGTCTCGAAGCCGAAGTAGTCGATGATTTCGCGGGCCTTCTTCGAGAACTTCTTGATGTAGCTCGTGAGATTCGCCGCGATCTTGTCGGGGTCGCCCTTGAGCTTCTGAAAGTCGAGCCTGCTCGTGTTGTGGAAAGGCACTTTAGCGACACGATTTAGAATCGGCTCGATATTGCCGACCTTCCCGCCCTTCAGGCTCTTGGCCTTGGCGAGCACCTTCTCCTTGGTCGGTTCAAGTACGCAATCGAGGCGGCGGAGCACGGTGAGCGGCAGGATGACCTTGCCATACTGAGCGGGCTTGTACGGCCCACGAAGCAGATCGGCCACGCTCCAAATGAAGCTGACCTTTTCGCCGAAGTTGATCACTGTTGGATACCTCCTGCAACTGCCTCCTGCGGCGGAGTTGATGGCACCTGGTCCGCCGGTACCACCGACCACCCGCGGGCTTCAAGCTTCGGGTCGATCCGCCGCTTGCGGGTCTGCCATTCGCGTTCGTCAGCTTCAACGTTCGACATGTGCTCGCCACCCCGTAATGAGGTCCGATCGCCTACCTGATCAGCGTCAGCACCGTGAACACGATCGCGAGGACAATCGCCGTCACGCCGAGGGGACCCTGATAGTTTGCCAGCCTGACCCGAAGTTGCTGCCCTTTTTCCAACGCCTGCGGACTGCGGCCCAGCACGTACTTGCTGATCAGCCCGTAGCCGAGCAAGAACCCCAGTGCCAACTCAGTTATCGCCGTGACGAGGTAGAGCACCCACCAGACCGGGGCAGAACTCAGGACTCCCAGGGATCGGAACACGCCGATCAGGTCCCAGATGCCCCACAGAAGAAGCACCACGCCGATCCATCCCTGGTACGGCGTCAGTTTCTCGATCAGCTCCTTGGCGTTGGGTTTCTTGGCGATGATCAGGTTCGCTGCACCCAGCACGCCCGCCACGAATAGGATGGCCACTGTGATGATCCACATTGCCTATCTCCTGGGTTGTATCAGGTGACCCGGCCCGTTGCCGGGCTTCCGGTCGTCATGGTACCCGCGAGCTACGAGCCTCGGGTCGATCTGCCGTTCGCGTTCGTCGGCGTCGGTGTGCGACATGCTGTCGTCGCCCCGTACGTGGGCTACCATGGCCCACATCTCCATATTATGCGGGAACACCCGGCTCAGTGCCAGTGGCGGTGGTGCGGGCCGTTAGCGTTAGGGTGGGCGACTCGTAACCTGTTGACGCGTAAATGGTTTCGGGTTTCGGCGTGCTGTAATTGCCGGGGGTTCTGCGGGCGTTCGACAGCCCACCGTCACGCTCACCGGGCTGCTAGGCTGGCCGGGTTGTGGTACTGTAATCGGCGGTGCGATGCAGGGACGGTCTTGGTCAGTACACCAGTCCGGTTCGACGGGGCAAGACAATGACCGCGGATTCACATGAGCACGATCCGGATGTGCTTTGGGAGGAGGCGTTCCGAGAGGACATGTTGACGACGTTCGCCGCCGACCCAGAAGGCTGTTTCTACTTCCTCATGCAGGGGCTCACAGACAAGCAACGTGCTTCGAGGATGCCACGACCACCACCGAGAAACGCGAGCGGGAATCGTCGGACTTCCTGGCGTACCAGAACGCGGTCGGCCAGTACGCCGACTTCCACAGCCTGCGGCACACGTTCATCACGAACCTCGCTCGTGCTGGCGTCCCTCCGAAGGTCGCCCAGGACCTCGCTCGCCACAGCGACATCAACCTCACGCTGAGCCGCTACTCGCACACCGTAATCGCCGATCAGGCGGAAGCCCTGAAAGTGCTGCCGGACCTGTCGGTCATATCAGACGAAGACCACGGCTCCCCCGCCACCGACGTCGCGTGATCCTGTTGCACTCTTGTTGTACAGATGTTGTACACCACGGTGTCCGTGGCCGTCCGCGGTTGTCGCCGCCTGGCCGATGAAACGAGAGTTGCCGCGGTCGTGTAAGTCCCTGAACTACAGGCAGTAAGACCGCGATTGGCCGCCTGTGTCCTGGCATGTCCTCGAAAGCCACCGGGGGGACTCGAACCCTCAACCTGCGGTTTACAAAACCACTGACCCACAGCCGCAAGTTACTGTGGATACAGGTACTTACGGCGATTGCCGAAAGTGTCTTACCGACCTGCTTACCGAAGATCGCGACTTAGCGTCGCTTCTCAAGCTCTGGCCTGGCCTCACACCCGCTGTTCGACAGAACCTTCTCGCCATTGCGACGGCCCTTGCCGCACCGGCCGTGCCTGTCGCACCGGCCGTGCCGGCGACCGTGTCGGCCGCAGCGACCGTGTCGCAGCCGGGGACCGACGAGCAGCAACTTGAGCGATGAGCAACGCGGTTCGCCTGTCGCAAACCACGGGCTTCGTCCCTCTGCCCTCTCGACCCGACGAACAGATTGTGCAAGAGGCTGTTGCACACACCCCACCTTCTGTCACGCCGCCTCGACAAGCTGCGGCTCCGAAACACGCACCGGCCCGTTACCAACTCTGTCACGGCCCGTTTGCGGAAGGGCGCTCTTAGCCGAGACAGACGTGATCAACCGCGTGAGCGACTGGTCCAGGTTCCGATCGAAGCCTGCCGGCCCACGTCCCCTGCCCTCAAGCTCACGCAGCTTCACTCGTGCCCTGTCTTCCGCCCGTTCCGTGATGTTTCGCCAAAGCTCAGGCCGGCACACGATTGCAGCAAACAGCCCGGGCGGGTTCTTCGAGCCTGTCATCTTCGCATGCTCGGCCGCCGCGAAGAATCGAAGCCGCCCCGCGGGCGTATTCTCTGCAACCCCTCGCTTGTGGAACTCGATAACGGCTGGCGACTCGCTGTGTCCCGCGTGGCAGGAGACACCGTGGTAGAACTCGTGCTCTGCGGCGTCATCGCCAACAAGGACGAGCTACGCGGATACGGCTTCTTTGATGAGACGATCTACTACAAGCGGCGTTGGTTCGCACACGTCGATGATGCTTCGGAGACTCTAGGACGATTGCTCAGCCGCCGCAGGCCCGTCCGGGATATGACGGCCGAGGCTGAGGCAGCATAAGACGCGGCAGACTCGCCAAGCTGAGACCCCACGTCGGGGTCTCAGGCGGGCCGGCGGTCTGCGAGACCACGAAGACCGCACCACCACCGAACCCCTGACGCTGTCGGCGATCCAGCAGAGACGAATCACACATCAGGGAGGCGGCTTCTGCCGCGACCTTGGAAGCTTTGCCCTTCAGAACCCGCTAGGCGCCCACCGGTTCGGCACAAGGTTGGACGACCCGTCGTAGACGAATGCGACGCTGTGAAATGCTCGCGTGACGGCAACATGCAACTTGTCCTTCGCCTTTTCGACGCAACTCAGGTCACTGCTTCGCAAGTACTTCTTGATTGGATCGGTCGGGACAATTAGCACCCGTTCGAATTGGAGACCCTTCGCTACGCCGAAGTTCAACGCCTCGCACCCGAATGCCTTCGCCCTCTTGTCGTGCCGCAGAACTTGGGGATTGAAGCGTTTGATGTACTCCTCCACCACGTTCTCGGCCACGACGAACACTCCATCATGGTCAGTCGTGTCGTTCCGCAACGGCGTCATAGCGTCCATTCCCGGCCACAACGCGTTGGAGACATCGCAGATCGCACGACTGCACCTGTAGGTGCCGGTCATTTGTTCGAGCGAGCATAATCCCTTCTTTTGCCATTGTTCCACCAGGTTCATAACCTTGACCCCGAGATACTGCCTGTTCTTCTGCGATGGGTTCGTGCTGTAGATGTGCTGCCTGGGGTCTCCAACAAGCGTGACTCGAATCTCCGATTCCAAGAGCATCCTGACTACATCCAGGTCCCATCCCGCCAAGTCTTGGAGCTCGTCGATGAACACATCAGTGTAAATCTGTCGCAGTCGCGAGGTCACGCTCTGGCCGGACTCCGCGTCGCACTTGACGACAAATTTTGCGATCTTATCCGAGTAGATAAACTCACCATTCGCAAAATAGTGGCGCTTGGTGTCTGTTTCTTTGGAGTACCGTGCGGATTGCTGGTTTACGAATTGCAGCGACTCAATCCGTTTCTCGGTGTACTTCGACCGCTGGTATGGCCTCGCGCATTCCCGAAGCAGGAAACCGAACCAAGTCATTACATCCACCTGCTTCGGCACCCCCGAGTTCAATTCGCCGAACCTGTCGCTGATCTCTCGCGTATTGTTGTTCGTGTACGTGACAATCGCGATGCGGCGATCTCGATTAGCGAGCGCCTCAGTGATGAGCCGCGTGGTCTTGCCTGATCCGGCACAAGCGATGATGACTCTGTTGCTATTCGATGGCATTCGCGATGTATTTCGGAGTGTTCCACGCCTGAGCAGTCTCGAACATCTTGAGAGCGCAATCGGTCTTGTTGTCGCCCATGTACTTCAACAACCCTGCGTCATCCTCGTGTGTCGTCCCAAGGATCGTGTTCAGCGTGTCGCGAGAGTTGGCCTTCAGGAGTTGGGGTTCGAGTGTGGAGCAGGCTTCATCTTCGTCATAGAAGATGCGAATCCTCGAATCCTCTGCATTTGGGTATGCGGCGTACTTCGTCTGTAGTGCGGCGACATTGCCATCATTGTCCGTCACGACTAGCACATGAAGATTCAGAAGTGATGCAATCTCCAGGAATCGCTTGAACGCGAGCGAGCCAACGGAGATTACATCGACACCATTCTCAAGCGGCAACTTGCCGTGCTTGTTTTTGTACGCTCGTTGCACGATCAGCTCATCCGACGGGCCTTCGACAAGGATGCTTCGCTGGGAGAGTATGAGCCGCAGCGTGTCGTAACCCGGCAGCTTCATGAAGTAGTCCTTGGTTTCGGGCGTCAAACCCGCGAGTCTCGCCGTCTGGCCGCTGTGCGATACTAGCCTGAGATTGTCGATTCCCAGCTTGTTCAGTACGAAAGCACTGTGCGTCGTGACGATGACTTGTCGATCTGCGCAGTCCTTCTGAATGTCAACCATGAGCATGTTCAGATTCGAATGCGACAAATGGTTCTCTGGCTCCTCGATGAGGAGAACCCGTGACTGTCCCGCCCCGGCAATTGCAAGCCGCATCTGGACGCGACACTGCTCGCCCTTCCCCGCACAGTCAAACGGCAGGTCGTCCAGGTGAGCGGTAATCGTGCTGTCCCACGATGACCGTGAGGACATGTCCATCTGGACGGAAAGGTTTTTCGTCGTTGCGGGGTTACCCTGCTGCTCAAGATGCTGATTGATGGCCGTGACGCCCGGTTCCTGCGCGAACCCATGGCGCAGCTTCCTGTACGCAAGTGAAAGCTGTTGTCGCTGACTCTCGCTGAGGACATCATTCACCACCTGCAACAAGTACTTGTTTGGCCCGCGATACACTCGCGCAAGACTGGTGTCGATCGTGGCTGCCCTGAAAGGTAGCTTCCTGAGCGTTACTCCGTCGCCGCTGAACGATCTCCATGTGACCCTGTAGAACTCAACGGGTAACACGACCGGATTCGTGTCGTCACTGGCATATTCCTTCAAGTCCTCGACGTAGGCGCTATCGACCTCGATCGTCAGGACAAGTCCAGAGCAGTCTTCGCTCTTTGTGTTGTTCGTACCCTGGAGTTTGGCAATACCTGGATCTTCGCCATCCGATTGGAAGTACGCCTCGATCAGGACTCGCGGCGGAGCAGCATTCTCGCCGTTGCGTCGTTTCTGAAAGTACTCAGCGACGGTTGCCACGTTGAAGAGGTATGGATCGATGGCGTATTGGATGAGACGCCCATCGTATTGGCCACTGAGAACAAGACCGATGGCCTCCAGTACGGAGCTCTTTCCTGTCTCGTTGTCACCAACGATGACGTTCAGCTTGTCGTTCAACTCCAAAGTGAAGCTGGTGAGTCGCTTGAAGCCATCAATGTAGACACGTGTGATGTGCATAGCAAACTGGCGACCTCTCAGACGCATTATACCCAATATGCGAAACGCACGGGACAACAGCACGTAGTCACGCTGGAGTTCCCGAACTGCCGCCTCCGCCCCATGCCTATCAGGATACGGTACGGCTCCGGCTGGGCAATTCCTGAGGCTTGGCAGCGGCCACGACGCCATCGAAGGGGCATCGGCCGTGCTCCGCCTCACATCGCCGAGTGGACTGCCTTTGCCCAATGGAGCACGTTCGCCGCTCCCGGCACGCCGTCCAGCAGCTGGTCGATATACGCGGCCCCGCCGACCCGGCCGAGCAGACCACGCGCAGACAGCCAGGCCACGAGACCATCCGGCTCCCGAGCCGCGCGAAGCCCGAGGTAGATGGCTTGATGCTCGAATGAACCGAAGCAGTCGGGCTGCACAACGCCCTCGACGACAGCTATCGCCGATTCGTCGTGCAGCATGGCCCCGAGCAGTGCTCTCTCGCAATCTCGCATACCCAGCATCATACCCAGAGGACCGCGGGACGAGGAGCCGAGGACGACGGGCTTTATACGGCAGAGCACGGGCGGCGGCCTGTTTCACTTCGTGAATAGCAGCCGGCGAATCCCTGGAGCAGGCCCCGAGCCAGGCTCCGCCAGCTCGCCTGTCACTGTGAGCGAAGAACCAGAAACGCCCAGGTTCGATTTTCCCTACCCAGAGGTCCACCCCGCTTCGATTCAAGGCCTCAGAGAGGCTCTACGGCGGTCGGTTTCGACCCGGACGGCCGCCGGCCTGACCAGGCAGGCCGGTTGCACGGTTTTTGCACAGAAATTGACCCTGAAATCGCACGGCCCGAACGGGCTGTACAACCCCCCTGCTTCGTGGTAGATAAAGGACATTATCACCCCCTATCCGCTGGGGTGCAATCGGAATCTCCCTGCCCAGCGGGTCGGGAGGTCGAGTGGTGTTGATCGAAAGAGAAGGCAGGTGGCGCCCGTGAAGCCGGTCAAAAGAATCGAGGATTGCCGCTGTCCGCACAAAGAGCTCCCAGACGGAATGACTCAGGAGGAAGCGGCAGCGAAAGGTTGGAGTTGGATGGCAAACCGAGGCGGAGGAGGCTGGTACTGCTCACGCCACACGGGACGAGCCAAGAAGGCAGGGGACGAAGCCCGTGCCGAGGAGGAGAAGCGGAATCAGCAAGCAACCGCTTCCCTTAAGGGGCGGCAAACCGCGAAAGAGTAACTCGATCCGTAGTGAGGCCGAGCCTATGACCCACGAAATCATCCGAGTCGAGCCCCGTGGGCTCGCTACGGCGGTTCGCGGAGGCCGGCCACCGGCTATCATCGAGAACGCTGGCAAGGCGGCGATGTTCGCCTACGCTGAGTTTTTCGAGGCCGAGCTTGAGAACGACAACACCCATCGGGCCTACCGCCACGCCGTAAACCGGTTCCTTGTATGGTGCGAACACCAGGGCTACGAACTCCACCGGGTGAGCCCGGCGGCCGTCGGCGAGTACATCCGAACCTTGAAGACCCGGACCGGAACCGAGGCGGCCAAATCGACGAAGAAGCTCCACTTGGCCGGCATCCGGCACCTTTTCGATAAGCTCGTGCTCCGTCACGCGGTCATCTTGAACCCGGCCGCGTCGGTCCGAGGCCCCAAACACCAAGTCAGAGAGGGAAAGACGCCGGCGATCGCCCCAGAGCAGGCCCGGCACGTGCTCCACTCCATCGACGTGAGCAATGTGGTCGGTCTCAGGGACCGGGCCATCATCGGCGTGCTGATTTATACTGCCGCCCGAGGCGGGGCCGTAGCCAGGCTCCGTGCCCGCGACTTCTTCACCGACGGGCGGCAATGGCTGTTTCGCTTCGACGAGAAAGGCGGAAAGGTCCGGGACATCCCCGCCCGCCATGACCTGGAGGGCTATGTGCGCGAGTACATCCAAGCAGGCGGCATCACCGACGGCCCGGCCGACGCCCCGCTGTTTCGCACTACCAAGGGTAAGACGAAGGCCCTCACCACAAACGGCATGAAGGGCAAGGACGTGCTCCGCATGGTCAAACGCCGGTTCAAGGCCGCCGGCTTGCCCGCGAACCTCACCTGCCATACCTTCAGGGCGACGACGATTACTGACTTGCTCGACAGCGGCGTGAACCCCGGCGACGTGCAGGACCTCGCCGGCCACGCCGACCCGCGGACAACGCGGCTTTACGACCGGCGGAAACGCGAGGTAACTAGGAACATTGTGGAGAGGATCTCGATATAGCTTATTCCTAAGCTCACGAGAGAACCCTATGGCCACCGCCCAGCAAATCAAGGCACTTGTTGAAAGCTACGTCAGTGGTAATGACGGCCGCTTTCGTACTGTCGCCATGCAGATTGCGGCCCATTCCGCAAAGCACGGCAAGAAGCAGCTCGCTGAAGACCTTCGAGTCTTGTTAGATGAGGCCGCCGCACGGCGTGAAATGCACGTGGGGCCGGCGAAGGCCATTCCTCTGGCTCGCCCCAATCGCGACCTTGCTGGTCTGCTCGCTGCGTCCTATCCCACGACGCGACTATCCGACATGGTTCTCAAAGACCAATTACGTGGTGAACTCAAGCGAGTTATCACTGAACATCGACAGCGAGAGAGTTTGCGGTCTCACGGGCTTGAACCTCGCCAGCGATTGCTTCTCGTCGGCCCGCCCGGCTGTGGTAAGACGATGACGGCTTCCGCTTTGGCCGGTGAGTGTCATTTGCCGTTGATGTTCGTTCAACTCCATTCGCTTATTACGAAATTCATGGGTGAAACGGCCGCGAAGCTCCACCTCATTTTCGAGGCGATGGAGAAGACACCCGGTGTCTACCTCTTTGACGAGTTCGACGCTATTGGCAGCGTTCGGCGGGCCGACAACGATGTCGGCGAAATCCGCCGCGTGCTCAACTCGTTTCTTCAATTCTTGGAGCACCATACTTCCGAAAGCCTCATCGTCGCGGCGACGAACCTCATGCCAATTCTCGACCCCGCTCTGTTTCGGCGGTTTGATGCGGTCTTTCGCTATGAACTCCCGGCCGAAGGCGACGTTCGCCCCCTCATTAAGAACCGACTTTCGTCGTTTAAGCTTAGTCGCATAGGATGGAAGAGGATTGTCGAATCTGCCCGTGGCTTGAGCCATGCAGATGTTGTTCGAGCCTCCGAGAATGCAGCCCGCCAGGCCGTCCTAGCTCACCACAAGTCCATTTGTACTGACGACCTCGTGACCGCACTCCGAGAGAGACACGCCACACGACCGGGTGAGAGCAGCTAAGGAGGTGATGACTTGGCCGAGCTTCCGCATCTTCGCATTTCGGGAACTGAAACGGCCCACGATTACACGGCTCGTGGCGGTGGAGGGGGTAGCGAGTTTCAGAGACCTGTCCGTGACCGAGTGCAGCACGCGTCCAAACTCAAACGCGAGCTCGACGCCACGAACCGGGAGGCCGACAGCCGAGGCTTTCGAGAAGATGACCCACGGCCGCTCACTTTCGACCTCCAGCCGCACGCTCTCAAGCTTGTTGACTCGCTGGAGCGGATTCGTAGCCACATCGAGCTTCTGAGCGTCGTCCGGCACCCAGACAAGATTACTGCCACCGTCCGAGTCCCCGCGAACAAGCGTCGCATCATCGAAGCGATTTTTCATCGCTACGAAACGAAAACCGACTCACGCAGCCAGCGACCAAGCGGCCAGGATCTGGTCGAGAACATTGATGAACTCAGGCTCGCCACCCAAAGCGACCTATGGACGGACAGCGTCGCTTTTCCCGAAGCAACCACTCCCATTTGGTGGGAAGTCTGGCTCTTCCACGGCAGCAACGCCGACCCGGACACCACGCAACAAGCGTTTACGACCCTAGCGACTGCGGCCGGACTTCGTGCAAATCCCCGCCGCGTCGTCTTTCCCGACCGCGTCGTTATGCTCGTTCACGGCACATTCCAAAGTTGGCAGTCGCAGCCGCGTTTGCTTCTCTCGGTCGCCGAACTTCGCAAAGCGAAAGAGCTCGCAGGTGAATATGTTGCTCTTGAAGCCAGCGTCCAGGCAGAGCTTGCCGAAGAGGCTCGCGACAACATTCAGCCGCCTCCTGAGAATGCACCGGCCGTGTGCATTCTCGATACCGGCGTTGACCGGGAGCACCCACTACTTGAGGTTGGACTTACCGTCGAGGACACGCAAGCCGCCGACCCCTCTTGGGGCTCCGACGACCACCATCAGGAGAAGCATGGGACGGCTATGGCCGGTATCGCTCTCCACGGCCCACTCACCGAGGAAGTAATGAGCGGTGACCCGGTCGCTCTCACGCACCGGCTCGAATCCGTGAAAATTCTCCCTCGAACGGGCATCAATGACCCGGAGCTCTACGGCGACATTGCGCAGGAAGCAATCGCCCGTGCAGAAACAACTGCACCTGAGCGTAAGAGAGTCGGTTGCCTGGCAGTCACAGCGGATAGCCGCGACGGCGGCTTGCCGTCGTCGTGGTCCGGTGCCATCGACCAAATGTGTGCCGGCGGCCCCGTCGTTGGCGAGCCGAAGCTCATCTGCATCGCAGCCGGAAACCTCCGCGACGAAATCGGCGACCCATCGTTTACGTATCCGGTTATCGATGGCCCGACCAGCGGTGTTGAAGACCCCGGGCAAGCTTGGAACGTTCTTACGGTAGGTGCGTTCACCGAACTCGTCGCAATCCAAGACGAAGACTTCGCCGGCTACGAACCGATTGCTCCCTCCGGCGACCTTTCCCCTACCAGCAGGACCTCGCTCGCGTGGCCGGAAGACTCGCAAAAAGGCTGGCCACTCAAGCCTGACATCGTCATGGAAGGCGGCAATTGGGCCTCCACCGCAGGGGGGATTCGTGATGCCCCAGACGACCTCGGGTTGCTCACAACCATCGTCCACCCGTCAGGCCGACTGGTCACAGGGACCAGGGACCCTATCCCAGCCACCGCGGCCGCCGCTAGGCTCGCCGCCATAGTGTGGGCCCAGTATCCGAACCTGTGGCCGGAGACGATTCGCGGACTTGTGGTGCATTCGGCACGTTGGACGCCCGCGATGTGCGAACGGTTTCCCGGCGACATGAAAAGCGTCATTCAACAACGGCTTCGCTGTTACGGCTACGGTGTGCCCAATCTCCCGAGAGCCCTCTACAGCGCCGAGAATGCCGCCACGCTGCTATTCGAGGGGCAGCTTCAGCCCTACAAGCTCGATGACTCAGACGTGAAGACCAAGGAGATGCACGTCCACGAGCTACCGTGGCCCCAGCAGGTCTTGGAAGACCTTGGAGAGGAAATCGTCCAGATGCGGGTAACCTTGTCTTACTTCGTGGAGCCAAGCCCCGGCCGCCGGGGCTGGACGCGACGACACCGCTACGCAAGTCACGGCTTGCGTTTCGACGTGAGGCGACCAACCGAGAGCCTGGAGCAGTTCCTCTGGCGTATCGGCGAATCCGCCAATGACGATGGCGACCAGACTCCCGCCGCAACCACTCAGTCACAACCTTGGGTCGTCGGAATCCAGGGCCGGTCGCAGGGTTCGATTCACTGCGACTGGTGGGAAGGGACCGCCGCCGACCTCGCCGCGGGCGGTTATCTCGCCGTCTATCCTGTTACCGGGTGGTGGCGGGAACGAAAGCAGCTCGAACGTTGGGGCAGCAACGCCCGTTACAGCTTGATTGTCTCCTTGGAGACGGAAGCCGACGTGCAGCTCTACACCGCCATCCAGAACGTGGCGACAGTTCAGACGGAGATTACGACGTAGAACAGGCTCGCAGCTACTCGCTGCAAGCTCAGTAGGTGTGGCATGGCACGCAAGGACTCGACAAGGCGATACGAACCCGTTCGGGCGAGAAAGAGCACATGAACAACTTCGGCGAAAAGGTCAGCTTCATCTGGAGCGTCGCGGACTTGCTCCGTGGGCCCATTCTGCCGCGGAAATAGGCGAGCATGTAACGTTTTCCCCTTGCGTGGCTCACCACCACGTGTTTTGAAGGTCCAAGGATGCCAAAGACGCCGAAAACACCAAAGAAAAACGAGACTCCCGACGCCGTCGGTCTAGATATCAAGTCAGTTACGAAGAGGCTCGCCCAACTCGTCCCATCCTGTACATCGGAGGAGGACCTGCGGGTCAACATGGAGTTCGTTCTCCGAGAGGCCCTGCCCGACCTTCCAAAACCAAAATACGAGAAGTGTAAACGCCGGTTGAATATTGCAGCGCCTGGCGGGTGAAAAGTGCAGCGCCGGAACTGTTGTCCGTAGGGTAGTGGTTTGGTGTCTGGTCTGTCGAGGGGGGATCTCGGTTTCAGATCTTGGTGGGTGGCTGCGGGGGCGTGGCGGGCTCCATCGATGGAGGGGAAGAAGCCCCAGGAGGGGGTGTGGGGGAACCTGCGGAG
>SDBT01014354.1_pt1 | contig 12637 bp, 26 predicted proteins | sample 2277101 | NCBI WGS metagenome assembly SDBT01 (sample SAMN10404973, study PRJNA504765) | marine sediment metagenome | isolation source: marine sediment core GS10_PC15, 103 cmbsf | place: Arctic Ocean: Southern Knipovich Ridge | collected 2010 | reverse complement strand
GGCTAGGAACAGGCGAATTCACCCTACCCTCTTCGCCTGGGGCATGGGGAGTGTTTTGCGACTCTTATGACCCTCTTTCCTGAGGTCGCCACCACTGCAAGTTCTCGTGGTGGCGTGGACCCCACAGACACGCATAACATTAAGAACTTCCAATGTATTACAATATTATGAAATTAGATGGATGGCAAGTAGACTTTCTTGAATGTGTAGGTGATAAGATACTATGTACTGGGAGACAAGTTGGCAAAACAGAGGTATGTGCACGAGATTGTGTTGAATGGGCTATGAAAACCAAGAAAAAGGGAATAATACTAATGACAGCACCTCAAGAGTTCCAAGCAGAGACCTTATTCAATAAAACATTAGATTACTTAGTTCAAAAGTATCCACAAATGATAATGAAAGGCTCAAAAAGACCAACTAAGACTCAAATCCATCTAAAGAAGGGAATAACAATAAGATGTAAGACAGCAGGGATAACCGGTTTTGGTTTAAGGTCCATGACAGTTATTAGAACCTATGTTGATGAATGTTCACAAATGCCAGATATGTGTTGGGAGGCAATAGACCCACAAAACTTAGTAACTGGTGGAGACACAATATACATAAGCACACCATTCGGGATGCAAGGCAGATTCTATGATTGCTGGATAAACAAGGATAAAGCCTATGACTCATTCACAAGATTTGACCCAGAGAACCCAATAACCTCTGAAAGATGCGTGACAGAAAGACCAATCTGTGAGACATGGACTAAAGAGATTAGAGAGAAGGCAATACTGAAGATAAAAACAGCAAGAAAAAGGATGACAAAGAAGAGGTTTATGCAAGAGTACATGGGAGAGTTCATTGAAGACTTGATGCAGTTCTTCCCAGATAAACTAATCAAAGCAGTTCAAGTTCTCTCAGGAAAGAATAAGATTCAAGGAACAGCTTTCTTAGGAATTGATGTTGGGGGTAGAATATCTGAAACAACCTTTGAGGTTCTTAAGCAAACAAACACAGGAATCCTACAACAAGTAGAGAACATAGTTGAGAACTATGAACTCACTACAATGGTAGAAAGACAGGCTATCCACTTAGATAATAAATACGACTTCAAGAAGATATACATAGATAGTGGGGGAGTTGGAAGTGGTCCTTTCTCGCATTTGTTAGAAGACCCACAAACCAAGAGGAAGATAGTTCCTATAGATAACTCCCAAAAGAGTGTAGAGTATGACCCAGACAGACCAAAGAAAAGCAAGATACTCAAGACAGACTTATACAATAACTTGTTATGGCTTATGGAGAACAAGAAGATACAATTACGGAAAGACCCAAACATATTTCAATCTCTCAAGTCAGTTCAGTTTGAGATTACAGACAGTAAAGACATTAAGATATTCGGAAACTACACTCATATAGCAGAAGGACTCATAAGAGCTGCCTGGTGTGTAAAAGACAAAAGTTTAAATGTTTGGATAGATTGCTTATAATAACAGAAGATGTTAGAAAAGATAACAGTAGGTACAGTTGAGTATGAACTTGAATCCAAAGACGCAGCACTCGTGAAGACACTTCAGTCTCTAAGTAAAGTTATGAATGAGTTGTTGAGGAGAGTAACATGATAGGAACATTCACAACAAGTTTCGCAATAGTCCACGCAGCAGGGATTAATGTCAACAGTGACGCATCCACAAGCTTTGCTATTCTTGAAGAGTTCATAACAGATGCAGAAGGCTATGTCAACATTGCCACTCAGTATGATTGGGTAGCAAACTCCGCAGCAATCAGTGCCAACTTCTTAGGTGCTCTGACATTAGCAACAAAGAACTTAGCTGCAATAGATCTAATTAGATACGACGAGGGAGCAATAGGCAAAGCCGAAGCAGAATCAAGAATTAATGTTCTGAATGACAGAGTGGTGAAAGTTATTAGATTCCTTGACGACGATAACAGAAGGACATTAGCAGGAGCAAGTTAGATGGTACTAAAACCCCCAATACTTCTTCCAAGCACACCACCACAACTTGTTAACTACTCATTCATAGATGTCGCAACTGGAACTGGCTATGCAACATACTTTGCAGGAACAGCAAGTGGGGCTAATGTTCTCAGTCCTAATGTGTTCAATTCCAATTCTGTAAATACAAACGCAGCAGTTTTAAATAACACTTATGTGAAATATATAGATGTGGATTTTGATGTTCTGTTTAATCTCCCTCAGGATATAAGAGGAAATGCAATAGTAGATGTGCCATTGGGCTTTGAAGCAAGAGATGCAAGTTTAGGAGGACACTATTCCTATATTGTGGCTAAACTTATAAAATTAGATACAGACAGAACAACTGAATTAGAAGAAATAGGAGAGGGAAGTTCGCCAGAATGGATTGTTGGTGCAGGATGGGGAGGAGCAGGAGCTTTTAAATTCAATATTAGAAGTGCGAGGATTGTAGTTCCTCATACACATTATAAAAGAGGAGAATCATTAAGGTTAACTGTAGAAGTGTGGGCAAAAGACACTGCATCAGCAAATAATAAACAAGTAATAATGGGACACGACCCTGCAAACAGGTCAAGTCTTGATGGTGAGGCTTATAATTCTTGTTTCGCATCAGGAGCAAGTATTTTAAAACTTCAACTTCCTTTAAGAATAGACTTATAAAAAGATGGCTGATAAGAACATAGCAAAAACAACTGTAAGTGATATGACTCACACAGTGGATAACTTCCAAATCCCAGCAATGCAAACAGATGGCATCTCCGAGAACAAAGAGACTGAATACTCATGGGCTAATTGGACAAAGTGGTATGGATATTACCGAAAAGTCCCAGTCCTTAAGAAGAGTATAGATGCTTATGCAACTTGGGCAGTTGGCAAGGGATATGAAGCTGATAACTTTACTACAGCTCAATTAAGTAACATTACAGGATGGGGAGAAGACACATTCCAATCTATCTTATGGAATATGGTAGTTATTAAGAAGATAAACGGAGACTCATTTGCAGAAATTATAAGGAATGAAAAGACAGGAACATTAGTTAACCTTAAGACCTTAGACCCAGGAAGTATGAAGGTTATTGTTAATGATAAAGGAATAATCAAGAGATACGAGCAAACAACAAAGACAGGAGACAAGACTGCTCAAGTTAAATACAGACCAGACCAAATACTACATCTTGTTAATGAAAGAGTAGCAGATGAAATCCACGGAATAAGTGTCGTAGAATCTGTTGAAGAAACAATCCTCGCGAGAGCAGAAGCAGTTGACGATTGGAAGACAGTTCTCCATAGAAATGTAGTCCCTCTTACAGTTGTAGAAGTTGATGTTGACAATCAAGCAAAGATAGATGGCTTGAAGAAGAAGTATGAAGCAATGATTAACAACAAGGAAGTTCTCTTTGTACCTAAAGGAGCTGTTGAGATTAAGAGAGATGCACTTCCAAGCAATGCAACGATGAACCCTATTCCTACAATACAATATTATGATGAGTTCTTTTATCAAGCAGTTGGAATACCAAGGATTATACTCGGTGGGAGTAGTGAATTCACAGAAGCCACAGCTAAGATAGCATATCTCACATTTGCTCAGACATATACAAGAGAGCAGAGAGAGATAGAAGCAGACTTGTGGAATCAATTAGCAATAAAGATTAAGATAGTTCAACCAGTTAGTATTCAAAATGAGTTGATGACTGATGAATCAAAGGACAAAGGAACAGAACAGGCAGCTCCCCCTGATGAAATGGGAGTTAGGATGGGACAAGAATAATGCCAATAGTAAAACCAGATAAAAAGAAGAAAGTTAAAAGAACTCCAGAGCAAGAAGCTCAGTTAGCAGCAGGTTCTGAATTTATTAGAAGAAGGGAGAAATTAGCAGCTCAACAGAATATCCTTTCAAGGGAAGTAGGAAGAGCTTTAGTCCCAGAAGAGCAAGTAGCAACAGAAAGAGAAGTAGCTGGAAGGAAGGCACAGGAATTTCTAGGGGAACAGGACTTTTTTCAAGAAACAAGACCGAGTGAGTTTGAATTTAATGTACCAAAAAGGACAGGAGTTGAGGCGCTTCCTATTGTAGGCCCATCAATAGCAGCATTGAAACAAGAAGTGCCACCACCAGGTGAATTTCCAGGGTTATTTAATCCCATAGGTAATATTTTACAAGAAGGAATGAGAGCAGGGATTATAGATATTCCAGAACAAGCAACACCTTTACTTAATGACCCTGAGACAGTAAGAGAGTTAGCTCAAAGGGCAATACAACAAGATGTAATAAATGAAGGACTATCTGCTGGTGAGAAGTTTGGAGCAGCAACAGAAGCCATACCATTTTTAGGCCCATTAGTATCTAAATATGCAAGTGGTTTAATTGAAACTCCTGGTGCAAATGCAAGAACAATAGTAGAAGAGATAACAGCTATGGGAAGCAGAGCAACTAATATGAGAGAAAAGGCACTTACTGGAAAGATGGGAGACCCTTATGAAGCATTTAGACAAATAGTAGACATGGAGAATAAGATGGCAGCAAGAAAGCAAAGACTTCAATTGTTACTTGTGAATAGTGCAATATTACAAGCAGATGCAGATACTATCAATAAGATGGAAGAAGCTATATTAGATGCAGACCAGAGGATTTTTGATGCCAAACAGTCAGCAGCATCTGGACTCTCAGCTATACCATCAGATGCAAGTTTATTTTCAGAGTTACAGGTTCTAGTAGAAAGAGGCTCATAATGACAGATAAAAAAAAAGGAGTAGATTGGAGAATCGTTATAACAGGAATAGTAGCATTGACAGTTTTAGAGATTGTTGCTTTATTGATGGGCCACAATGGAACACTTTTAAAACTCGTTATGGTAGTGATTGGTTTAGCTATTGGTGTAACCATTCCATTAGACAAATTCATTAAACATGAAAGTTAAACTCAAGAATATTCTTATAGTATCCTTAGTAGGTTTGTTATGTCTCATAGCTGGTGGTATGTGGGGGATTGCTCAGGAGAGTTGGTGTGTTGATGTCGGCTTTAAGTATCTTGAATACAAGAATGTAAGTCTAATTGGTGGGATGTCAAGGGCAGAACTATATCAAGACGCTATGAAGTTCATTCAGTATTTGAAAGGAGGTGCATAAATTAAATGGGAGACGAAGAGAATGTGGAAACACAGGTGGAAGCTGAAGGGGAAGGAGCTAAAGAGGAAGAAGCAGAAGGAGAAGAAGCGGCAGAAGAATAAGGAGAATACAGAAAACCTTATAAAGATTATTTTATTTAATTTATTATTATGGAAAGAAAAGATTGGGAGTTAGTTCTTAAGAACAACCAAGAAGAAAAAGAGAAGGTTGTTAAATCATACGAGATGGCAATACCACAGTTTGATTGTATTATAGAGTTAGCGAAGAAGAAGATTTCTGAATTACCTGAACCTGAGGAAGACCCAAAGCCAGAAGGAGTGGATGAATTAACCAATGAGTGAAGACAAACCAGCAGAGACAGTTGAGAAGAAAGTTGAAGAGTTAGCTGAGGCAAAGGACAAAGTAGAACCAGAGAAGGTTGAACCATCTATCCCAGAATCAATGAAACTCAAAGAAGAGAATGATGCACTTGAGGCTGAGCTCTTGAGGAAGGAAGAACTTAGAGCAAGAGCAATGGCAGGTGGTCAGACTCAAGCAGGTCATGTTGAAAAGACAGATGAAGACAAGGACAAAGAGGAAGCGGCAAGAATCCTAAAACCGTTTGAAGAAGACTAATGCACCTATTTCTATTAACAAGAGGTATTGACAAAGAGTTTAATCAGTGGAAAGAGTTTATGAATTCTCAGATGTTCACTTGGAAGAGAACCCCACTCTTGAAAGATAAGGATGGTAAGTTCATTAAGGATGGAATGGATGAGGAAGGAAGACAGAAGTATAAGAGAGGGAAGGAAGGATTAAGTAGAATCCAAGGAGCACTCAGACCTATTCAAATGTTTGAGTATGTATTTCCAAGAGAGGGAGTGCAATCAATTAATGGGAAGTTAGTGCCATCTGATAATCTTGCTGAGGCATTAGCTATGATGAACCTGCAAAGTGCTTTCCCACTTAGACCAGAAGTTCAGAAGATAGGATGGATGTTAAGGAAGTCCTTGGGAGCTAAGCCAATACCACAGAGTGTTTTAGATCCTATCAAAGAAAAGAACATGCAAGACATCACTTCTAAGTATGTGCCAATGGCAGGGATGGCTGTCTATCCAATAGGAATTAAAGAAGACTCAACACACGATTATATCTTTCCAAATGGAGAGGGTTTCTACCAAGAGGGACTATGAAATTCTATAAACTCGCATTCTTGGAAGCATGTTTCAATAAGGGCTATGGTGTTACCGCACCGATTAAATACCTCGTAGCCCTTATTGGAATCTCTAATGCAATAGTCACAGAGAAGATGTTGGTGACAATATTAGCAGGGGTTGGCTATGTGATATTCTGTTTCATCCTTGGCTATGTCCTCTATAAAATCAAATATGTTAATGCTCAGATAGAAGTCACTAACAGATATGACCCCTATGTAAAAGAGATGAGAAACAGCAAGATATTTAAACATTAAATCCTACTGGATTACAGGTGATGAATGGCTGGAGCGTTAACTGTTGGAACAAAGTGGGTAAAGGTTGAATTATACGGTGCTAACAATGACGGTAATCCAGTAAGATATGCCATTGCTGACGGTGTTTCTGTTTCTAAAGGAGATGTTATGGCTTTATTGGATAATAGAGCTACTGAACCAGCAACAGTTTCAACTACTGTATTCGCGGGAATTGCATCAGAGGAAGTTATAGGTTCTGATAATGTAGGTGCTATTGCTTTATGGACTGATGGAAGGTTTAGAGCAACTGCGTCAGAGGCTATCGGATTAGGTGCTCCAGTAACTGGGACTCATGGTAACTTTGTATTCTTAGCACAGGGAGCAGGTGGTGCAAGTGGTGCAACAGTAATTGGATTCGCAGACCAAGTGGCAGCACAAGATGAAGTAATCACAGTGAGGTTGAAACTCTAATGGCACAAGTTGGTGAAGTTGTTTTAAGAAAAGAAGTTGTTGATGCTATGGTTAAGCAGATAGCACCAAGACAATACAAGTTCAAACAAGCAGTAGCTATCATTTCTACTAACGCATGGAAGAACACATTCTCAAGAGAAAATCAAACAATACCAGCAGGTAAGACTGGTAATGCAACTAAAGGAATACCAAGAGGTGCTAACTTCCCACAATATTCTTTGGAGTGGACAGAGGTAACTGTTAAGATAATCAAGCATGGTCTTGAAGAGAATATTAACTGGGAAGATTTGCTAAGTGATGACATTAATGTTCAAGCAAGGACTATTATAAAGTTGACTTCTGGAGTAGTGAAGAGTGTTGATGACGACATCTGGGGAGTTATAAGTGTTAATCAGAACCAGAGTTCTACTCTAATTAATACAGTTAGAGCTGATAGTGCAACAACTGGAACATGGGATGAGTCAAGTGGTGCTATTATAGATAATCTTATGGAAGCAGCACAGAAGATAAGTCAAGCTGACAACAACTATGACACATCTGATCTAATGTGCTTTGTTAACCCAAGAGACAAGAGAAGTATTATGAACTACTTGGCAGATAAAGGAGCTCAGTGGATGCCAATAGCAACAGACATTGCAAAGAATGGAAACATAGGTAAGGTTGCTGGTGTTAGAATTATAGAATCAAGTTCAGTGTCAGCAAGTTATGCTCTTGTAGTTAAACCAAAGGTATGTGCAACTTATAAGGAGTTGGTTAGCTTAAGGTCTACAACAATTGAAGACCCATACAGGAGTCTTAAGATTAGAATAGTAGAGGAGGGGGTTGTTGAGTTTACAGACCCTAAGGCAGTCTGTCTAATCTACAATACCCAACACGCTTAATGGCTGGTTGGACTTGTTCTGATGCAGAAACTAATATTTGGAAGGGAACTCTGCAAAGTAATTTTAGAGGAACTGCAAATGAAACTCCAATTAATCCTAAAGACCTAGTTAATAAAGAATATGTTGATGATTCTATCCCTGCAAGTATTAGTTTATTTCTTACAGAAAATGGTTCTGACCTTGGTGGAGTTTATTTAGATATGGAAGTTGATCCAGTCACAGACCCAGAAGAAGATACATTAACAGCAATCTCAGCAAATTCAACTGGAACTCTTATGGCCACTTTTGCTACACCATTAAATGATTCAGTAATTGATGGAATTGTAGAATTGCCAGTAGGAGTTTATAGTTTTCATATTCATTGTCAATCATCATCAGCTGGTAAATTAGCCATGTATGCAGAATTATATCACAGAAATGCAGGGGGAACTGAGACATTATTATTAACTTCAGAAGATAGCAATTTAATTCCAATAGCTAAAGGCAGCATTGGTTTTCATGGAAGTTTAACAACAGAAAAAGACTGGATAGCTGGAGACAGGATTATAATAAAATTATATGGAACAAACAATTCTGCAGCTTCAAGGAATTTAACAATATATGTTGAAGGAAACACAGCTTCAAGGGCTGAGTTGCCAGCAATTAGAGGCTCATCAGTAGGAGCAGGAAGTGCATGGCTTCTTGCAACAAATCAAACAGGAATTACAGGAAATAAGACAGGGACTTTTAATTTAGAAACAACAGGCACAGGGGTATTTGAAGGTTTAAATCCATATGGTAATGGAACTGCAGACTTAGGGTCTGTCGGATTTAAATGGAGAAGCCTTTTTCTTTCAGAAAATATAACCATAACAGGAAATATAACTATTGGTGGAACTGTTGATGGTATAGATATAGCAACAGATGTTGCAGCTAATACTTTAAAGGAAACAGATGTAGACCATAATGTTACTACTAACCTAAGTGCAGGCACAAGAGCACCAACTACTATTGATGTTAATTCTTCTGACGGAACTAATGCAACTCTAGTTGAAGCAGACACTACAAATGCAGGAATATTAGGAAGTGATAAGTGGGATGAAATTGTTGCAAATAGTTTAAAGGAAACAGATGTAGACCATAATGTTACTACTAACCTAAGCCTTGGAGCTGTTAATGCTACAACTATGATTGTAGCTTCAAGTGATGGGACAGACGCTACATTAATAGAGGCAGATACAACAAACGCAGGACTTCTTGGCTCAGATAAATGGGACGAAATTGTAGCAAATACAGCAGCTTCTCATGCTCAAAACACAGACACTTCAGTTGCAAACAATGCAATAACCTTAGCCATGATGGCTCACGGAACTGATGGAAATTTAATTACTTATGATGCAGCAGGTGCTCCTGCAGCAGTTGCAACTGGAGATGATGGCCAAGTTCTCACTTCTAATGGAGTAGGAACAGCACCTACCTTTCAAGCAGGAGGTGGAGGTGGGGGAACTTTTTATTGGAGTTGCACAGGACAAGCATTTAGACAAGCTTTCGATCTTTCGGGTGGATTTGGAGAAACAACAAGAGGAAATTTAAGAAATGATACAGGAGGAGGAAGATATATTGTTTCTGTTAATTTACCAACTGGTGCAGTAATAACAGCATTCATAATATATGGTTCTGAAAATGATGTAAATTGTACACTTTATAGAAAAACAATATCATCAGACACTAATGTAATTATGGCACAAGCAAGTATGGGAACAGCAGACACATCAATTTCATCAGCAACTATAGACAATTCAATTTATGCTTATTTTGCAGAAATTGGAATAGGAGATACTTTTGCATCAACAGATGTGGCTTATGGATGTAAAATAACATACACAACTTAAGCACATCTGCAACTGGAGAGGGGAATCATGTCCTTGCTAGATGTGTATTGCACTTCAATTAGAAAGGTTTAAGTAAGCCTTTCTCTTTCTATATCTATGAAATGTTTAGGGTGTGGAAAAGAGACAAAATATAGGTCTAACAAAAAATATTGTAGTGATTTATGTAGAGTAAGAACTAATTCTAAACAATACTATAAGGAAGGAAGATATATTTACAGAAAAACACATCCTAAGAAATATAGGGAAAAGCAACTTAATTATTATTACAAACATAAAGATAAACATATTTGTAGAGTCCTGACTTATAATATATTCGCATCAAAAGGACAAGTCTGTAAAGATTGTGGGATAAATAGAAACTTAAGAATCCATCACGAAGTATACCACACAACAATTAAAGAGATAAAAAAGGACATAGCTAAAGGTAGAATATATTTTTTATGTAAAGAATGTCACAAAAGCAAACATATATAAAGAATGGTTACATATGGTTACTATGGATGGAGAACATAAACACAGGCAGTTTATAGCGAGGATGAATCTCGCAACTTATCTTAGAATAAGAAAGCAGTTCAAAGGAGTTAGAAAAGAAAGCATTGCAAATTATTTCTTAAGACTTGCTAAAGAATTAGAAAAATCAAAAGGAGTTTTGTTGTTTGACAAATGACTAAATTAACAATGATGGACTTACCTTTAGCAAAACACAAGCAAATGTACTATTGTGAGATATGTAAAGAATGGGTTCCTGAGAAGAATAAACATGAAAGGAAAAGACATGGGAAATAAACATTTTGAAAAAGGCGGAGAACCAAATGAAACATGTGCGGAGTGTGGGAAAGATAAAAACACACATGATTGGTCTGTCCCAACATGTAAAGATGGCAAAAAGTTCAAGCCTCAAAAGGTAGAAAGTTTGAGTGATTCAATAATGCAACCTCCAAAAGATAATATATATGAAGATGGAGGAGAAATACTTTGGGTTAGTGATGTCAAAGAAGCAGTGAAAAAGTTGAAGGAAATTAAAGAGGAATTTGATTTGAAAAGAATGATGGTAATAACTCAATTTTCTGCAGGAAATATTAGTTGGGGAGAAATGGTTGAAGAATTAGTTGATTTGGATGATAAGTTTCAAAATGAGATTAACCAAATCTTCGGGGATGATTTAGCATGAAATGTTTAATAATAAGTCAGCTTTTAGGAGGAACTTTAGGGTTTTTGATATTTTTTATAATAATTTGGTATATTACACAAAAAAGATATAATGATTTGCTTGATAAGGGTTGGGAGAAGCATATTAAAAAATGATAATTAAACCACTGAAAGGGGGTAATGAAGATGAAAATAGAAAAAATTGAAGATGACTTTCAAGTGAAAATAACAATGGATAGTGAAGAAGTAGAAACATTAGAAAGAGAATTATGTAAAGATGGAAATCCTAAAACTACTAACCTCTGGACATTATTAAATGACGTCTTACATGAAAAATGATACAAAAAGGAATATGTGAAGAATGTCAGGGAGAGTATGAATATGAATATAACCCTAAGTTTCCAAGGAAGTATTGTTATGCTTGTTCAGCTCAAAAGAAAGCAAGTTATGAAGCTCAAGGACCTAAAGACGCTGTTCAGCCAGTGAATGTACCAGCTACTAAGCCTGGAGAAGTTGAGCATTTACAGACTAAATATACTTTTGATGCGAAACAAACTAAGCCAAATGGACACGCAACCATGTACACAAGTTATGCAAAGGATATATTTTGTGGTTTTTTAAGCTACAAGAAAGAAGGAATGATAAAAGATGAAGAACTAATGGATGTTTGTATTAAACTAGTGAAACAAGCAAAAGAGGCTTTTGAATGAATCATAATCAGGCCAACCCCCACCTAAGACCAACGGGGGCATCATAATCAAAATGACATACACAGAAATAGACTTTTTAAGAGATACATTAAGAGAACTGTACAAGATGATGGGTATTATTGAAGAGAGAATAGCTAAACTAAAGAAACAAAATGATTAAAGAGATAATTAATGCAATACTATGGGTATGGCTGATCACCTTCTTAATTAGTATTCTGTTTTTTGTAGCAATATCATTTAGTTAATCAGCACAATAGGTCTCTTGTAGCTTAGCATCTATTTCCTTAAGTCTAAGTAAGTCAGTACCATCTTTGCCTTCTAGTATATCATGGAGCTTTAACTTAATCTCCCATTGATATCCTTTACTCATTCTCATTAACTTCACTGATTCTAGTTCTTGTTTAATTTCTTCCATTATGATTTAAATATCCTCAGGTAATTCACACTTACGATAAAAGAATCCATCATCTATCATTAAATGGAACAGTTCCCCATATTTTTTAGGGTCAACAGGATAGATTATTGAACCAAAGGATTTAAATCTAACTTGTATGCCTTTATAATTACGGGGAAGACAATCACATATTATTTGTCTTCTAGTAATTTTGTATCCATGCTTTTCCAATATTTTCAGGACTTGCCCTTGTCTTAATCTTTTTCCATTAAGAAATAAACGGGTAAGTGGTCTTTCTACACGAGGTATTGGTTTGTTCAAAATTATTGTTTGCATTTCACACTCCCTGTTACCTTTATTCTATTATTACCAATGTCCTCGATTAAACCAGTAGAATCCATAACATGAAGTGCTTGGAGTATTGTGTTCTGTTGCCCACCAATCTCTCTCATTATAAGAGACTTAAGTTCATCAATTGACATTTCTCCTTCTACATCTTCTAAGCACTTAACACAACTTTGATAAACAGTTCTAGCCATACTTATTCATATACATACATATATATAAACCTTTCTATTGTATATACATAAAGTTTATAAGTCTCCCCCTCTCTTTCTTGTTG
>SDBT01014353.1_pt1 | contig 12637 bp, 15 predicted proteins | sample 2277101 | NCBI WGS metagenome assembly SDBT01 (sample SAMN10404973, study PRJNA504765) | marine sediment metagenome | isolation source: marine sediment core GS10_PC15, 103 cmbsf | place: Arctic Ocean: Southern Knipovich Ridge | collected 2010 | reverse complement strand
ATTGTCGGACAATTTTATAAGACCTATATCATTGCCTATTCTTTCAATATCAGATTCCATAGGCACTTTAGAAACCCACTCTGATTCAGAATTAAGAGTAATCTGAGTTACTTGTCTTTTGTTGTGATCGTCTGTCCAATTTCTATACCTACCAGTTTTATCATACAAGTAATTCATATAAAAAGGATAATTATCTATATAAGCACAATCTATAATAATAGTTTTCCCATCTTTTAATCTTACAGCTATAACTCCATCTCCGCAACACATTGCTTGTAAACCATAATCGTAAGAGATAGCAGCAAGCAAAGTAGCATCTAAGCATTCGTTAGGCATATTTAATATCTTTATTGCTGGACGAGCAAGTAAGATACATTCCTTTTCATCAAAGTTTTGAAGACTATCCAACTCTGTCATTTTATTCATAGCAGTTATGCTAAGAACTCTCGATCCTATATCGGAGTTAGGAGATCCCGAACAGCCATCTGACACTACTACGCTCTTTTGCCCTGCAAGAGCATAATCCTGACACACTTCATGAGTTGTTCCAATATAAAAAGCACTATCTGTATTCATAAAATAATTCCTTAATAAAAAACCCTACCTACCCCAAAGGATAGGTAGGGTCTGCCTAACACATGGCAACTGCTTTTCCTTTTGCCTAAAATGCTAATGTCTGACTTGGGCCACCTGTTCCAAGAGCAGAGCTTTGACTTGATACAGACTTAGAGATAAAATCTGCAACCTTTGCCAGGCTCTTGTCGTTAGCATCTTTAATTTCTACATACTGATTCAACCCAGCATCGGTCTTAAAACCATCAAGATAGGTGCTAACACCAGAATAAGTTCCGACACCGACACCAATCAAAACAGACATAACTGACTCTAATGCCTCATCTTTCATGATGTCTTTCAATGCATTTCCTACATCGTTTGCTCCAATGCTCCCTGAGGCATTATCCATTCCATCAGTGATGACGAATATGATAGCATTGGCTTCAAAGTCATTATCTGCCAACTGCTTGCCGTAGTCATTGGTCGCATTAATAGCATTTGCCGCAGTCTCAAACAGAGCGGTGCTACCGCAAGGATTGATAGAGTCTATGTAATCATTAGGATCACAATCTACCAATTGTTTGAAACCATGAATTTCTCTCATTTGACTATTAAAAGCAACAAGTCTGATGAGCAAATAATCAGATCTTGGACTAAACTTACATGCCTTTACTACTTCTTGAATGCACGATTCGATCTCGCTCTTAAAAGAACCGACACTACCACTTTCATCAACTGCAATCGTGACGAGAGTGTATTCGGTTGCTCCAAGGTTATCGATTTCTGCCGCTGAATAGCCAAAGTTTTGACCAGTCAGACTGTGTTGAATCAAAGATTCACTGTTCACAATAGCTCTCCTTAAAAGTCGGTTGTCTTTGCAATTTGCATTCCTCTTGCTACCATCTCAGCAACGAACTGAGCCTGAATAGCAGGAAAATCTACGAACGGACTGATGACAGGGCTGATAGCATCTTCAAGAAGAACCATCTTCTTAACATAACTATCATCGTTAAACCCATCAGCAATATCCCTAACGGTATTAGCTACACAGTGGCTACCTGCTTCACCTGCGATGAGGATCTTATCTGCTTCCATCAAAGTCTGAATCAGACGAGTGTTCAACTGAGTCGTTGGATCAGTCGGATCAGGAACTTCGGCTTTAACAGCAGAGTAATGTTCGGTAAAGAGGTTACTTCCTTTACTAACATAGTTCACAAGATCTCTTTTGCTCGTCTCCCATTCTATGAAAGTATCGAACAAAACAGGAAGCACATTATTACCTTCACTACCGATTAAGCAGTGAGGAGGCCAAATGCAGAGAGGATATCTTCCACCTGCTTCAAGAGCTTCGCAGTAGTCAATAAATCTCTGACGAAGAGAAGGGATTACAGGAATCCATTTTCCGTCTTTGATCTCTTGAGCGGTGATGATTGTAAACGGATCAGGATTATCTCCCTCACTGTTTCTCCACATGATCGGGTGAGCCACATCCATAAGGTGATGACAATCCAGCGTCGTGTGAATTTTTTTGATTTTTGGACCAAATCGTTTAACCATAGCGGCTAAGCGTTCCATGTCTTTTTCTGCCCCATCGACATACAACTTCCCCCTCTTGGGGTCGTTTTCATCTGTACCAGGGAAACAGAAATCAACTTGGGGGTCAATAACAATAAGGTGCGTGTTTTCCATTTTTTCTCACTTTCTTAAAATAATTTATTTTTATTCATTATTATAACAATTTTAATATATTTTTAAAGGATTTTCTAAAGTATTATTGAATATATACCCATAAGTTGATTTATAAGGAGCTATTATGAAACGAATATATTTAAAATGGACTGAAACAGAACTTAATTTTCTAAAAGAAAATTATAACTCTCAACCTAAAGACTATTTAATTAATCATTTAAGAAATAGAAAATGGGGAGCAATAACGAAAAAAGCCCAAATTCTTAAATTGTCTAACTGGGAAAGACTTAATAAATTATCAGATATTTCTATTTTGTTAGAAGAAACTCCTGCGTCGTATTATTGGATGGGATTCTTAATGGCCGATGGGAGCTTTACAGACAGAAGAATCTATATCGGAACTTCCCAAAAAGATTTGTCTCATTTGTTAAAATTTAAAAAATATATTAAATCTACAAATAAGATGATGAAACTTAAAAATGAAGATCATTATCGTTTTAAAGTAACGTCTGTTAACGAAGTTAGAAAATTAAAAAATAAATTTCATATTTCTTCTAGAAAAACTTATGAACCTTGTAATTTGCAATTTATAGAAAATCAAGAATTATTATTCTCTTTAATTGTTGGATTAATCGATGGAGATGGATGCGTTTATAAAGTAAAACATTGCAATTCTTATCGACTTTCTTTTAATATGCATTCAAGTTGGGTAAATAACTTAAATTATATTAAGTCTTTTTTATATTCATATTTTAAAGAGCTAGACAAAACAAGACCCGCCAGAGTTAAATCAACTCTAACATATATGCCTCAAGATAAAACTAAAACAAAAAGAGAATATCAATTATCATTTATGAGTATTACTAAAAGATCTTTATTGCAAAAATTAAAAACAAAAGCAATAGATTTAGATATCCCTTTTATGGATCGTAAAATTGGCAAAATTCAGTAATCTACTTTATTTACCATAATTTACATTTTAAAAATTCTTTTTCAAAATAATTTAAAGCGTCAGCTATATTTCTTTTTGGGAAGTCCCTTCTTGAGCAAGTTTTACTTTTGACATCATTTGTCCTAACTTCCCTACGTAATCACAAGGAACTCCTGTTCTATCAGATGCTTCTTTAATTTGTTCTTCAGTTCTAAACATTACTCTTTCCTTTATTAAACTGCATTATACACTTTCACTTTCCAAATTGCAAGCCTTTTTTCTACATTTTCTTAAAATAACATAAGTTAGGAGAATCAAAGTACTTAGAAAAATAATATATATTGAGTTTTACTGTTTACAGTTTATATCTTACAAATTTGAATTTTGAATTTTGTTTATAAGATCGCGATCACAGTGTTGCCATAAGGCTCTCGATTAAGTAATCATTTTTCTGTTCGTCCAACCCTCCTAACTATTAAACACTAACTTCTGTTTTATGATTAAAAGTATCCAGCTCATCTTGGGTATCATCTATCTCAGCTTCGCTTTTTTCTATTTCTGTTTTAACATATACTTTATCAAAAACAACAGTATATTCGATCTCTGCGTCGCTATAGTCGTTTACTTTGCCTTCTCTTGTCCCCATGCTTCTCAGGAACGCGATATGTGCCTTCAATTCTCCCAATCTAAGAATGCTTTCTCTCATAGGAGTAGAAGCTACAAAGATAACAATTTTAAGTTTGATGAGATCTTCTTTAACTTTTTCAAGTTGCCCCATCAACTCTTCTACATTTATTTTTCTTGGGTCATCTGACCTAGCACTATTTTCTCTTTGGATCTCACTTTGAAGACCACTAATTTTCTGTGCCAGTCTATTCTTCTGTTTTAATGCTTTTGCTAAAGTCATCTTGCTTCTCCTTATCTATTTCTTTATAATATTCATTTTTTTCATATTTCGAATAAATTTGTTTTGTTTATTTTTATTTATTTCTTTAAAAATATGATCTTCTATTTCATTTTTTAATATTGGTTTTCCCAATGCTTCAAGCTGACTTTCTAATACCCATTTTAAAGATGATAAAGACTCTGTTCCTTCGTCTCCTGTGACAATTGCATCTACAGTCATGCTATCAGGTTCATCTTTATCATTATAATAAACTTCATGTATAGCAAGATATTCTTTTCTATCGAATTCTGTATCTCCAACTTTATATTTAGAAAGAGGATGATACACTACTCTGTAGTTCCAATATCCCATTATTTATTAAACCATACCCAAACTTTAGCACCAAGAAAATCTCCATTGTCTAAGGCTAAAAGAGTATCATATAGATAGCCACTTCCATCATTAACAGATGTTCCGAAAGTATATCCTGGCCCTAATAATGCCCTTTGTATCTTTGTAAAAGGCAAACCATTTTTTGTTTTTGCGGGAAAGAATCTTTTAGCCCAACTACGATCAAGATACATGTCGGGATAAGATATTTTATATCTATCTAACCAAAATTTAACATCATCTGTAAATACCAAAACAGGAACACACCAAAAATGCTTATACTTATTGTACGGGCATTCGTATTGAACCATTTCTTTAAAATCAAAATGATTAATTCCAAGTTTCAATAATGCATCCCAAGAGTTTTGACCAATTGCTGTCAAAGGGTAATATAATTTTTCCTCATAAAATTTTTCAGGGAATTTTGTGTACCACCCTGCGCCTGTAGAAGAAGAATCCCAATCTTCAAATGGATACAAAATATCTCCACCTTCTTTTATTATTTCAGGATTATCATGTTTTATAATCTGAATCTTTTTTTGCTCATTACTCATTGTAGTCTTTCTATTATTTTTTATTATTTATATTATGATTATATCTCTTTTTACAAGAATTGTCAAGACTATTATCTTTAATTTGCTCAATATTAATTTTTCAGACAAAAAAAGAGCATACAGTGAAATACCATATGCTCTTCAAATTTATACTCAATAATCTAACTCATCGCGATCGCTAAACAACTGCCTACGTCATATCTAAACTGCTCAATAGCCGCACAGGTCGCATCGTTGTGTTGATCATTTGCCTTTACCTCTTCTCTGGCTAACGCATACATCAGTAATAACATAGGGTTCTCTTTGTCGATCTTTCCAGCTGCACAAATAAATTCATAACAAGGATGTTCTCTGTTTATCATGACTCTAATTTTATTCTGAGTTGTCATATAAGGGTCTCCGAGCAACGGCCCTCTTTTCCCAATATTTCCAAGAATAAACTCTGCCCCTTCACTAGCAACACGCACTTGCTGAACCTTCTTGGGAACTCTATTTTTGGTTCCTCCAAGAGGATCTTTCTTTTTTGCGTTTTTCTTTACTCTTGGACCTCTTGTCTCTTTTACCTTGTCCTTAATTGTTTTCTGCCTGTGTGCAGTCTGAGCAATTTTATCCTCGGCAGGCTCAGTATCTAATTTTTTTTCATTTCTAACTCTAATTCTTTCTTGGCTATTTTTGAAAGCCCTTTTGTGATAAGGGTTTATTAGTGTTTTGATTTTATTTTTAAGATCCTCATCAAAAACAATCCGACTCTTGTCATTAGAAACTTTCAAAAACTGATCTATATTTTTAATTTCACTTTCCGAGTTTGAATTGGAAGAAAATCTCATTTCAATCCTGAGATTATTAATACTTTGTCGTTGAGGCAAAACCCCGAAAGTCATTCCTCTCATTATCTGACGATCATTTCTCATAACATAAAAACCCCTTGTATAATATCCAATACCTTTTTTGGAGCTTTCTCCTTGACCTGATGTTTTTAATTCAGCAATAGAAAAATACAAAGTTCCACTATTTGTCTTTATTTCCTCTTCCCCAATTGGGCAGATTAGCTCAAAATTTCTAATAGGGTCATAAGCCTTTACTATCTTTCCGTTAACAAGTATTCGTATATTCTCGTCAGAAATAAAAGTTCTAAAAATTTCTCCGAAACAAGGATCATGTTCCCTAGCTCCATCCATGACAGGTTTTGTAATATTCTTAACAAAACTTCCTTCATTCCTCCATACAAACTGATCAATGTCCTCAAAAACAACCACTGTGCCTGAAGAATCAGTTCCTACTTTAATATCTTTAACTCCTTTATTCATTTTTTCCAACTCTTCTTCAAAAAGCCTCTCTTCCATAGGACCAGCTTTATGGATATCAACTTCAAATTTATTTGTAGATTTAATATGGTTGATATCGTAAATCCCAACGAGGGTTTGAGACATTTCATCACGAGTAATTACGGTAAATTTTCTGCAAAAAGAAAGAGAAGATTGATTTAATCCAATACCAAAGCATCCCAAACTTGAGACAGAAGTTTTATCAGGATTTGCTCCAAGTTTAAAAGCTTCGATTAATTCTTTTTTATTCATTCCACATCCATTATCAGAAAGGATGATTTTAAGTGGACCTTTATCGTCCTGAGGATAATTAGTCTTCTTTTTCTTTTCTGCTGTTATCCAATCGGTAGTAAGGCTAATAACACTTGCCCCTGCATCAATAGAATTATCTATAATATCTGCGAGAGCCATTATAGGGGTGGTTGTTGAATGACGAAGGGTTTCCACAAACTTGCCTGCATTTGTAGGGACTTCTATCATTTCCGATTTTAAAACAGAGTTAGTAATATTCTGTTTTTTCTCGACTTTAGGGGTTAGAGTTTCGGGGAGAGATACTTTTTTTTCTGACGTTTTTGCCACTACGGGCGCATTACCTACACTACTTTTCGAATCCATTTTGGACTCCTTTCTGTGAGACTCCAGGGAGACTCATTCTTAAAATAAAATATGAGGGATAGATGCGCTGGGCAACTATTCTCGATTACAATTTAATTATATACTAATACTTTCACTTTTCAAACTATTTTTCCTTTTATTAAATTTTTTGAGAATAATAGAGGAATTCTTATTTAATTATAGAATTATATAAATAGATAATCATATAATTCTATAAAGGAGAAATATTATGAAGATTTTTAGATTAAAATTAAATGAGAAAAGAAACTGTATCGGATATGAAGGATCTCACGAAAAATTCGTCCAGGCTGAGAACAGGGATAAAGCATATAATAAATCATTAAAGATAGCAGCTACATTCTTTGATAACTATCAGGATGCCCCTACAGGCATTCCTGATAGAGATATGATATTTTGGTTCAACAATGATTATGCAGCCATCTGGATCAATTCTCTAGAAGAGTTAGAAATCATGTAAAATTCAGAATGTGTCGATTAATTATATAGTCAAATAATTAATTAATTTGGAGAAATTATGAAAAAAGATAATGTTAATGTGGTTGTTAGAATAGATAAGGCAAGAATAGAAAAATTAAAAGATATTGCTAGAGAAAGATCTTACAAGGAAAAAACCAATATAACCTATAATGATCTTATTGTGGCAAGCGTATATAAGGAATATTTTAATGAAAAAGAAAACAAATGAAAAACATACTTTAGGATATATTGCAAACTATTTTAAAGATCAAAGCTGCGATCTATTAGAGAAGGAGTATAAAAATAACAGAACAAAAATGGAATACAAATGCAAATGCGGAGGCATTAGTGAAATAACTTTTAATAATTTTAAATTAGGCAAAAGGTGCAAACTGTGCGGGTCAAAAAGATTGAGAGAAAATTTCCAAATCACATATAAGGAAGTTAAAGATTTTTTTAATGATATGAATTGCGTATTATTAGAAAAAAGCTATAAGAATAATAGATCTCCTCTTAAATATAAGTGTGAGTGCGGCAACATCTCAAAAATATCTTTTAGCAATTTTAAAAAAGGCCAAAAGTGTAAAAAATGCGCATCACAAAAGATATCTGGAGAAAATCATTTTAATTATAACCCTAACTTAACAGATGAGGAAAGAGAAGAGAACAAAACAAGACACTCAGATCCTATATATATTAAATGGAGAAAAACAATTTTTACAAAAAATAATTATATATGCCAAAAGTGCAACCAAAAAGGAGGACAGCTAAATGCCCACCATATAAAATCGTGGGCATCTAATAAAAGTTTAAGATTAGCAAAATCTAATGGCATCACTTTTTGTGAAGATTGTCATAAGAAATTTCATAAAAAATATGGAAAAATAAATAATAATAAACAACAGTTAGATGAGTATTTAAATCTATTAGCTGTTTAATAACTTTTTCAAATCTTGGACAGTTAGAATAGGAATCCCATATTCTTTAGCCTTTTCGCTTTTAGCTCCGCTGCCATCTCCAGCCACAAGAAAGTCAAGCTTCTTTGAGATACTACTCTTAACCTCTCCTCCCTGAGATTCGATACATCTTTTCCATTTCTCTTTGCCTTCATCTAAACTCCCCGAAAGACAGAATTTCTTGCCTGACATTTTTCCTATAGGTTGGGCAGCTTCAAATCTAAAGAACTGCTCGACATCCTCTATCATATCTTTATTATCACTAAAAAATTTGACAGTCTCTTGTGCCATAGTTGGGCCTATTCCATCAAAAGATTCTAACTCAAATGTGGTGGCGCTTTTAATATCGTCCCAATTACCTATCTCTTTAGCTAAAATTACCCCAGCCTCACGACCACTATTTTTTATCCCGAAAGCTGCGAAGAACTTTGCTAAAGGAACTTTAATTTTACCAACAGATTGATGCCCAAGAATAGCATCTGATAAAATCTTATTATCTTTTATTTGCTCAGGAGCATTGACCATCCAAGTTCTTGCTACGATGAGCAGAGCCGTTCTTTTTGTAATCCCTACAGCCTCTAAATTAGGAACTGTAAGACGATAAAAATCCCCTGGCTTTTGAACCAAACCAGCATCGATCAATTTTTCGATAGTACTTCCTGCGATTCCCTTAACTCCAAGAATTTTCATCCAGTGGTTAAGATTTTTTACATTCTGAGCAGGACATAGATCACTATTGCAGACTAATGATTCCGCTCCATCTGAACCATGAGCTATATCAAGACTGCCTCCACATGAAGGGCAAGACGTAGGAATCTTTGCAGATCCTTTTGCCTTAAGGACTTTGTGTATCTTAGGAATTATTTTTCCTGATTTGATAATAGCTATTTCTGAGCCTATACCAATTCTGTTATTTTTCAGAAGCCCAATATTATGAGCAGTGCATTTGCAGACAGTGGTTCCTTCTAACTGAATACCATCGAATATAAGCACAGGAGTTATATTCCCTGTTCTACCTGTTTGGTAAATAATATCTTTAACGATAGCGATCTTGACTTCATCTTTAAACTTAAAAGCAATCTTGCCTTTAGGATTTCCTGTAGCCTTATTTCCCGAAGTTCCCATCGCAACCTGCAACTCTAAGTTGCTAACAGAGATAACAGCACCATCGACCATAAAACCTAATCTGCGATGATTATCTTCAAATGTTTTTAACATATCATATTCAAAAGGAATTGTTTTAACAAAATGGAATCCCTGTTTTGATGTCCATTTTGCTCTTTCGATTTCTGTCTTATATGGAGGATTTTTAATATCAACAACATTATATGCTGTAAATCTTAATCCCCTGTCTTTCATTTTTTCTGCTGTTTTCTGATTCATGCTCCCAGCAGTGTGCGCTCTTGGGTTGGCTTTTGCCTTATCTCCCAATATCGCACTAACTCTTTTAAAATCAGAAATAGATGTTTCAACTTCTCCTCTAACTTTACAAGTCACAGGGTCTTTGAGGGTTTGAGGGATGCCAGCAATGTATTTCGCTTTGTCAGTGACATTCATTCCATCCATGCCACTTTTAGAACGTAGACCAACTCTCACAAGTTTTCCGTTCTCATATTCGCAAGAAAGGGCAAGGCCATCGTGCTTGTAAGACATGGTGAAAAAATATTTTATCCATGACTTAAAATTCATAACCTTACTAGCCTTGGGGTCTTGATGCATACAATCTTTAAAAAACTTAGTTAAAATCTGATCTTTTTCCTGTTCGTTTCCATTGCATTTATTAATGGAAGTCATAGGAGGGTCATGAATAACTTTCTTACCTGATGCTTCGGCTTTTGAAGCTGTAACTGTGCTAAAGATTTTTGATTCAGGACACATCGTAAGAAGCTGTCTTTTTAATGAGTCATACTCATTATCAAGGACTACATCTCCTGTGACAGGATCAATGCAGTCATCTCCAAGCTCAAAAGCAGTATCAAGAGTAGTGATAATCTTTTCAAGCTCTTTAATTTTTGCTTTACGTTCTTTTGCGTGATCTCCAGGTTTTTTCACGGATTTACCTGTTGAGATGACTAACCCTTCATCTGATACAGATATAGAATCGAACTCTAACGGTTCTCCACTTTTAAAAGCGGCAGTCGCTTCATCGACACCCTTTTTAATCCCTGTAAAGAAATCTTTGCTTTTTTCCGACATTTTACATCCTCTTATTATTAATTATTATTCTTTCGTCATATATAACGACTAAAAAATTAGTTGTCTGGAACAGCTTTTTTGGCTGTTTTTTGTCTCTTTTTGAGTTTTTTTAGCATTTTTTGGGCAATATCCCAACATTCTACGAGTCTAAGTATTAGAAGGAACTCCTCTTTATCTTGCTTATAAGTCCAAGCCCATCCTCTTATTCCTATTAACGTAAGAGTTTTATTCTTCCTATCATAATGTCTTGCCATTTTGCCAAAAAGCTCATATGCTTTTTGATCACATTTTTCACATCTGCAACCATCGAAAAATACTTCTGAACTCATCTCAGTAGTAGTCATTCCTCTTTCACTTCTATGAATACCACAGATACGCTCAGTCTGAGATATCAATACACCACAATCAACACAGAGATTTATGTACGAATCATATTGATCATCACTACTATAATATTTTTTAAAATACTTTCTGAATACTCTATTTTCTAAATCGTAGATTTCTTCTTTTACTTTATGCTTGTGTTCTAAAGCTTCTGCATCTTTCTTACAATAACAAGTACCTTCTTCTTCATCTCCTATCTCAGCGATCCAAATTGTTCTTCTCTTAACCATTTGTAGTATTCCAATTACTTTTAATCTGATCTTTATACTTATCAATATTTTCCTTGCAAGCCCAAAAAGTGTTCTCAGGTATCTCTTCAGGGTCGAACCATTTCCATTCTTTACATTTGGTTGGCTCTACTACCTTAGGGTCTGAAAAGTGTTCTAAGGCAAAGAATACTAAACTGACATAGTGCTTCTCATTTTCAGGAAAGAATTCATTTTTCCAAGTAGCAAATCCTACATTTTCTTTTAAAAGATTTATTGCGGTCTCTTCTTTCACCTCTCTAATAACGGCAGCTAAGGGATCTTCACCATAGTCCATCCTGCCGCCAGGATAAGCCCATTCATTTTTAGCTGTTTCGCATTCATCTCCTCTAAGACCAAGAAGAATTTTTCCATCTCTCACTACCATAGCTGTGCAGCCGACTTTAACTCCTTGATCTTTAGCATCATCAAGAGGACACCAATCAGGTATACCTTTATCGCCTATATATTCATTTATGGGGCATATTCTTTTATTATTATTTTTAGAACAAATAACACCTGGGGACGCATCTATTGCATAAGGGCAATCTTGACAGGTTTTAATTTTAAGATTTAGTTCTTTCATTTTTTCTACTTTATTAACAGTTTTTTTTGGTGGAGTTCCGTCACAGGAGCAACGATATAATTTTAATGATAGGCCTTTAACAGGATTATTCATTATTTATCTCTTTAATAGTATTAGCTCCGATTGTAGCTGTTATCATTCCTCTTAATTTTGAGGCTTTTGATTTATCAATGTTAAATGACTGCTCTCCACAGCTTTTGCCAAAGAGAAATTTAAAAGTATTTTTAATTCTTTTGAAGATACTTTGAGATGGTTCAAAATGAAGTTCCCATCCAAACCAATAAGGCATATCTTCATCAAGTCGATAAATTTTAAAAGCCAATAGCCATTCCTTATTTTTTAAATAAACAACAGATTCAAGACATTCGCTATTTTCCTGATTTGTTAAATTAAGAATAGTTTTATCCAACCTCGGCAAATCTTCTTCTGTATAGTCAGCACAATCCATCACTCCATGTTTTTTCTTATAATTAGGATTTACAAGATAATTTGCAGCGATCCAAATTCTGCGGAAAAAATGGAAACGAAAATACTGACCAAAATCATATTTCCAATCTAATATATGATAGCTAAGTGGAGGGACTACCCTACTATAAAGATGCTCTGCCTGCACAGAGAAGTACATCTCATCATCAGCGGGATTAGACCCTTCTTTAGGAAAGAAATATAAGAACTGAGATACATGATTTAAACAATGGCATTGACAGCCAAAATATTCTTCTACGTCTGACATATTATGATCTTTCAATTATTAAGTATTATTGAAAATCATTATATCATAAGAATCTTTCACTTTCAAGTGATTTATTGATTTTTCTTACTTTTTTCGATATGACCAGCAATATCCT
>SDBT01014352.1_pt1 | contig 12637 bp, 13 predicted proteins | sample 2277101 | NCBI WGS metagenome assembly SDBT01 (sample SAMN10404973, study PRJNA504765) | marine sediment metagenome | isolation source: marine sediment core GS10_PC15, 103 cmbsf | place: Arctic Ocean: Southern Knipovich Ridge | collected 2010 | reverse complement strand
ATATTAATCTACTAAATTATAATTTGATGAAAGTTTTTAAGATATAAAACTTTGAAATCTCCAGTTGGTATCTCAAAAATTACCAAGAGTTTTATTACTTGCTAGATTGAATAAGCGATTTTAAATTTAGAATCAAGTAGCAATAGTAGTGGAATATTTATGAAAGCAATTGTATACACAAAATACGGACCACCGGAGGTTCTTCAGCTCGAAGAGGTAGAAAAACCAACTCCCAAGGACAATGAAATACTGGTAAAAGTATATGCGACAACAGTAACATCAGGGGACGTGAGAATGCGAAGTGCCAAATTTCCTCTTTTGGGGGGTATTGGCTGGCTTTTTGCGCGAATAATGTTTGGTTTCAGAAAACCAAAAAAACCTATATTAGGAATGGAGTTAGCCGGGGAAATTGAATCCGTAGGCAAAGAGGTAAATCTATTTAAAAAAGGAGACCAAGTTTATGGAACTACCACCGGGTTGAGTTCTGGTTCTTATGCCGAGTACATTTGTACGCCTGAAGAACCTTTATCCATAAGTTTTTTTGGAAGTAACGTGGTAGCACTAAAACCCACAAATATGACTTATGAAGAAGCTGCCGCCGTTCCTATAGCGGGGCTTACCGCATTATATTTTCTTAGAAAAGGAGATATCCAGAGCGGACAGAAAGTTCTTATCTATGGAGCTTCTGGAAGTGTAGGCACTTTTGCAGTACAGCTTGCCAGTTACTTTGGAGCAGAAGTTACCGGGGTATGCAGTACCACGAATCTAGAATTGGTAAAATCTCTGGGAGCCGATAAGGTAATTGATTACACTAAAGAATAGTGGTAAGATTTATGACATTATTTTTGACACAGTAGGCAAGAGTTCGTTTTCAGATTGCAAAAGATCGCTAAAGAAAAAGGGATTCCTTCTTGAAACTGTCATGAAAATGGCACACATTGTCCGAGGCCTTTGGTCTTCAATAAAAGTAATAATTGGGGGAGCACCCGAAACAAAAGAGGATTTAAATTTCCTCACAGAGCTTATTGAGGTGGGGAAACTAAGATCGGTCATAGATAGAAGCTATCCCTTGGAGCAAATTGCCGAGGCTCACAGGTATGTTGATAAAGGGCACAAAAAGGGGAATGTAGTCATAACTGTAGAGCATAATAACAAAACCAAACAAGATAGTGAATGATTATGGAAGTAAAACAAAAATGTCCTTATAATAAACCAGTACTTCAATGGGTTTTGAGGTTAGGTATGATGATTCTTGGGACCGTGGGGCTATATTTTTTTAATTTATGGATTGCTGTGGTGTATTTAATATATTATCTTATATGGACCATTTGGTTAATGCCATTTAAGCATTGTCGATTCTGTTATTACAAAGTAAAGGAAACTATATTAGATAAAACGACAGGTAAGACTATTGCGAATCTGTTGCCTAAAGATAAATGGAAAGAATGTTATTTAGAGAAGCATGTAGAATGCGGGAAAAAATGGCGATTCAATTTTTTCATATTATGGGTTTTACCTATTGTCTTAATAATCATTTCGTTCTTTTTTAATTTTTCTCTAATAGCTTTAATGTCTTTAATTGGTTTTATAGTTGTGCTGGCATTAAGTATTATTCATATGAAATGGAAAGTATGTCCAACTTGCGCAATCGTAGAAGAATGTCATGCAGCTTTTTAAAAAACTTTTTTATTTATTAAATTGAAAAAGAGGATTTTAAACGTGAATCAAGTAGCTATAATAGGTGTTGGGCATACAAAATTTGGGAAGTTAGAGGACAAGGATTTGATGGATTTATTATGCGACGTCTCATTGGAAGCGATAGAGGATTCAAACACAAGTGATAAAGATTTTGATTCTGTTTACGTAGCATCTATGTTAGCAGAGACTTTAAATCATATTACGGGAGTGGCCAGTGCTCTGGTAGATAGAATAGGATTGCTTCCGGCAGCAGCGGATCACATTAAGAATGGTCCCGCATCGGGAGGATCAGCAATTAAAAACGCATTTTATGCAATTGCCTCGGGTGCTTGCGATTTAGTACTGGTATCTGGAGCAGAAAAAATGACCCATATCACTACACCAGGAGCAGTGACTTCAGCTGTAGCATCAATGACCCACCATACAGCAGAACGGCAACATGGGGCCTCTCTTCCATCATTAGCGGGAATGATGGCTCGAAGCTATATGGAAAGATATAATGTTCCTAAGGAATGGATAACAAGTATTGCGGTGAAAAATCATAGAAACGGATTAAACAATCCTTATGCTCATTTTCAAAAAGAAATCACGCTTGAAAAGGCAATGAGTTCTCCAATGATTGCAGATCCATTACAATTATATGATATATGTCCGATTTCAGATGGAGGGGCAGCTCTTGTAATGTGTAATGCTGAAATAGCCAAAGAATATTGTGATACTCCAATTCTAATTACGGGAATCGGCCAAGCAACAGATACACATATAGTTTATGAAAGAGAGGATATGACCGTATTGAAAGCTCTGCAAATATGTTCAGATCAAGCATATAAAATGGCAAATAAAACTCCCAAAGATATTGATGTGGCTGAACTTCACGATGCGTTTGAAATCTTAGAGGCTGTGGAGAGTGAGGATATTGGATTTTTCAAGAAAGGGGAAGGAGCAAAAGCTGCTTGGGAAGGTCAAACAGAAATTGGAGGAAAAATTCCAATCAATCCTTCTGGAGGGTTGAAAGCTAAAGGGCATCCGCTTGGTGCAACAGGCGTTGCTCAAGTAGTTGAGTTAGTTTGGCAATTAAGAGGTGAAGCAGGAAAAAGGCAGGTGTCAGGAGCTAATACCGGAATAACGTGTAATTTTGGGGGTTTTGGAAATAACATAATATCAATTTTAGTTGAGAGGATGTGAAATTCAATGAGTGCTGATGAAAAATTAATCGGGATCAAATGTAAAAAGTGCGGATATTTGCAGCACAGTAGTCATGTAAGATGTTTAAACTGTAAAAATAATACCTTTGATACAGTTGAAGCTGAAGGAGATTGCAAATTATTGACTTATACGATATTAAACGCCCCGCCAATGGAATTTAGAGACAAAAAATCGATTACCCTTGGAGTAGTGGAGTTTCAAAATGGGATAAGAGCACTTGGGCAAATATTTCCTATGGAGGAGTTATCCCTAGGAATGAAGTTAAAACCGGAATATAGTAAAATTTGTAATAATTTTGATGGTAAGGAAGTTCATGGTTATACTTTCACACCAATAAAATGAAATTTTAGGAGTTATTTTTCATCTTTTTTCTATTTCTCGTATATTTTGAGATTTTAGGCAATAAAGGTAGTACTTGTAGAGGATCGGAAAAGAATGGTACTTTTCTTTCTGCAAGTTTTTTCATTAATCTTTCTTGTTCAACGGGGCTGTTATGTTTTTGTACAATGGCGATTAATGGTTTATTATGCTTATAGCCTAGGGTAGTTGTTTCAATATGCCCATCTTCAAAATTAGGCATTAATGCAAGTCCAAAATGAGCTTTATTGAAATAAAAACTCGGCATATCCATGATCATGCCGTCTATATTTTCATCAGATAGTGCAATATCAAGATATTTATATGTTTCAGTAACAAAGAACATTATAGAAGCGAGATCTAAAGGATTTTGTGAACTTGAGCCTACGGGGACATATCCGGAATCTAATTGTTCTTGAATATGAGGACTGAACGGAGGGACTCCTATACCAGCTTTTTCAACAAGATCGGTTAAGACAACGCCATATCCTCCACTAGCACTGACAACTGCCATCTTCTCTATATTGAAAAAACCGTAATTTTCTATTAGATACGCTGCGTGGACCAATTGTTCTATGGATTCAACTTCAATAATATTATATTGGTTAAAGAGGGAACTCCATAATTTATTTTCTCCAGATATAGAAGCCGTGTGGGTATTAGTGGCTCTTGCACCCGGACTAGTTCTACCCCCTTTTACCATTATTATAGGTTTTTTGTTTTGTTCAAGTACTTTTTGTAAATCATATCCCCGATTAGCTTTGATTCCTTCTAGGTAGCAGAGAATAATTTTAGTTTCTGGATCGTTACTCAGAAAATATAAAATGTCAACAAAATCTAAGTCGGCTCCGTTTCCAAATGAGAAAGCTTTTGAAATATTAAGTCCGAGTTCTCTTGTATGCATTATCACATAATTAACTAATCCTCCTGATTGACTCACAAATCCAATATTCCCCTCTACTGGAAGATAATTGTAGTTCCAGGAAAGACCCATTTTAGGATAGTGTAATCCTAAACAGTTTGGCCCGAGCAATCTTACTTTATTTTTTGCTCTTTTCAAGAGTTCCTTTTCTCTCTCTCGTCCCTCCTCTGTCCCTGCGTCGCTGAAATCTGAAGTAAACAAGCTTGCTAATTTTACACCTTTCTCTACGCAGTGATCCATAACATCTAAAACTTTATTTGCAGGAATAGTGAAATAAACATAGTCGACTTGACCGGGAATATCCAGTAATGAGGGATACACTTCCACATTATCATATTCTGGGATTTCTTTCAATTTTGGATTAATCGCATAAACTTTACCTTTAAAAAGTTCAGCATAACTGCTTAAGAATCGATAATTCTTTTTTTTTGAAGTCCCGATAACTGCAACCGATTTAATATCATTAAGGAAAGAAATATCCTTTACATTTAAGTCAGAAGAATTACTGATAGTCATTAAGATTTCAAATTAACCAAACAATAAATTTTTTTTGAAAATTGAGTTGTTTTTGGGATTATTCTCTTAATTTTTGGACTTTCTGTTTTTTGAATATTTTGAGATTTTCGGCAATAATGGCATAACTTGAAAAAAAAAAAAAAAAAAAAAGTAAGTTAGTTGAAGGGATTTTTATCCTTCAGTATTTTTTCTTGATATTCCACGAATTTCGGAGGAGCCAGCCCTTTTTCTGTAGCTTCCTTTTTTAAATTTTTCATCATATTTGCTAAATCTATATCAGTGGGACACCATCTAGAACAATTTTCGCAGCCTGTGCATAAGAACAATCCATCTTTTACCGCAGCTTCAATTCCGTGATGAATATAGTCTCTTATGATAGCTGTAGCACCTAAACCATAATACGAAGCAAATATATTACCATATGCGGCAGAAGCTGGACACACAAATGAACAAGTTTTGCAGGAAATACATTTTAAATAGTCTAGATAAAATAGGTTTTCATTTACTGCTTTTGTTCTCCAATCATCTACAAGAATTACTACTACTTCTTTTGCGCCATACATTCCTTTAACGGGTATCCCTTGAATATCTGACGTTCCAGATGGACCATAAATTAAACTTATATAAGCTAGGTCTGCAGCATTCGACCTTTCAATCATTTTTGTAATTAAAACAGCATCAAATACAGAAGGAACGATCTTGGTAATCCCCACTGCTACAATGTGTTTTTCAGTTGCTCGAGTTAAAAGACTTATATTACCTTCATTTTCGAGAAGGACCACACATCCATCATCCGCTGAGATGGAATTCGCAGAAGTAAGAGAGACTTTTACATCATTTAGTAATTCCTTCCGATATGTATCTCTATAAAATTGAACGATTGCAGATTGTTTATTCTCAAGTTCTACTCCATACTTTTCTTTAATTTTAGCGGTTATATCTTTAACATCAAAATGAACTCCTGGCCCTACTTGATAAGTGGGAAGTTGATAATCAAAGAGTTGAACAAGGACATCTCCTAAATCGGTTTCTTTTATAGTGATATTATTATCCTTCATTAAATCAATAAGTCCTATATCTTTCGCTTCATTAGATTTTGATTTATATACAGTTTCAACATCTCCTACTTCCTTTAAAAAAATTTCATGAGCCTCTTCATTAGTTTTAGCATAATATACCTTAAATTTGTTCTTTTTAAACATTTCAATGCATTTTTCAACATAAAAATCCAAGTTTTTAACAACTCTATCTCTCATTTCACTTAACTGTTCTCGGTGCTTATCAATGAATTCTAGAGTTGAATCATCATATTTCATAGGAGTATTACAACTAGTATTTTTTGCATGACAGGCAAGTTTCCAAAAATCTGTAAATTTCCTCTCCAAGGAGTCTTCTTCTTGAATTTTGCTAGTTTTTACCTTTACCTCTTCATAGAGTTCTTTTCCTTTATCGTTCATGCTATAGGGTCAACTCCTTCAATTAATTTATATATAAAATCTTCAAATTTAATAACAGGAATACGGATTTTTTTATTTTCCTCTTTAATTCTTTTAAGTGATGTATAACAAAAAGGATATGGTGTTATCAGTAATTTTGCTCGAGCTCTTTTAGCTTGTTGGAAAATTAGAGTAGAATTATAATCACTATTATCTTTAAATGAGGAATAAACCCCGCCTCCAGCTCCACAACAAATTGAGATATTCTTTGCATATTCTAACTCTTTAAGAATGATATTCCCTTCAATGTTATTAAGAATTGATCTGGGCTCTTCTGTAATTTTTGGTGAACCTGATATTAAGTGACAAGGATCATGATATGCTATTACTAATTTTTCACCACCATATTTCAAATCTAGTTTATCTCTATATTCGGGCAGGTTTATAAATTGTAGGAGATGTTGAACTTTAACATTAAAATCTGAGTCTAAATATTTGGGATAATAATTTGTGAGATAACTATAGCATCCAGCGCAAATCGTGACAAGTTCCGTTATTCCGTTCTCTTTAAACCAATTATTTACAAATTGAACATGCTCTTTCAAATCTTTTTCAGATGTTATGTGATAAGATAAAGAGCCACAACAAGGAACATCGTCCAATTCTTGATATTCACTATCCAACAACTTTATAATTTTTGTGGCATTTTCACAGGTGGATTTATAGTTTTTCTTACTTAAACAGCCAAGATATATGAGTTTCATTATACTTTCTATCGAGTTATTTTTTTTTTCTATAGTTCATATTAAATTATTAAAATATTTATAGCTAATACTAATAATCACAAATAGCTTGAAAATACTGTTTAATAAGAAATTTGAAATAAAACAACCAAAATTTACAAGAATCATATCTGAATTGGGAATCTTAAAACCTCAAAAATTTGTAAAGGAAGTAACAAAAATCCTTCCAATTAAGTGGTTTCAGTTATATTTGAACAATAATCAATAATTTATTAAAGATTCTACATTATTTTTTCTAAGAATCCTTCAATTTTAATTCATAGCGAGGAAAAATAAAATAATGACTGATAACAAAAAGCAAGAGAAAAAACGATCTGAAAGAATGTTAAAGATATTCAAAACTGCTGCTGAAGCAGGAGTAACCATGGAGAAGTTTCCTGTTCATAAATTTTCCAAATATTTGAATGGTAAAATCATATCAGCAAAAAGAGGAGAAATCGAAGTAGAATTTATTGTAAAGGATGAATGGGCAAATCCTACAGGACTACTTCATGGAGGAATGCAAGCGGCCTTACAAGATGAGATTATAGGGATGACTACAGCAACTTTAGGATATGAGGGTTTTTTGTTAACAATTGATATGCATGTTAATTATTTAGGTAAGGTAGAAGTAGGGGAAACAATAAGAGTAAAAGCTAGTCTGGTAAGGGAAGGTCGAACAGTTCTTCATTTTTTTTCCACTATCAGAGACAAAGATGGTGTTTTAATCTCTACAGCAAATGCAAACTTATTAAGAACGCAACATAAAATTGATTTTATTGAAAAACTCACAACATCATCAAAGGATTAAAAATGACTGAGGAAATAATTATAATAAAACCAAAAAAAATCAATGAGTATCTTCATTTCTTTGATTTAGGACGTAATATGCTTTCTGGATTTATTACGGAATTTGATGATTGTTCTTTATGCATGGATGTGGGATCCTCTTTTCAGGTCAAAAATGTCCTTCGATATGCTAAGAAGAATAATATATCCTTATCTTCTTTTAAATATTTTATTCCCTCCCATCATCACTACGATCATGGTGGAGGGTTATGGAAAATCATTGATGTCATTAAAGAACATAATTCTGAAGTGAAAATTCTTACCAATAACCAAACAAAAGATTTCTTAAATAATTATGAGGATCATTTTAAGCGCGCTAAAAAAGCCTTTGGTCCCATGGTTGGGGAGATGCATACAATCGATGATGATAATTTTCAAATTATCAATGTATCAGAGGATCCGGAAAATCTTAAGATTATAGAAACTTTTAATGTAGATGGATCAGAAGTAGAGCTAGCAATCCTAAAAACACCTGGTCATGTTCCGGATCATGAATGTCCTATATTCATAAAAGATGGTGAGGTTGATTTTATCTTTTTAGGGGAGGCGGCAGGATTTTTACAGCATATTACAAAATTATTAACGTTGCCCGTTTCCGCACCTCCGTTGTATAGTTTCAAAGATGATATGGAAACCATCAAGAAATTAAAGAAACTTAACTCTAAAACCTTAGGGTTCGCACATTATGGGGTAGTTGTCGGAACAGATTACGTAGAGGAAATTTTAACTGACCATGAAATATTTATGAAAGAGTTTCGTGCAAGAGTTATAGAATATCACGAAGAAAAAGATGATACAAGGTATATTTGTGAAAAAATCATTCCTTTTATGCTGCCTCGGAGTAATATATTCACAGTATTCTCTGAAGCAGCTCAATATACAGCGTTGCAAGCGGTATATGGAGTTTTGATAGATTTGGGATATCGAGATGGATGATTTATTTCTATATTAATTTTAAATCTAAAAAAAAATAAAAAAAAGTGTTAGAATTATTTATTCTCCCATTCAAAATCAAATGTGAGTAATCTCTTAGTAAATATATAAGAGATTATTAAAATAGCCGAACAAATAGGCCCCCATATTATTAAGCCAATTGAAAAGGAAGCGCTGCCTACTGTGATATTTGGTAAAATAAGAATTACACCTAAAATGAAAACTCCTAGAGCTTGAAAAATGTTTAAAAGTATGCTTGGAAAACCCGCGTAGATCCCCGCTTTTAATTCTCCAGTTGACTTTTCATCATCTTCGGCCATATCTGCATCTAATAAGTAAGGAAATAAGAACCATCCTCCGAGAATTGCGCCAATTCCACTTATAAAAATTATGCCAAGTATTAGATAAGAATCCATTGGAATCAAACCGAATAACGAAATTGGAAGGAATACTATTCCTAAGATGAATATGTATAAAAGAGTTTGCTTTTTGCCTTTTTTCTGTATTAATTTTCTCCATACATATAAAAAGAACATTATACACAGAAGTAAAATACCAGCAATAATAATGAAATCTGTTCCGCTTAATCTTAATACTACTAATCCATAAGTTATAATAATTGTTACTGTCATAGACAATGCTATACCTGTAATTCCTCGCATCAAGGTGGTTAACACATAATTTTTATTTTTTAAAATAGTTTTTAAATTCGCTGATAAACTAGAATCAATCTTGAACTCAGGTTCGGTTGGCATTAAAAAGACAAGTAAATAAAATAATCCAACCACAATAATGCCAAATAGAATTGTAGGAATTAAGAATTCTGGTGGTATTACATTAGGATTCTTTTGGATTTTTTCAAAAACACCAGTTAAAATGACCAAAGTAAAAATTAACATTACTCCATTTCCTATCCAATTGAAAGTATTTTGAAACTGTGATACCATTGGACGTTCACTGACTTCAAATTGTTCAGCCGCCCATGATTGATATGGAGTTGTCATACCATAGCTTACACGAAATATAATTTCCCAAATTAATAACCAAAAGAAAAGTGCACTTTTATCATTAAGATCAGGCAAAAATAACGCGGGTAATAATAATAAAATGAAAGAAATTCCAAGTAAAGGTGTAATTAATATTATCCAAGGTTTCCTCCTACCAAATCGAGTATATTTAGCGTCACTAATCCATCCTAAAAGGAACTGAGATGCTGCTATACTAAGATATCCCATTGCGAGCGCGAAGCCTACTAGAAATGGAGAAACTCCATAACCTATTGTATATAGCGTAAATAAGGCCAATCCTTCAATCCCTAAGACTAAAGATGACCCACATCTTGGCATCGCATATAAAATGGCTTTGCTCTTAGAACTTTTTGAATTTGAAAGTTGATTATTTTCATTCATAATTAAGTATTAATTTTTAATAATATAAAGATTTGAAAAAAGTTATGGGTTTAGAAACGATCTTCTTTCTTATAATTTTTAGTATTAGGGTTTTTAAATAGAAACTACCTACTATACATAATTCAATTTTTAAAATGATGAAAAAAAATGAGTATAAAATTAGAAAAACCAAGTGATGAATATATTGCACTTCTCAATCAAGCTGTTGCTCGAGAAATTCAGGTTTCTGTACAATATATGATGCAACATACTAAAATGGAAAAGCTCTTGAGAAAGGTTATAAAAGAGAATTATCTTTTAGATTCCACCACTTATGATGAAGTAGGAGGAATATTGAAAGAGTTTGCGCTAACAGAAATGAAGCACTTAGGTGCTATAATGGAGCGAGTTTATATTTTAGGGGGTAAAGCGACAACAAAACCCGCTGAGATTACAATTGGTAACAGTTTAAAAGAATTTTCTCAGTTAGGCGTTCGAGCAGAAGAGGATGCATTAGATTTATATCGAAAAATAATAGAAGAGGCAAAAAATATTGGTGATCGCGAAACATGGATGTTATTAACTAAAATTTATGCCGAAGAAGAAGAGCATTTATTAAAATTTCAAGATTATTCTGAAGTTGAAGATGAGCCGGACTTAGGAGAAACTCCTGAATCAGAATGGCGTTCTATATTTAATCAAGATTATATTGCTATGTTAAACAAAGCTCTCGCTGCAGAGTTTTCAGCAATTGTCCAATATACAAATCAGCATGAGAAAGCAGACGGCTTAGAAAGAATGAGAAGAAAAAAAGCGACCTTAGAAGTAGTGACTGGAAAGAATAAGGCAAGTGTAGTGTCTGGAATCTTAAAGGAAGTTTTCATACAGGAAATGGAACATATGGAGATGATTGCAGAAAGAATTTTTGAAATAGATCGTGAAGCACTCACAAAAGCTGATCCGTTACCTGAAATAGGAGATACTGTTGAAGATTTTATAAAGCTTGACAGAGAGGCTGAAAATTATGCTATCTTACTATACAGGAAAATCATTGATGAGGCAATTAAACTAGGTGATATTAAAACAAAAAAAATATTCGAAGATATCATCCAGCAAGAGGAAGATCATTACTGGAAATTTGATGACTTCTTACCTTAATTTTTTATTTTTTCTCTTTGTTACACTATGTTTATAACTCTTAAAAGTAAAAAAAAAATAGAGAATGTTTTTTTTGAAAAACTATCTAAAACCATTGGGTTGCATCTGCTTCCAATACGAGATCATTCAAAGTCGCGGCTCCCACTATCTTGAAATATCCATTATATTTCAATTAAAATATTAAAAAAGTCGATATTGTTTAAAATGAGAATTAGATTTTAACTTCTGAAATATAAAATTGTTATATTTTTTATTCAGTATTAGTATTGATTTCAGAATAGCAAAGTTATTGCAAAAATCGTTACTTAAATTCAAAAATTCTTAAATAAAATTTAAATTTCTTACTAGAATTTACTGTATAATACAAAAATTTTAATTAAAAAATGGAACAAGTGATTTAAAATTCTTACTGAAGAAGAAATTAAAGAAGCTTTAAAAATAAGCTCAATTAGTCTAAGATTTCATGCTAGAGGAGGTCAAGGTGGTGTTACAGCCTCAAATCTATGTGTTGAAGCTTTTTATGGTTATGGTGTTTGTCAGCCTCTATTTGGTGCTGAAAGAATGGGGAGTCCAACTGAAAGTTATGTAAGACTCTCTAAATATGAAGAATTGGTGAGAACAAATGAACAAGTGTATGCTCCTCATATTGTATCAGTACTAGATCCTTCATTATTGGGAGAGATTGATGTAACTGCTGGAGTCCCGACAGGTGGATGGTTAATAGTAAATACTACATTGAATCAACAAGATATTCAAAGCATTGTAAATAGAACGGATATAAATGTTGCCACTATTGATGCAACGAGAATTGCTATGGAGGTATTTGGCAGAAATATAACCAATACAATTATCCTCGGTGCTTTAATAAGAGTTGCTCCAATTTTTTCATTAGATGAGTTATCTGATGCAATCATGAGCCGATTTAAAGGAGAACTTGCTGGTAAAAATATTACTGCTATAAAGCAAGCAATTGAGGAAACGTGTGTTTATGATATTGATATCGATCCCGATTTTACAGTTGATACAAAAGTACCATGGCAGCAAGTTTTTCTGGGTTTACCCGGATATAAAGAGTTAGACAAAGCTGGAGTGTGGTATTGCGATGAAGATGTAATTGAAATCGGAAGTAACTTAGTAAACACAGGATCTTGGGGAGAATATGAGATGATATGGGACGAAGAGAAATGTACTGATTGCGCTCAATGCTGGTATATTTGTCCAGACTTTACCATTATAAGAGAAAAGGGAGAAGATGGATTGTGGCATATGAAGGGAATTGATATTCTTCACTGTAAATCGTGTCAAAACTGCCTTGAAGTCTGCCCCGTACAAGCTATCGATAAAAAAATAAAGCAAGGTCCGGCATCATGCGCCGCACCTGAAGAAAGTTAG
>SDBT01014350.1_pt1 | contig 12638 bp, 13 predicted proteins | sample 2277101 | NCBI WGS metagenome assembly SDBT01 (sample SAMN10404973, study PRJNA504765) | marine sediment metagenome | isolation source: marine sediment core GS10_PC15, 103 cmbsf | place: Arctic Ocean: Southern Knipovich Ridge | collected 2010 | reverse complement strand
CGATGAAGAACCATATATTAAACACATTTAGTTGATTTAAGAATAAAAAATAGAGGATATTATGTGCTAAGTAAATAGTTAATGAATAGAATGAATAATAAAATAAGAATTTATAACTTTTTTTAGGATTTAAAATATTTAATTCCTCAAATACTAAAAACATCGTTAATAAACATAAATCAAAACCTAAAGAATAAATTATCCAAGAAAAACTACTTCTTATCAAAAATTGGGGTGTCTTAAATATTACTCCTAACAAAATAAATCCAATTCCAAAAATGAGTGTAGTTGCTAATAATTTCTTTTTGGAGCTGTTCATAATTTGGGTTTCATTTTCCAAATAAAATGCTTTATAAATCATATCACCAATAACCGTGCCAATTAAAAAAAATGGAAAGAAATACAATATTGGATCCTGGGTGATATCATTATAAAGAAAATGATATAGAAATCCATATATATTTGATTCACCGTTATGAGGTAATAATAAAATAACTAGAAATTGATTGAAAATAATAATCGCAATTCCCAAAAAAACCCTTAACCATATGGGCGTCTTTAATAGAGGCCAAGATATAAATAGAGATATAACTATGGTTAAAAGGATAAACCACGTCCAGATCATTTGCGGTTTAGATAATCTGATTGCTAGTGTTGAATTATAAATGATGGCAATAATAAAAATAAATAACGCTCTAAAGAAATATGAGTTTCGGTTCATTCTATAATTATAATCGTCTGAAATTCTAACTTTAACTAATCTTTTCCTGTAAGATAATGCAATACTTATACCGGAAATGAATAAAAATCCGGCCGCACCAATTGGTTCAAATATCATTGTCATAATACTAGGTAACCAACTGTGATCTACTTTTAACCACCAATTAAATTAGTGTCCTAATATCATCCAAGACATACATAATACTCGGAAAATATCAATACTCTTTAATCTTTCGCCGCTCATATCTGTATCAATTTTATTTTACTTTTTTTAAAATTCTTTTAATGAGGATTTATGTTTAACTAAAATTCACAAAAATATTATATAAATCATATATCAAAGCTATTAGAATTATATTCTTCTAAAATTTGAGAAGATTTACTGAGTGAAATATCGTCATTTAATAATCTGCTTATTATTTCTTTCAATTTTACACTTCCTTCCATAATCGGTTCAAAACTTATTTCATCCTTCCCATAGTAGTTTTGATTATAAGAATTACCATACTTTATAACTTTCAAATAATTTCTGATGTTAACTTCAATCCCTTTTCTCATTGCGATTATTAATGCTGAGCTTTCATGTTTTGATTTTATCAGATTAAATTTATCTTGAATTTTAATTTTCGATGATTTTGCCTCATCTACTAAGTAAACTTTCATCTTTTTTCTATTCTCAAAGTTGCTGAAAATTTTTTTTAATAGGTCAATAGTTATAGGTATTACTCCGCTGCCAATTTTGAAATTTAATCTTAATAGATTTAAGTTTTTTTTCTGAAAACATATAATATATTTATTTATTGTTTCTATAAATAATTCTTTTTCATAAATAGTATGAGCATGTAAATAAAAATCGTCCAAGAAAACTATAATTCCAATATGTGTAGTACCAGGATCAATAGAAAAAGTTAATTCTGAATAAAAATCTTTAAATTCTATCTTAACTGCTGCTAATATTTCTAAAATATAATGATTAAAATTATCAATGCTAGAATATGGAAGAATAACTAATTTTTCAGGGATATTTTCTAATTTTTTAATTTCATCTAAAGTAGTTAACACAATCGAAGAAAGGGTAGGAAGCTTTCTACCAGTATATAGGATTTCGAAATCAATGTTTAATCGCTTTAGTTCCTTATTTAACTTATAGAAAAAATTTAAATTCTCAGTATAAATATATAAGGGTTTATAGCTCAAATTATAATTATTAATATTAGCCAAAATTAATAATTTTTAATTATATGAAATTCCCAACATCAAAAATAAATACGTTAGCTAAAAATTTCGAATCTGAGAAAGGTATTTATTCAGTGTGGGGTGATTTTGGTGTAGGAAAAACTACCTTTGTTCTTCAAACGGCACTCAATGCTACAATTAATGGTAATAAAGTCATTCTTATATACACTAAATCAAATTTCCCCACTTTCAAAATTAAAATTCTTTTTAAAAATTATTTAGAATATCTTGATAAATTAATTGTTATACAACCAAATGATTTCACTGATCTATGCAATTTAGTTTTTAATTTAGAATTTTTAATTTTAAAAAAAGAAAAAGAAAAAGAAAAAGATAACCCTTATAAATTAATTATAATTGATTCATTAACAGATTTATATCGAATAGAGTTAAATAGAGATAAAAAGGAGACAAACTATAATTTAAATTATCAACTTAATCAAATACTGGCAAATTTAACATATTTAAATGAATTTTACAATATTGATATCTTGATTGTGAATGAAACTACAAAGTTGAGGATTAATAACCACTTTATAGATAAACAGAGTGGAGGGCAGGTTATGGATTACTGGATTTCATTAGATATTAAAATTGAAAGAACTCAGAAAATATGTAATAGACAGATTTTGTTAACAAAACATCCTGAAAACTCACAAATAAAAATTGAGTCTATTTTAACTGAGAAGGGATTTATATAGTTTAAATATATGAAATAAATTTAGATTAGTTGGATTTTAGGAATGAATAACAAAGTTGAGAATAATTTCAGCATAATAAATGAAGGATCAGCTAAAATTTATATTCATAGCACCGATTTAAATTCAATCCCCTCAAAATCTATGACAGTTTTTTTTAATATTAAAATGGAAATTAACAGGGATGTTTCAAATTTGGCAATTTTAGCATATAATAATTTATTTAATAAAAATTCTCTTATAATCGTGGATGCTATGGCTGCCTCAGGTGCAAGTTCAATAAGAATGTTAAAAGAATGTAATAACATTAAAAGAATATATATTAATGACAAAAATCCATTAGCTGTTGAGTTGCTTTACAAAAATATTTTATTAAACGAATTGGGTAGTCATAGTGCCCATATTAAGATATCAAAAAAAGATGCGAATCTATTACTTCATGAAATAGAACAAAAATCATTTCTTCAACTTAATACTAATAATCAAAAACCAAATATTATTTCCATTGATCCCTTCGGAGCTCCAAATTTATATATGGATTCAGCTTTTAAAGCTATTCAAAGCCATAACGGTTTATTATGTATAACAGCTACTGATACAGCTGTTTTATTTGGGATTAAGCCAAAAGCTTGCATAAGAAAATATTTATCAAAACCTCTACATAATGAATATTGTAAAGAAATTGGAGCAAGAATACTAATACATTTTATATCTAGTATCGCAAACGTGAATAAATTGGGAATTATTCCCTTGTTAACATTTTATACTTCACATTTCATAAGAGTTTTTTGTATCACAGTCAAAGATAAAAAGAAAATTTCTAAATTAATCGAAAATTATGGATATATTATTCATTGTAATAACTGTGGGCATCGAAAAATTATAACAAATATTATTTCAGACATATTTCATGAATGTCCTTTATGTCATAATAAAAAAATTGATTACGCGGGCCCACTTTGGATCGGTGAAATACATAATGAAGATTTCATAGGAGAATTATCTAATTTGATTGAAAAAACTCAATTTAGGAATAAGAAGAGAATTACTAAACTATTAAATATTATTAAAGAAGAAATTAGTATGCCAATTTCATATTATAATATACATAAATTATGTCAGATTTTAAAAATCCCGATGATACCAAAATTAGAAAAACTCATCAATGGTATTAAAGAAAAGGGGTATGCTTGTTCAAGAACCCATTTCGATTTTTTATCGATTAAAACAAACTTAAATGTTGAAAATATTAAGCAATATTTATTGAAAATACAGTAAAATAAATTGGAATCGCTTTGTCTAATAATAAGTCTAATGCACATAAAAAAGATCCTCATTATAAACGAGCCAAACTAGAAGGATATCGTGCAAGATCAGCCTATAAACTCTTAGAGATTGGAAAAAGATTTGACCTTTTTAAAAGAGCATTTTATATTTTAGATTTAGGGTGTGCTCCAGGTTCTTGGCTTCAAGTTTCAAAAAAATTCGCTGAAAAAAACTTAAATATCTATAAAGATCAATTTTATAACAGAGATCATTATAAAATTATGGGAGTTGATCTAAAAAAAGTATATCCTATCGAAAACATTAAAATTATTAAATCTGATATAACTAAACCGGAATTTCAGAAATATCTCGCTGAATTCTTTCAAAGCAAATTAGATTTAATCTTATCAGATGCTTCAGTAAATAAAATAGGGAATAAGTTTACCGATCATATAAAACAAATTAATCTTTGCTATAAGGTTTTTGATATATCTATTAAATTCTTAAAATTTAAAGGTAATCTGGTAATTAAAGCTTTCCAAGGTTCAGATTTAAACAAATTGTTGAAAGTAATGAAAAAGGAATTCAAATTCTTAAAATCTTACAAACCAAAATCTTCACAAAAAAAAAGTAACGAGATTTACATCATCGGATTAAAGAAAATATAAATCATTTATCACGTAATTGTGATTTAATTTCATCGAAATTTATAATGTATTCTTCTCCTCTTGATTTCGTTTCAAACCATTCTGTGAGCCATATGCAAAATTTAGGATTAAACTGATCTAAATTAGTTTCATTACATTTATCTCGGAAAGGACATATAAAACAGGGTTGGCGAGAAAACATGTTCCAAATGAAATCTTTTCTATTTTTATCTACTTTTAGATCTTCTGTTTTTAAATCAATTCGTGTAATTGAAAAAATATGCTTAGTCCATGATGCTTCAACTAATTCTCTTCTCATTTTAATTTTTGATTGTAGTGATAATAGATCTAAGATCTCTTCCAGATGATTTTGTTCAATATTACTTAGTTTTAATAGATCGTCGAACAAAATGTCTTTCTCTTGATTAATTATATTTAGAATTGATTTTTCGTCTTTTCGTAAGGTTCGGTTGAATTTTTTTCTCTTTTCTTCAATCCTTTCAATTCTTCTTTCAATATCTGATTTTTCATCGATAGGACCTTCAATATGTTCTTTAATCTTACATTTATGACGCGATAAATATGCAAAACTCTTCCCACAATAAGGACAGACTTCTTTTTTTTTTTTCAATTTTTTCTACTTTTTTAATAATATTAATAAATTTTTCCATTGAAGGTAGAATGACATAATTCGAATAAGTATGATAATATTTTTCATGATCATTCTAAAATTAATTTTACGTTTTTAATAAAGAAATTAAATAATATATCGTATAAACTTAAATTAATAAAATTGAATAAAAATTTTATAAAATAGAATTAATTGATAGTTTTGGAAATAGACGAGATCCTAAAGGTTAAAAAACATCAAATTACAATCCCAAAAATTGTAGTACTTGAATTTCAAGAAATTAAAAATATTATTCTTAAATTAAACTCGGGATCAAAAAATTTTAATGAAATTTTAGGGGGAGGATTCTGTCCGGGAAGAAATTATCTGATATTTGGAGCTCATAGAACCGGAAAAACTCAAATTGCCCATCAATTATGCATCCAAGCATTTAAATGTTTTTTTAATCTAAAGGGAATTGGTAATCATAGCTTAAATGTTTATTATTTTGATACAGAAAATACTTTTCGCCCAGAACGGTTAAAAGAATTAGCTTTAAATGCTGGTTTTGAAAACGTAGAAAAGTTTGATTACATTTTGGTTTCTAAAATTATGAGTAATTCTGCTTTCCTTCTTTCCTTAAAAAATTTTGAAAAATTCATCGAAAAAAGTCAGAATGGCGTGTTGATAATTGATACCATAAATAATCATTACAATTCAGAAATAGCGGACCAATTAGTCTCTGTTAATATTGCAAAAATGAGATTTATGAAAATTTTAGAATTAATAAATAGATTTACTCGTAAATATAATTTGATTACTATAGCTTTAGCTCAGGTCACTTCAAATCTAAGTGAAAAATATTGGACTCCTGTTATTCCTGTAGGAAATCAAATCCTAAATCATTACTTTTCAGAATATATATTTTTAGAATATAAAGATGAAAATCAAAGATACGTCCAATTGGTAAATTCTCTTGAGCTCCCTGAAAGGAGATTAACTTTTAAAATAACCTCCTCCGGGATTCAAGATCATAAAATTTAAATCTATCATTTATAATTATCAACAAATTCTTCAACTGAAAGATTATTAAAATTATTGAGCCTTATTTGAGAATTGACAAAAATAAATTCATTTACTATCTTATTTCTGATCCATTTGATTAATTCAACTGCGTATCGGAGTTTCTTTTGTTTGATAAAGCTTCCTTCTTGATCTTTTTTTATATTTAGTTTAGAATACTTTCCAATTATATTTTTGAAATCCATACCTATTAAATATAATTTATTGAATGGTGCTAACATGGTTCGTAAAAAGAAAAGAATTCTATCCCCATCTGTAAATCCTCCTGGATTAATTACATTCTTATTTGGTTCTACTTGCGTTGTACCAATAAGATTCTGAAATTTAATAATGTTTTGCTTAAAGGATCTAATTTTTTTGATGTTATCTCCATGAGCATGAATGATTAGAAAATCGGGATAATTAAATTCACTACTAGTAATTCCGTCTAAATCTGTAAAAATGGCATCTACTGGAATTAATTTTTCTTTTAAAAAAACTGCAGCACCGTCCGCTGCTAAATTAATACTTTTTCCAAAAATACTCATCCCTAAATTTTCTATTATATAATCTACAGTTACTTCTAAAGACGGACCACATCCATAGATAAAAATATTAGATTTTTCTTGTATTCTTTTTTGAAACGAGAAAATTATTTCGTCAAGATGCCATTCTTTAGCTTTTAAGTCTAAAACTTTTGATAGGTATTCTCTAGCTCTATAATCTTTATTATAATCAAAATTGAAATCATTAATAATTTTAAAATACCAATCCTTAAATTCAAAATAAAAATCCAATTGTTCTTTAGGTTTAAATTCCATGTTATCTTTAGATCTCAATTTAATTAAATCTTAAATAACATTTTAATTTATATCTTCATTAATAAAATATATCATTTAATTCAATATAATTACAATTCAATAAAATAATTAATTAAGAGTTTGGTATAAATGACTAAATGGTTTACTAAAACACACCAATGGTTTGATGATGAAACTAAAGAGGTAGGAGTTACACCTTTTGCAGCAGAACAACTTGGAGAAATAAGTTTTGTCGATGTTGAAGGGCTTGAAGGAGCGTCCCTAGAACAAGTTAAAATGGATGGAGATGAACCTGCAAGCGATCCTATTGATTGCACCGTAGAATCTTCAAAAGCAGTTGGAGATATATATAGTCCTGTATCTGGAAATGTTATAGCAGTAAATTCAGATTTGATGGATGAACCTGAAAAGATAAATGAAGATGCTTTTGCAGCATGGCTCTTTAAAATTGAGCCTTCAAATTTTAATGCTGAAAAAGGAAATTTAATCGATGAATCAGCCTATAAAACATTTGTAGAATAATTGAATTCTATATTATGATTATATTTTCAAAATATTCTTCTTTTTTTATTTTATAAAATTATTCTTTTAATCACTAATTTTTATATTAAATTACTTTATTTTAGAGAGTTTTTATGAATTAGAATATTATTCAAATCAAAGTTATGGAGTAAATATTCTCATCTTCACGAATAGCATATGTAAATTATCATCAAATACCTATATTGTCATCTATATTAGACTCTGATATCTCTATGGAGTTCCCAATTGAAAGTTTAATTTTTCTAAAACAGCAAATATTTGTGATAGAATACTTTTTTATTCAAATTTGGCCAGTTTTAGAACCTAACATATATTGGAGTAAAACAAAGGATATTAATATCATTAGAACTCCAATAGTTAATATCCAAACAGCCATTTTTTTATTATATACATATTTGGACGCTTGGTAAAGGAATATAAATCCCATTGAACTAAAAATAATTAAAATTGAAGCAACAATTCCCTCAAGTATAAAACTTTCATGAACATCTCTAAATATAAATATAGGGTCTCCTGCCTGGTTAGAACCTAAAGCAGGAGGTTCTCTGATCATTAGATATACTACTCCTGTTTGAAGAACAAATAATATTGTAAGTATAGCTATTATACTTAATGATCTTACAGGCATAGGAAGGGAAATTCTTGGTATTTTTAACTTCGGAAAATGAATTTTAGGTTTCCTAATTGATTTACCAAAAATCCAAGGAGTTTTGCTTTTGATCTTCTCTATTACCGTTTCAGAACCAATTATATCTTCTTTCTTTGGTGTTTCTTTAACTAGCGGTTGTTTTTGCATAATGTTATGAAATAAATATTATTTCAAATTTATTAAGTTTTTTAAATAATTCAAAAGAAAATGGGAAATTTTAATTTAATCTGTTAAGTAGATTTATCAAGAATTTCCAGAACTTTGCGACGGATTTAATCAATAATCTTTCATCAGGGGAGTGAGCACCTACAATTGTAGGTCCAATTGAAATCATTTCCAAATGCGGAAATTTTTCTTTTAAAATACCACATTCCAAACCAGCATGAATTGCTTTAATTTTTAGATTATGCATAAACAAATCTTTATATGTCTCTTTACATTTTGACAGAATTTTTGATTTAAAATTAGGAATCCAACCCGGATATTCAGTATCAATCTTAAATATTATTTCTAAATCACTTAAATCTAACAATGCTTTAATTTTTTCCCAAATTACCGTTTTGAAATATTTACTTAAACTTCTTTGACTTAATTTGATTTCGATGTCATTTTCTCTAGTTGTTATTACTGCAAAATTAGTAGATGTAAACACTAAGCCATCGATTCTAGGATGCATAGAAAGTGGGCCATTAGGTATTAAATATACAATATTTAACAATTCATCCTGAACCTTTTTAGATAAAACACTATTTTTTTCATAATTCCCTAACTTCTGCACCGATAAATTTAAATTTAATTCAATGCCCTCAAAAATTATTTTCATATCATTGAAAAGTGAATTTATATAATAGTTGACTTTTAAAAAGTTCCGTTCTTCAATAAAAATAACACTACTTGCCTCACGAGGTATTGCATTAGTTCTATTTCCACCATCTAAAGAACATATATGCATCTGATACTTTTTATTTAAATTCCAAAGTATATCACTTAAAATCTTTAAAGCATTTCCTCTTCTTAAGTAAATATCTACTCCAGAGTGTCCCCCTATTAATCCATACACAAAAATTTTAACTGGAATAAGTTTTTCCTTAAACTCATTTATATTTACTTTATCAGTACTTATAGAATAAAAGGTAACTATTCCTCCAGCGCATCCAATAGTTGCAGCATCATCCTCTTCAGAATCCAGATTGATTAAGAAGTTTCCATCAATTAAATCATCATCTATTTTAAATGCGCCTCTTAATCCTTGTTCTTCATCTACAGTAAATAATAAATCCAATCCTAATGATTCAAAATGTAATTCTTTATTTTGAATTTTCTTCATAAGTGTTAAAAGATAACATATTCCTACTCCATTATCAGCGCCTAAAGTAGTTCCTTCAGCTGTAAGCCAATTTTCATTATCAAGCTCATCAATTTTTAATTTCAATGGATCCGTTGAAAAATCGTGTGTTATCGATTGATTTTTCTCACATACCATATCCAGATGACATTGTAATACTCCTCTTGATTTCTGTGTTAATGTTGAAGGAATTCTTACCACAATGTTTCCAGTACTGTCAACTTGAGATATAAAACCGAATTTCTGTGCCTCGGCCTTGATAAATTTTCTTATTTTCTCTTCATGTTCGGAACATCGTGGGATTTTAGAAATCTGTTCAAAATATTCCCAAAATTCAGAAGGATGACCTAAATCTTTCAAATTTATCATTTTTTTAACTTTCAATCAAATTATATATATTAATTTATTTATAATAATTATAAAAAAAGCTAGTTTCCTTATAATATTATTTAAAGGCTGATTAGATGAGTTGGAAAGATATATATTCAGAAGTGAAGAAACGTAAAATGGAAGCACTCGATAAGAAAGACATAGTACAAGCTGTTGAAAAACATGGGAAAATTCTTGCAGTTAATGGAAGATATGAAAAACCAAAGAAAGTAATTGGGCATATGTATGCGTTTTTAAAGAAAGTGATCAATGAAAAAGAAGTTATAAAAGAAATCTTATCTCGATATGATGTAATATTGATTGGTTGTCCTGGTAATGCCCTCCCCCATGCATCTCATCCTAAGATCAGAGATTTTGTTATAAATGGCGGTTGGTTAATGACAACTGATTGGTCTATTAGGAGTATAATTGAAAATATTTTTCCAGGTTTCATTCGGTGGAATAGAGCGAAAACTGCTGATGCTGTAGTTGCTTGTCAAATCCTTGAGCCAAATCATCCATTTCTTGATGGTGTATTGAGTGAAATTCAACAGAGCAAATGGCAAAAACAATCAGCAAAAAATACTAAAAAAAATGAATTTAGATGGTGGTTAGAAACAAAATCTTTTCCCATTCAAGTAATGAACCATCAAGCTGTCAGAGTTTTAATAAGTTCCTGGGAATTACAAAATAAATGGGGAGAGTCTCCCGTTTTAGTAGAGTTCGATTATGGCAAAATGGGAGGCAAAGTTATCCATATGATAAGTCATACACATTTACAGAAAGGTGGAGCTAAAGGAAAATATGCTTCTGCTCTAATCTTAACAAACATACTAGATGAAAAAATAGCTCAAAAAATGGGTTTTTCAAAACCAACAACTTCTAAATATGTTTCTGAGTGGGACTCATCTCAATCTCAACAACAGTTTTTTCAAACCCCCCTAGATAAAAATTTAACTTCCCCGTCTCACCAAGATAATTATTTGACACCATCAACAGGAGTAGGTGGATTAACAGAAACCTCCCAAATAGTTGAAGTAGACGTTAATAATAATAATTTTTCATTTGCTAGTAAATGTATATATTGTGGATATGATTTTGGTGAATATACTGGAAAAATATATCTATGTCAAGCTTGTAATGCGTTTTATCATGAAAACTGTATTAATGTTCAAATGAATGAAGGTACTTGTAAAAATTGCGACAGAATATTATTATGGTAATTAAAAGCATTAATCAACTCAGGCACAAATCTTTGAAAAAAGTAAAAAAAAAATAGGAAATTACAAACAGTAGGTTGGGATTAACTCCATTTTATTCTTCCGTAATAATAATACATTCTTCTTCACATTGAGTCTCACATGCTCTGCAACCAACACAATCTGCCTCGTTTTCAGCAATTATCACAGTTTTACCATTTTCTACTTCTCCAAAACATTCACTGGGACATACTTCATAACAAGTTCCGCAGCCTGAACAAGCTTCCATATCAACTTCAATTTTATAACTCATTTATATAATAACCCCTTTATCTTAAATTTCTTTTAATTTTCAAGTTTAATTTCATATGTTTATAGTAAGAAAAAGAAATAGATGGATTTAAACTTCATTTTTATATTTTTTAAGTAGTTTTATAAGTTATTTTTTAAAACTCTCATCCAAAAATTTTTTAATCTGATTTAATCTTTTTTAATTCACAAATAATAAAAAAAAGTGGAAAAAAAATACCCCAATTTATTTAATCTTCAGTTATCTCGATTGCCTCATTTGGACATTGGGTCTCACATGCCCGGCATCCTGTACAATCTTCTGCAGTATCTTCATCTACATGACATTTCCCTTCTGAAGGTTCTGTGAAGCATTCACATGGACAGACTTCATAACAAGCTCCATTACCATCGCATAGGGCTGAATCGATTTTAATTTGAAAGCTCATGATCATTATTCACCTACTAGTTTATTTTTTGAACTTTAAAAATTTTAATATCGTCTAATAGTTTAATATTTTCTAAATAAAATATTTTTTTATAAATTTTTTAAAAAGAAAATTGGTAGTTAATTATAAAAATAATAACAAAGAAATTTTTTTTTAAGAATTAATGATTTATGGGGTAGCTATGATGGAGCTCTTGAAAAATTTCTCTGGCCTGTTTTTGAAGAATTAATTATTATGGGATTTGATAAAATTAAATCGAACAAGATCCCTTAATTCAAATTTAGATAAATCTTCAATTTCCTCTTTCTTTAAAGGCTTGAAAGAGCATTTCTGGATATTTAACTTCATTATAGACAATTTCAAATTCTTTTTTCGAGATCAATTCCAATAGTTCATAGTTAATGATAGTTGCTAAGTCTCTTTTGTTGCAACTTTTCAAAATTTCACCTTTTAACTTTAAAGTAATATTTTGAAAATTAAAAAAAAAAACGAAAAAAAAGAAAATTATTTAATATTTTTTTAATCACTTTCTTCAGCTTCTTCAGCAGCAAGCTCCTCTTCCAACTTTTCGAGTGGGCTACTGTCCGTAGCGCCTTCTTCGAGTGGAACAGGGGCTGGAGTAGTTAGCATGCTGTAGCCAATCCAAATAGCAATAATTGAGATTAGGATGACTAAAAGCCACATTGGGGCGACTACAAACAGTTTCCAATCAAGCCAGTCAATCCCGAAGAGTCTG
>SDBT01014349.1_pt1 | contig 12639 bp, 10 predicted proteins | sample 2277101 | NCBI WGS metagenome assembly SDBT01 (sample SAMN10404973, study PRJNA504765) | marine sediment metagenome | isolation source: marine sediment core GS10_PC15, 103 cmbsf | place: Arctic Ocean: Southern Knipovich Ridge | collected 2010 | reverse complement strand
GTATTAGGGTGTGGGCGATTTGCAAATTTTAAAGTTCCATATGATTCGATTTTTTGGTTTTTTAATATTTTTTTAGCATAACATTCAGCAAAAGCACTTCTACAGATATTTCCTTTACATATAAACTGAATGTTTTTTATTTTTTCTAAATTCTTCTTAATTAATAAAAACTTTAGTTTTAAAAGATATAAAAGAAGATTTCTAAATTTCTGATATAAGGCTACTTTCATTAAAGCTATTTTATTAGTATAATGATTATAAATATTAACCAAAAATGGTTTAATGTCTTTTTTATCAAAAGTGTCCCATTTTTCTCTTAGAATGCTCTTAAAATCAAATAAATATTTTAAAATCCCATAAGAATATTCTGATTCTTTTTTAGGATTTTTTAATATATTATTTTTTAGAAATTTCTGATCTAAAAGAATATTTCTGGCGTATTTATTTGGTTTATAATTGAACTTAGTTATTTTATGTCCCTTAAAAAGTTGGTATAGATTTAAAGGAAAATTAACATTACTTGCAATACTTAAAGGCAATGATCCCCAAAAACGGCCATTAATTTCCAGTAGTTTTGCTTTTTCTTTAGTATGGGGAAGATACTTGTACTCTATCATTAAAACCCCCGTATAATTCATAAATTTTATGAGCCTTCTTGAATATTGTAATATTTTTTTATTAATTATCATACTCCTCCTAAATGAACTGCCTCCTCCCTCTAATGATTGATGTAATCTTAAATGTTGAAATGCGTTGATTATCTGGCCACTTTTGACAATGAATTCTTGACCAATAATATTTCCATAAATATATTCTTGCACGATGATTGGAGCAAAAGAGACATATTTTTGAATTTTTTTATTTAAATCAACCATCCTTTCTATTATAAAGTGAGGCACAATTATTCTTTTATGATCACGTTCAATATAGGATTTTATCGGTTTTATGAATAAGGGGAAATTCCATTTATGTAGAATATATAAATTTTCTTTCAAATCTGATACAGAATAAATTATTTTAGTTTTAGGAATTGGCACATCATTTTTTTTTGCCATTTCATAAGTTTTTGCTTTATTAAAAGTGTATTCGATCCCTCTTTCGTTTGGTATGGCAATATTTACAAGATTTTTAAAATATCGAAGATTTTTAAACAATGGAATGATAGATGCATCAGCTAAGGGAATAATTAACGTATATTTATTTTTTTCAATGGTTTTCTTCAATAATTTTTTCCATTGAGTATTAGTTTCGAAAAAATTTTTTATAAAATATCTATTCTTTATATATTTTGAATATAAACATATAGATTCTTTATTAAAAACTAACAGATCGCAATTTATTCTATTTTTTCCTAATGATCTAATTACACTTAGAGCTGCTCTTGAACTATCGCCAATAATTAGAACTTTATTTTGATTTTCAACCTTCATATTTATGATTTGATTTCAAATGAATTAATAATTTTTCTGTATATTTCTTTAAAATTATTCTTATTAATTACTTTTTTCACTTGATGATAATTATATTCATTGAGTTTATTAATTGTTCCCTGTTTTTCGGTAAAATTGTTAATAAATTGAAGAATTTTATCAAAATTGTTTTCTGAATAAATTAAATCTTTATGAAGGAAATCTCTTGCAAATCCTACATCTGTTGAGAAAATTAGGGTTTTAGTAAAGCTTGCTTCTAGTATCGCCATCGGTCCACCTTCAATTTTCGAACTAACTATATAAATATCTGATAAATTATAGAGTAAGTTAATAATTTTTAATGGTTGATTATTTACTAGAATATCATCCCTATTCTCTTTTATGTAACCTATATTTCCATAATAGATGTAAGGAATTTTATATTTTTCACACTTGCTCACTAAATAATGTCTTCTTGGACTAGATAATAATAAGATATATTTATCCTCTGGTAAATTTCTTAGAATTTTAATTAATAAATCAGGATTTTTTTGCCATTTTGGTTTTAAAAGTGGATTTTTGAGCGAATCTCTTTGAAATGATCCGATAATTATTTTGTCTTTTATATCATTGTAATTAATTTTTAAATAACTACATAGTTTTTTTTTTGTCTTATTTATAAAAAAAAAATTCCTTTCAGTCTCATAAAATGGAAGTAAGATAGCTTTAAGATCTTTACTTTGTAAGAAATTATAAACACTTTTAGATGGGCTAAGCCATATATCAATCACATCCCTATATTCATTTATTCTCTCAATATAATTTCTAATATCATATGTGATTATTGCGGAGATTTTAAAATTCATTATTTTCTTCAATGTTCTTAACCATCTATAATCATTACGGAATAAATAATATATGGAGACACAGAAAACATGAGAGATTTTAAAGATTTTGTTTGAAATTTTAATTTTATTTAAACGTAGAAAATATTCTGCAAATTTTCTAGTTCTATCCATTATCCAATTAACTTTATCTTCTCCTAATAGGTAAAAGTATTGTTGATTTTTCTTTTTAAATAGCCATGCAAAAATTCTTTGAATTCTAATATTTAAATCTTCAAAAAACTCATAGTTCTTTAATAGGTTAAGATATGGTTTTAAAAAAAGATCTGATAAAAAATTAAAAATGCGTGATTTAGTTATGCCAATGAAATTCCTCATCTAAAAAATAAAATATACTATTTAAAATAAATTATATAGATTTGTCTTTTTCAAAATTTTTCTTATACCATTCAACGGTTTTTCTTATTCCAAATTCAAATTTAGTCAGAGGAGAAAATTTAATGAATTTCCGAACTTTTGATAAATCCGGAGACCGTCTTTCAACAGAGCCTTTAGGTCCATCCACTAATTCTATTTTTACTTTATAATTTAAAATTTGAAAAATTTTATTTACTATATCAATTATTTTAAATTCTTCCAAGTCATTACCAACATTTATAATTTCACCCTTAGTCGTTTCACAATTCATTACTGCGATAGTTTGATCAATGCAGTCATCAATATAACAAAATGTTCTCGTTTGATTAGATCCATAAACTTTAAAGGGCTCTTCTTTTAAAAACACTCTTCTTATTACTTCCGGAATTACATGTTTATAACCCATTCTAGGTCCAAAAATATTATGATATCTCACAATAGAATAAAAGTAAATATTTTTAGAATTATGAATAACTAATTGCTCCCCAATAATTTTACTTATAGCATAACTCCATCTAGGATTGAACACATCTTTAATCGTTAAAGGGACATCTTCTGTGGTTGGAATTGGTAGAATACCATACTGATATCCACCAGCATAATTTTCACTAGAAGAACTAAATAAAATCTTTCCACATTTATTTTCTTTCATTAATTCTATGATATTAAACATAGATTTTACATTTACATCTAAAACAGTCTCGGGATATTTCATGCAATATTCTACACCAACTATTGCTGCTAAATGATAAATTTGATCGTAAAATGTCCATATATTTTTCCTTAGATTTCTAATATTACATAAATCAATGTTGAAAAATTTTACATTTTTCTTTTCAATTAGATTTTTTAAAAAAATATCTAATTGTCCACTTTGAAGATTATCTACTAAAATTATGTCATTCTCTAAATTTTCTGATAATCTATTGGCTAAATGATATCCAACAAACCCAGCACCTCCAGTAATCAGGATTTTTTTCATTTGAAATCCCTTTTCATTTTTTTAATATGGCCTTTTCCCACTCCTATTACATTAATTCTATTCTTTAATAGAAATTCAATTTTTTTATCATTTAAAATATTAAATGTGTCTACAATAAGTGAATCTTTTTTTGCAGATTTAACCAAACTTAAAGGATCCAAATTTATATAACAATCATATCGTACAGCATATACTATTACATCATATTGAGTTAAATTGGGATTCATTTTTATATCATTATCGTCGAATAGACTCGCAAAATCTAAAACTTGGGGATCTGTTACATGACATATCCCACCTTTTCTTTTTATTTTATCATATAAAGTCTTTGAGGGGGTATTTCGTAAATCCGTTACATCTGGAAGGTAAGAAACACCACAAATCAGAATTTTTTTACCTTGAATTTGACCAATTTCTGCTACAATCAGATTATATGTATGCAATGGCATAGCATCATTTATTTTTAATGCTTCTAAAGACATATTCAGATTAAAGTCAGAAATTTTAAACATATTATTTAAACTCCATTGTGCTAACAAAGTATCTTTTGGAAGACAATATCCACCAACTCCAAATCCAGGTTTCATAATATTATCATGAGTGCCCTTTCTTTTTTTTATAGCATCAATGATGTCAAACAAATTAACTCCAAATTTTTCAGCTAATATTGTCCATTCGTAAATAAATGCTATATTAGTAGCTCTATAACTATTTTCTAAAATTTTAAGTATTTCTGTTGCGTTAGTATCATCAAAATATTTTATAGGATAATCTTTTGTGTTAATAATCGAACTCAAAAATTTTTCAGCTATATTTTTCGCCTCTTCACAATTAACAGAATAATTCCTCCAATAATTTATAATTGAATCTAAATAGTTTTTCCCAGGCATTACTCTTTCAGGCGAATGACAAATTAATGGTATTGTCTTAATATTCCTTCTTAAAAATTCTTCAATTAAAATTTTCTCAATTATTTCCTTTATTGTTCCTGGAGGGATTGTTGTTTCAATTAGAATCAAACAATTAGCCTTAACTTTCTTTCCTATAGTACGAATTCCCTGTTTAAAATTTTTAAATAATATCTCTGGTTCAAAAAAATTTTCTATACATTTTTTCACATCTAAGCCTATTGTAACAATTATTATATCTGCCTTTCTATATACATTCTCATCTGAGGTCGCTTTTAAATTTTTATGTAAGAGTGCTGCTTCCTTAATTTTTTTCTTAAATTCCTCATCCTTACAACCAAAATATAATAATCCTTGATTAACAGAATCAATTTTTTTCAAACTCTGTTCATTATTTAAATCCACAGCGGTTACATTATATACTGGAAGACCATCTTTTTTCTTGACTGAAGCAACAACGGTAGCGGTTGCAATTCCTACAAAACCTAATCCTTGGATACATATTTCTTTAATCATTTTTAGCTAGAAGATTAATTTAATAACTTTTCTTTATTCTTAATAAAAAATTCATTTGCTTTTTGATAATCCTCCTCATTACCTATATCTAACCAGAAATGTTTATGAGGATATGCTTTTATTTTGAGATTTTGTTTAATTCCTCTAATAATTAATTGATCAAATCCATATCGCTCATTTTTAGGTAATGGATCTATTACTTTTTTATTTAAAACATACACCCCCATACTTATATCATTAGAAAATATCGGTTTTTCTTCAAATTCATAAATATCTTGATTTTCCTTATATTTTATAATACCTAAATCATATTTATTCACTTTTTTAAAAGTTGCTACTGAAATATCATTATTATTTTCAATATGCCAATTAAAAAATCTTTCAAAATCTAAATCAGTTAGAATATCTCCATTCAATACTAAAAAATTATCAGGTAAATTATTAATCAATGTCAAGGGTCCAACAGTTCCTAATGGATTTTTTTCTAATGAATAATCAATTTTTAAGCCGTATTCATCTCCATCATTAAAAAGTGCCTTAAATATTTTAGCTAAATAATTTACTGCTAAGGTTATTTCTTCAAAACCTTTCTTTTTTAATTGCTTTAATATTATTTCTAAAATTGGCATTTCTCCACCAATTGGCATTAACGGTTTTGGTAATGTGTGGGTGTACGGCCTTAATCTAGTTCCTCTTCCACCATCAAGTATAATCGCTCTCATTTTACATTCTAATTTTTATTTTTTTTTTTAATTAATTCTTACTCTAGTATTTAGAATTTGTGATCTACTAATTATTATTTCCAATTGAATTAATATATCACTTAATATTTAGCCTAATTATTATAAAACAAAATTGTTCTTAGAAAAAAATTATAGAATGAAAATACTTGGGATTCATTTAGGTCATAATTCTAGTTTTTCCTTAATAGAAGATGGAATTGTAAAAAGTGTATTTGAAACTGAAAGATTTTTTAGAATAAAAGGCCATAAAGTACATGCAACTTCATTAAAATCCAAATGGTATAAAGCATCATACCAATATGTACATATAGATCAACTAAAAGAGGTTATTCGTTATTGTATTTCGCTTTGGGGCTCTGATTATGATTATATTGGTGTTGAAAATCAAGGAAGAAAATTAGAGTTTCGCAATCTTAAGATTATTCTAAAGGAATTAAATGTTAAATACAAAGATATCGAAATAGTAAACCATCATCTAAGTCATGCTTGCGGATCGTTTTTTACTTCAAAATTTAAAAAAGCACTAATTCTTAGCTATGATGGAAAGGGAAATGATGGAAAAACAATATTATTTCACGGAGAAAGAAATAAAGTATTATATTTAAAAAAAATTGATATTGCGTTAGGAAGAGCTTATGATAATATGGGCTATATTTTAAATGTTAGACCAGAAATAACAAATGCAACTTCTGGAAAAATTATGGGATTTGCAGGATATGGAAAAATACGTGAGGAATGGATTCCTCATATAAAAAAATATATTCTAAATTATAAAATACCAAGTGCGAAACCTGTTAAAGGACTCAATAGTTATGGAAGAGGTCGTAGAATAAGTTCAGATTATTTGAATAATATTGAAGAATTTAAGATATCGAAAATTCCTACTCCTAGTTGGGTTTCAGCAGGATTAAAAATATTAAATAAAATTAACTCAAAAAATATTACTCTAATTCCTAATAAAAAAGTTTATATGCCTGATGATGATCTTCTTGATATTATCGAAGTAGAACCAATAATAAATAAATACAAGCGTTCTTTTTGGAATTCAATTAAATCATTTATTTTTTACATTTTTAATTTTCAAAAAATTTATAATTTTTTCGAAAATAAAAAAGGCTATCTTAAATTTAACTCTATTCAAAATAAATTAGTTCAAGATTTAATGAGAACATTTCAAGAAGTATGGACTAATATGGTTCTTGAAATACTTCATAAATATATGCCGAATTATGAAAAATTATGTATAACTGGTGGATGTGCTTTAAATGGCATCACCAACTATCATATTCTTCAAAAATTTGGATGGCAAAACGTTCATTTCATACCAAATCCTTCAGATTGCGGAAATTCAATTGGTGCAGCACTAAAAGTTTACTGGGAACGATCTGGAAATGAATTTAAAGGGTATAATTCTAATTTTTCTCCTTATTTGGGAATGGAATTATTTGATAGAGAAAAATTTGAAAGTTATCAAAAAAAATTTCCAAATCAAAAAATACCTAAAAATAAATATGTCAAAGTAATTGCTAAATTACTTCAAGATGGAAAAATTATAGGCCTTATCCAAGGTAAAAGTGAAATAGGACCAAGAGCACTAGGCAATCGTTCAATATTTTGTAATCCTTCTATAAAAAATATGAGAGATATAATCAATAATAAAGTAAAAAACAGGGAATGGTTTCGTCCTTTTGCTCCAATAAGTACTTATGAAGATGCTGAAAAATACTTCACTTCTGAAGGAGAAATAGAATATATGTCTGTTATTTGTTATACTAGAAAAGAATTCCGTAAATTATTACCTTCGATAACTCATGTTGATGGCTCTGCCAGGCTTCAAACTATAACGAGGGAAAAAAATCCTTTTGTTTATGATTTAATTAAAGAATTTGAAAAATTGTCTGGATTTCCCATTCTTCTAAACACTTCTCTGAATCCTAGAGGTGAACCAATTATAAATTACTTAAAGGTTGGTCTAGAAATGATAGAAAACACTGGTTTGGATTATATAGCATATAATAATGTTATATTTGGTAAAAATAAAAATTTAAAGTATATAAATAATATTTTAAATTCTTTTCGATAATTAATTGAATTAAACATCTTTATACTCAAAATAATACTTCAGAAATTTATAGAAATTAAATATACATTACCTTTTTTTATTTTAATTCAACTTTTGCCCAAATTTGACCAAATTGAATACTACAGGTAACAATTTTTAAATTAACTGATTCCATTTCTTTCTTAAAAGAATCTAGAGTATATTCAATTCTATGTGTACTATCAATATAACCTAAATTTAATTCTTTTGTGTAAATTGAGAGCCATGATCTGTTTATCATAGGAACACGAATAAGAAATATTTTTGTTAAAGGTTTGAACTTATTTAAAATACTATATCGATCTTCAATATGTTCCAAGATGTTAGATAAAATAATATAATCAAACTTTTCATCGAATTCGTATTGAAGTATATCAGCTTGAATAAATTCAATATTTTCCTTCGAGTATCTTGCCTTTGCTCTGTTTATTTTACTTTTTGAGATATCAATCCCAATTACTTTTTGGGCTTTTTTAGCAATAGAATATGAAAGAGTGCCTGCTCCACATCCAACATCTAAAACTTTTGAATTCTTTTTAATATTCGAAACAAAAAACTTTTTAAAATTTACTATTCTATGTTTTGGATGTATACCCTTGTTAAAATCTTGTGCTTTAATAGAAATTTGTTTATAAAGATGATTATATATTCTTATTAAATCCTTTACATCATTTAAACTATTCAAAAGTGAAAGAATTTCATTTTTAAGCAAGTTATCTAAATTTTCATTGATGTTAAATTGAGATTCCATTCTTTTAATTTTTAAACTAAGATAATAATTAAATCTTTTTAACGTATCTAATAATTTTTTTTTTAGTATTCCCATTACTTATTCATATAATTTTAAAGATTTTTTTCTAGAAAATAATTATATATTTATTAATTATTGCTTAGAAATTGAAAATAACACTTAAATTCTAAATCGTATTTAAAACGTTTTTTTTTTATCAAATTTTAGGAATCAATTACGAGAGAATCTTTTAACTACATATTATTAGAACTATTACTTTTGAAATTTTTAATCCTAAAGGTGATTATTGTTTATCTTTCTTAAAAAATTAGATTTATATATGTTTTAAAACAGTAATTTAAATTAAATAGCATATAATAATGACATTATGCAAAAGCACTAAATTTTAAATGAATAGCTAAGATTAATACTAATTTAGATATTAATAATGAAAAACTCTAATTAATTGTATATTGATAATAAAAAAAAATTTGTATCGAATTCACCTATCATGAAGATATTGTTTTTATGCAATAAGAAATATTATCTCAGAAAAATGTCTCGTGTGAGATTTCATTCTATGGAAGCCATTGGCAAACTTGTGAATGTTATCTGGTGGGGTATTGATTGGGATGATTATGACAATAAATTAACAGTTCAAGAGAATATAAATAATCTTGAAATAAAACCTGATTTAATTGTGAGCTATAAACCTCTAGAAATGAAGCATTTCAAGGATGTTATTATACCTAAATGCCTAAGGTATAATGAGATGTTTGATAAAGAGTGGACAATCAAAGAAATCATTGAAAGTGGAGTTGAATTTGTGATCTGTCATCATAAAAATGAAATGTCTTATTATCAACAGTTTTTTGGAGATAAAGTAAAATTTTTTCATATTCCTCACTGCGCTAAACAATCTGTATTTAAAGATTATAACCTTCCTAAAACTATAGACTTTTTATTAATTGGTAAATTAGGTGGAGAGTATGTTTTAAGGAGTAGGATTAAAAAAAATTTTAATAAAAGTAAAGAATTAAAAAATTATAGATGTGAGGTTTACACACACCCAGGATATAATTTAGAAGATGCATACACTGATAAATATGCTATAGATTTTGCGAAAAAAATTAATTCTTCAAAGGTCACTATTAGCTGTAGTATGACATATCGTAATCGATTAGCGAAATATGTAGAAATTCCAAGTTGTGCTTCGGCTTTAGCTGCAGATTTACCTGTTCAAGATCACAATGAATTTAAACAATTTATTATAGAAATAGATAATAAAATGAAAACTAAAGAACTTGTTAAAAAATTAATATATTATATAGAAAATGATGAAGAAAGACATAAATTAATAAAAAGCGGTTTAAATTGGAGAAAAAAATATACTCAAGAGAATTATGCTGAAAAATTTGTTAAAGCTACAAAAGAATTTTTGGAAAATAATAAATAGTTAAATGTGTGTTTTTTTTATGAGCCATTCATAAACTCTAAGATGTTTTTCAGCAGTTTTTATAATGTTAAAATTTTGAATTGCATATTCCCTGCTTCTTTTTCCTATTTCTTTTAATTTGGAAGGATTTTTAATTAAATCTTTAATTCTTAAAATCATATTATCAATATTACCTTTTGCATGATATCCTAAACCATGTTTACTGATAATAGAATCAGGATCCACGTTTAAACTGATTACTGGCGTTTCATGTAGCCAGGCTTGAATAAAACTATTAGGAAATCCTTCAAACAGAGATGTATTTATAATTAATGAAGCATGTTCGTAATATAAGTTATCTTCAACAGGAGTTACTCCAGAGATATATGTAAAATTATTGTTTGTAAGGGAAAAATCTTTAATTTCATTTTTGTAATAATTACCTGGTCCAATAATATAAAAGTTAGAATTTAAATCTTGAAGTTCTTTTGCAATTCGGAGGAATAAATTTGGCCTTTTCCAACTTTGAAGCCTTCCAATCCATAATATCATTGGGGGTTGAATTTTTTTAAAAGGTGTATTTGGAATTGGATGACCTGAATTAATAACGATTGGATTGACCCCATAATTTCTATATAATTCCTCTTTCATGTAATTGGCTAAAACAATTACAACATCAGCTCTTTTTAGTCCAAACTCATACAATTTTGACTTAAAAAGATCAGGTCTACAATAAATTAAATGTGAAACTGTAAAAATAAAATTCTTTTTTTTTAGTATTTTAACAATAAAAGCCCATATGCCCATAAATTTAGCGGCTGTACGGAAATGATAGATATCATAATTTAATTTAAAAAAATATCTTAGAAAAAAAAAAAGATCATGAGAATAAAAAAAACTAAAAATAAAATTCTTAAATTTATTTTTTGAATTATTAATTAGGTTAATAATTTTAATACCATTGAATAATTCAAGATTTTTCCTTGTTCCTTTTTGATCTTTTTTTGTAATATAGTGAAAATCAAAATTCGATTTATTTAATTCTCTTCCTATCATAACCATCTGCCTTTCTGCTCCTCCAGCAAAAAATTTAGGATGGCTATCAAAACGAGTTGCGATGGTTATTTTATTTCTTTTTATAGTATCTTTTTCATTTATTTTTAATTTCATCAATACTTAAAAATACTTTTATTTTTTAATTCGTCCTTCTTATATTCAACATTTTTTTATCATTCTTAAGTTTTGAATCCTGTTACTATTACAGGATTTGTATACCTAAGTTTTAAATTTTTAAATCCTTCTTTTTTAAACCAGTTAATAATTGTTCGTGCAGTATTCCGAATTTCATATTTAGGGGTTAGTCTATCAAAAACATTTAGTAAAGAATAATAGAATTTCTCCTTTTTTGTAAGTCTTGAATGTATCAAAGTATAATCCAAATTATCAAATGGTATTAGCCGAAGTACTATGAATTTTAGAAATTTAACATCTTTACTCTTAAGTATTATACCAATCAGAGAGTAAAGATATGGTCCAATCAGTTTTAGCAATTTATAAATAACAATATAATTCATTTTTTTTGTAATAAATCTTAAAATATATTTTGAATCTATCAGTGATAGATAACTTGATCCATACGAGTGTAAAAATAATTCACCACCTTTTTTTACATATTTAGATATTGAATGGAATGATTGTTTAGGATTTGGAGTATGCTGAAGAACCCTATGACAAAATACTATCTCAAAATCTTTTTTTTTTAGAGGTAATCTATTCAAATCTGCCTGGATGATGAATAGATTATCATTATATTCATTATTTCTTATAGCACTCTCAATACTTATTGAAATATCAAAAGCAAATACTTTTGCTCCTAAATCCAATAAAACTTCAGTATCGTTTCCTGCTCCACAACCACACTCGAGCAATAGTTTCCCTCTTATATTATCTTCATTCCAACCTGTTCTATTTAAAATTGTATTGTGAATTATTTTTGTTTTATTATATTTATCAGACCTTAAATTACTGTATTTATTCCATTCAAAACCGAAATTTAAGGCGTAATTATTAATCTCAACAAATCTTGGGATGTAGTTTATGATTGGATAAACATTAGAACATTTTTTACATTGTAACAATCCCTTTTTTACTCCTAGTTTATTTTGAATTTCAATTTTTAAATCAAGATCCGATCTACATTGTAGGCAACATAGAAAGTTAAAAAATTTAAGGTTAATAGAAATTCACCGAAATTTAAGTAGCTATTATAAACTTCTTATTCGAAAAAATTATCATTTTTTTTAAAACATCACTTGATATAATATTATTAGGTAAAAATATATTTGTTCTAGTAATATTCAATTGTTTTTTAAGCATTTCTTACCTTTTATAAAATATCTAGGTCAGAAATATTAGTTGTTATGCCCGGACTTTTTGGATATTACGGAAAAACCAATAGAGATTATTTAGCGAGTAAGATTAAAAAACTTCTTTCTCACGATGAGGATTGGTTTGATGGGAGTATATTATATCATCAAAACGGGTTTCATGGGT
>SDBT01014348.1_pt1 | contig 12639 bp, 10 predicted proteins | sample 2277101 | NCBI WGS metagenome assembly SDBT01 (sample SAMN10404973, study PRJNA504765) | marine sediment metagenome | isolation source: marine sediment core GS10_PC15, 103 cmbsf | place: Arctic Ocean: Southern Knipovich Ridge | collected 2010 | reverse complement strand
CTGAACATCGGAAATGGATTGGCGAATCCGCCATGTCTATGGTTCTAGCAGCGAAAGAAGACAAGATAAGCGCGGAACCGATGCTCATTCAGAAATTCATAGACGCTCACAGGCTGGGGGCTGAGTACATTCAGAAACATGAACCCGAACAGGTCGCGAAGGAACTCCTGGAAAACACGACCACCGCGGGAATAATCGGGGACTTGGGCCAGGAAACCCTCGCTGCTGTCATCAGAAGAATCAAAGGTGGGTATAGCACTGGGGCTCTTGACCGAGCGGCTTATGACGTCGAAATGGGACTTTACACCTCGGCCGGAATCCTGAAGGAGTGGGTGCCTTTCGAGGAAGCGACGGATACGAGATTCGCAGGTGTGGTTCCATGACTGTTCCGGTCATTGCGACGGAGGGTTTTTCGCTGACGTACGATGGGAAAACGTCCGTTGTCGAGAACATGTCTTTCACTGTCGCGAAAGGGGAGTTCGTCGCGCTCCTTGGCCCGAGTGGATGCGGAAAAACTTCGCTGCTCAAATACCTGGCAGGACTTCGGAAGAGCGACGAAGTCCAGACGCGTGGTGGAGCTACAGTCAACGGGCGCGATCCGATGGATGGAGAACAGCTTCGGGGAGGGCGGATGGGCTTTGTGTTCGAAAGCCCTTCATTGCTTCCCTGGCGGACGGTTCTCGAGAATGCAATGACGGGCCTGCACGTCGCGGGAAACGTTGGCCCACAGCAGCGAGAACGAGTGATCGATCTGCTCCTCAGAACTGGACTCGAGGATTACCTGGACTACTACCCGAAACAGATCTCACTGGGAATGCAACAGCGTACCGCTCTGGTGCGCTGTTTGGCCTACGAACCGTCAATTGTGTTCATGGACACGCCCTTCAGCGGCATTGACAGCCAGACGAAACTCGCCGTGTTTGAGCTCGTCTCGTACATGCTGTTGGGTGACGTGACGGTCTTTCTTGTGACGCACGACGTGTCGGAGGCCACGCTGCTGGCTGATCGCGTGCTCATTCTCTCCCCCTCCCCCGCATCAGTCCGAACTTCGATCGAGATCAGTCTGGAGAGACCGCGCGACATCGTCGCTCTGCGGAAGAGCGAAAGGTTTGCGCTTCTTGAAGGAGAGATCTGGGCGGCCACGCTGGAAATGGACGCCGATGCGTAGGTTGATACTCACCGCGCAGATTCTGCTGGCCGTGCTGATTGTCACCTCCTGGGAGCTTGCGGCCACGTATTTCCCGGAGCACGTCGATCCGAATCTTTTTGGTCAGCCAAGTCTGATCGCGGGGTCGTTCGTCAAGTATGTGATGACAGGGTTTTTTCTGGAGGACACCATGACGACCATGCTCGAGAGCATGTGCGGCCTCGTGCTCGGTCTGTTTCTGGGCCTCCTGTGCGGCGTGTTGCTGGCCAACCTGCACGTGGTCCGGCGGATTCTCGGACCTTACATCGTCGCTCTGAACTCCATGCCGCGGCCTGCTCTTGCGCCCTTGTTCCTTCTCTGGTTTGGTTTGGGGATTTCTTCGAAGATCGTGCTCAGTTTCTCACTCGTGTTTTTCATCGTTTTTTTTAACACGCTCAGCGGGCTTCGCGAGGTCAACCGGGAGTATTGGGAAGCCGTGCAGATCACCGGCGCTTCACGCTTCCAGATCTTCCGCATGGTCGCGCTGCCGTCGGTTTACTCCTGGCTTTTTGCGGGTTTCAAAACCAGTGTCAGTTTCAGCATCATTGGCAGTGTCGTCGGTGAATTCGTCGGCGCCTCCAGTGGCCTGGGATACCGCATCATGATCGCCACCGGCATCATGGACACGCACCTTGCCTATGCTATCCTCATCTGGCTCGGCGTTCTTGGAACCGCCGGCGTGGCCTTGGGAGGGTTTGTTGAGAAACGCGTCCTCCGCTGGCAATCTCCCGAGCCACCGGCGCGGGCCGTCACTGGCGATTCTAATGCCGGATTTTGGGGCAAGACGATGTGAATCAACCCACTCTATTTTTGAGAAACACGGTGTCCACTTGAGGTAAGATCAATGGCCAAGGAATTCGATCCGCACTGGAGACTGATTCTCTCCGAGATCCAGAAGCGCTTTGAGAGCGAGTGCAAAAAAACCACTGACAAGTCCGATCAACTGGTGTATCTCCAGAAGGAAGTGGAGAAGCACCAGGGGAGGATATACGAAGGGTTTCTGAAGAAACGGCTCGTCGCCACGACAGGCGAACTGACCGGTGTGCGGTTTAGTGATCCTCTTCACGCGATGTTTACGCTGGTGGCGTGTAACTACCGTGGCCAATGGGTGAAGGATGCCCGCAGCACGACCTTTCTGGCGAGTCTAAAGCACTTGGCTCTCGCCGTCCGGGGAAACGAGGAGAATAGACAGCGTCTGCCAAATCTGAAAAACTTGTATAAATGCATGTTGCCAGTCTACTTCGAGGTATTCGACCGTGACATGACGTTCAATGAGCGCCTGCTGGATGTGTCCGATGGGGATCAGGGCGGTGACGGATTGAGAAAATATGCGGTTGTCTACATCCGCTTTGATGCTGACAAGGACGGCTCAGCGCCAAACGGGATCAACTGCACTCCCCTAGACGAGGCAGAAAATCAGGCACAGGAGGAGACAGAGGAAGAATTAGAAACCAGCGAGCATAGAATTCTCTCGATCTACGTGTCACAAGAAATATCCAAGGCGCTCCTGACAAGCCAGGTTGCCGAGGCCCATGGTTACCGCGATCTCGCCGACGCCTGGATAAAGACGATCTACCGCAATATTGAGGATCTCCTTAAGAAAGATCAGAGCTACGAAAGTTTCCCGTTGGACGCTGTCTCGGACGCTGTCGTAGAGCTGCGCAAGTACCGGGCTGACTTCGACATCGCGCTGAAAAACGCGCAAAACGAGATCAGTGGTGATGATGTTTTTTGGCTCGCTGGAAAATTTTTCCCGCTTCTCGGCCGATACTCCGGGGTCGTGGCACTACTCAGGATGTTCCAGGGTATGCTATGCCATGTGGGTTGCCTTGGGAGAGATGTCGTTACCGTCGTAGCACGCCCCACAAAACCAGATGGAATTCAAGGTCCTGCGATGAGTGGCTGTTCCGTAACATTTGTCACAGGCAGACTATCACGAAAGTACGTTCCATCCGTCGACACCTTCCAGATGTGGCACGACTTGGCTGCACCATACAATGCGAAAGACCATCAGAAAGGATTCCTGGAGCTCGCCGCAGACCCATATTTGGCGATGAATAAGTCTGCGGAAATAACGAAAGAGAACACTAGTATGGACGTGTTCTGGAGGAACGCCGAGGAAGTGGGCAAAGAGCGCTCTAAGGACGACACTCGTAATGATTTTGAGGTTCGCCCTCTTAGAAACTGGCTCCCTATTAGACTCAAGAAAAACATTGAGAGATCTATGATGGACCAGTTGGATGCATACTGGCACCAGAATTGGCTTCAAGTCGGCAACACCCTACTAGTGGCTTGTCAACTGGCCGGCCACCTCCACGAAGGCGCTGATCTAAAGTTTGCCTGGCTTATCGGGCCTCCCGAGATCATCAAGCGGATCGAGGGGACGGTAAGCTATGAGGATCGCAATTTTTGGAGTGCGGCAGACAAGCCAGCGTTCTCAAGGGGCACCTGTACCCAATTAAATCACGAGGAATTCCTATCGGACATAGAGGACGTTGTCGTTGAGGCTGTGAGGGTCTATGACGCGCATTTCAGCGTATTCCAACCGCCTAGAGTGGCTACATTTATCGATGCGGTGGACATACCCCATGGCCTGGGTGTGAGTAAAATCATCCGGCTGCCTTTTGTCACCGAGAGCATATGCGAGGATGTGGATATTGAATACGGCCCCATGGCCGCCTACGCTTATGCCTCCGCGGGATTTCCTCTGCCGGGTGAGAGATGCAAGCGAGGCGACACGTGTGTCATCGTTTCAAGGGCCGGGCCTCAGGTAACGATGTATATGGCCGGCGAAGAAATTGCCGGGTGGAGTGGGGTATCCACGGGTTGGCGCCCAGGCAGAGACCTAACGACCGGTGTTGGTTCGCAGAAGACTTTGCTGCGCGTTGAGATTGACAAAGTCTTCGAGGCATTGAAGGCGGACTGCAGGGACCAAGTCGCTGACTTGCTCACCAGCGTGCTTATAGAAATCGCGGACGAGCGCCACTCGGGAACACTTGTAGTTCTCACCAATCGTGAACTTGAACCGAGCAAGCACGACAAAGACAACAGAGGCGAAGCGGACTATTATGATCTGACACCTGATGACCTGATGATGAGGTGGGGTAGGCACCGCAGACTCGATCGATTGAGAAGAGAGATCCTGAAGAGCCTGCTCGTGATGGATGGCGCGGCTATAGTCACCGTTGGCGAAAAGGAGATTAGAATTCAGGCGCGGAAGCAGGTTGCCGCGGACCTGAATGTTTTCCGGAGAATTGATGACCGGGCAGGGATGCTCGAGGCAATTACTTTTGGCACCAAGCATCGCTCCGCACTTGCTCTCAGCATGAGGCTTGCAGAAAGGTCGCAAGAAGACGGGTTTCTGGCAACGGTGATAACGGTCTCTGCTGACGGACAAATCAGGAGGTTTAAGGACGGAAAATGGTGGCCGATAACTAGTAGAGACAGTTAGGCTGGCAGAGCGTAAGAAGAACATTAGGTTCAGGGTGGTTTGGGACGCCACGGCAAGGAAGTGATTTTTCCAAGACGGGAACAGTATCCGCGACATCATGCTGAAACTACGGAGCACTTTACGACCGTGAAGACATTCAAAGGTTCACCACAATATTTGAGGATGGGGGAAGGAACAATTAAGCCCGGCCTGGATTATCTTGTGTTACAGCTGGACTCGGTCTGCCCACACGCGTGTCGGTATTGCTTCGCGGAGCGGGAGCCGGGGTGGCAACCGAAGGGCGATGGTCTGTCGCTGGACGAACGCAAAGGAATCGTTAACGAGGCCCGTGCGTTGGGCGCTCGCGTAGTGTCGATGCCGGGCGACGGCGAGCCGCTGGCGGTGAAGGGAACCAGAGATCTGATTGCGCACATTCACAAGAACCGAATGATCAGCATCGTCTACACGAAAGGGTATCTCCTGACTCGGGAATGGACCCACTTTCTGGCTGATCACGATGCGACCGTGGTGTTGAGCATCGATTCTCTGCATGAGCGAACGGCGATGAAGCTGAATCCCAAGCCGTGCGGGTGGTTCCCTACCGCGATGGAGAATATCGAATACGCGAAAAGCGTGTTTGGCCGCGTCATCGAGACCGTCGACGGTCGCCGGATCACAAGGCTTCTGGTGAATCACATGGTGAATCTGCTCAATCTTGGCGAGCAGGAGAGAATGAAGGACTGGTGTGATGACGATATTCTGTTCGTGTGCCACGCCCCTTCGAGAGAAGGTGGTGCCGTGCGCATTTGGGACAAGCTGGCTGGGGGGCTCGAGGAGCATGAGTCTCTGATCACCTACGCGAACGGCGTATCGGAAACTGAAGGCAACACAACTGCCCGTGCCGACGGCAAGTGTGCTTACTACCTAAACGGAATCACGGTAGGGGCCAACGGCGACGTCAAGCTGTGCCCGGCAAGCGCGCAGACGGCGGGCTTCCTGGGCAACGTCAGAACGGCTTCGCTGGAGAAACTCCGAACAGCCGCGAGAGAGGCTCTTGAGCGGATCTTGGGTGGGGATGCCCCTCCTTGCCTAGTCCGGGCCCAATCCTACGACAAGATCGTTTCCGAACTGGCTTCTTTGTGAAACGGCCGAATCTCATCCTAATCACGATGGATGCTGTGCGTCCTGACCGATTATCGTGCTACGGTCAAGGGGGCAAAACGCCCTGCCTTGACAGTATAGCTTCGGACGGGGTGCTGTTCGAGGAAGTGATTTCCGCATCGAACCTGACTCCGGTGGCTCACGCATCCATTCTTACCGGACTGCACCCTCACAAGCATGGTCTGAGGACGCCATTTGACAACGTGCGGGCGAAGCTCATTGCTGAGTATTTCTACGGGCCTGGTTATCGTACCTCTGGTTTCGTTGGCGTGAGTCTGCTGGGCTCGACCAAGGGCTTCGACTCCGGCTTCGATCATTTCAACGAACCCGACGAGACGACCGCTTGGCGAAAAACCTGTTATGTTAAAGGTGGATTCAAACATGGTGTCCCGACGGACGACTTGAGCGGGCACCCGATTGTCCTTTGGGGCAACAACTGGACCGACAGGATGTTCCAGTGGATCCGGTCAAACCACAATCTGCCATTCTTCCTCTGGGGGCACTACTTCGAATGCCATGAAGGCGCCGAGAAACCGCTGCTGGAGCAAGGACACATTAACAAACAAGATCCCAGCGAGTATCGCTATTATAACACCAAGATAAGGCACATGGACGCATGTTTGTTTGGGGGACTTCTGCATCTACTGCGGGAGTTGGGACTAGAGGAATCAACATATCTGGTCATTTCTTCAGATCACGGCACGAACCTTGGGGAGCACCCGATACCACCTAAGAGAGACTTGGGAGTAGACTATCCGCAACACGTTACGCTGTTTGACTGCGACATAAGGATACCTTTGATCATGAAGGGCCCCGGTCTTCCTAGTGGAAAAAGGGTCAAGGGAATGGTCCGCTCCGTGGACATACTGCCAACCATCCTGGATCTCGCGGGAATCGACGCCAAGAACACCGACGGGGTGAGCTTGTTGCCCTTCATCGAACGCGGGAAGGCAGAAGGACTGACAGCGTATGCCGAAGAGCTGTTCCAACTGCGGGGACCTGGCGACTATCAGGCGGTACGGGACGAGAAACACAAACTGATAATCGATCGCAGAAGCGGGACAATCCAGTTCTTTGACTTGGCGAAGGACGCCGATGAGCGATATCCTATGCCGCGCTTGTGTCAGATGTATGAAGAAAAGAAGGCGAAATGGATTGAGTTCTGTGACCTGGCGTTTTTGACTGGGGCCGAAAGATGGGACGGGGGCAATTAAGCGCTACGGGTCTAACTAATTACGAGGCCGCTGCCCATCTCCCCATCATGGTTCTGATGCCGCGTCAGTGTCCCAGCGCTATTAGTTGTTGCCCGAACTTCCGCTGACAGGTCGGCCAGTGGTGCTGCGGCGTCCCGTGCGGCGTGGCGCAGCAGGTTACGTAACACGCCCTCGACCATGGGATTGCTCATCAGATTCTGGCGGATCAACAGCGTGTTAACCAATTAAGGACTCCCCCAGCTTTGTTGGGGGCCCTCCCGAGTTCGACAGTTCAGCGCGTAAGTAGCTGATTCTATTGAGTTGCGTTTTGAAAGATGCCACTACATGGCGGTTTCGAGGCGCTTCATGGTGGGGAGTGGCACCCCGGCTGCGTCAAACATTGAGCGCTGCTCGGGGGTGATCGCCGAGAGGCCTTCGAGGTTCTTTCCGGTCGCCAGCCGAACGCTGTGGCGCTGGATTGAGCGAAGCCGGTAGAGCAGCTCCTCCGGGGACAATCCCAGCGGTGAGCGATGCAAACGGTGACGCAGCGTGCGTTGGATCACAAGGGCGAGGAAGCAGATGAACGTGTGCGCCCGAATTCGATCCGGCAGCCGTTGATGGGCCGGCGCGATGTCTGAAACGACCGGAAGGCGTAAACTGGATTCATGACCGTCCTCGAAAACCGCATCTTGCTGCACCTGCAGGACGGGAGGCGCATTCCCGTTGAACCGCAAGAGATCTACCTTCTCGAGGCCGAAGGCGGCGAGACCCTGGTGCGAACGCGGCATGCGCAACCCCTCACCGACGTCCGCCAGCTCAGCGAGCTCATCGATGTCTTCGGGCCCCACGGCTTCGCTCAGATCCATCGAAGCTGGGCGGTCAATCTCCGCCGGCTGCGGGAGATTCGACCGGCCCCAGAAGGTGGCTGGGAGGTCAAGCTCGACCCACCGGTCAACCGAGTCCTGCCGGTGAGCCGCCGCCGCGTCCCAGCCCTCTGGGAGCGCTTCGGTGAGTAGAGATTTCGGCATCGGTCAGACGATTCGGACGATTCTGGGCCGTTTATACGAAACAGGCCACTCACAAAGATCGTCGGAATCGTCTGACCCGGCATCGATACCGGGCACCTTTTTGGATATGAGCCGAAACATCAATACCCAGGTGCCTGGCACCTTTATAGAATCCATGGGGCCACGCTTGGACGGCTAGGCCGGCCATCTCCAATTGGCGGGCGTCAATCACCTCCTTAGTCCAATCAGTCTCATCAGCAGCCTTTTTGGTAAGAACGAGTTCTGAGGAGGCAAGGATGGGCTGTTTCACGCTCCACGGTTTATTGCCAATTCTTCCGTTTGCTCCTTTTTTGAGCAAGGTGAGATTACCGATTCGATGCACAAACAACCGCTGATCCTCGGGAGTGAACTGGGGCCAATCAGAATCGGATGGATTCTTGGGCAAGATGTGCTCCAGATTAACTTGATCCTCGTCTCTATTTGGAACAAGTTCAGGTTCATCCTCACCGATAGCAACTCGTTCAAGCATGGCGAGGTAATAGCATGGGTGCCACGTTCCGCATTGACGCATTGTTGCGAGCTCCAACTGAGGTCCCCTGAACGAGGGATAAAGGTCGATCCCAGAATGTGTGGCTGTATCTCTCCGGGTGACACAGATCAATGTGTGTTCTCGTCACAATGCAACAATGCGGAACGTGGCACCCATGAAGGAAAAGCGTTGAACCGTTGTCAATTGAGTCTGAAACAAAAATCCATTTCAGCCTTGCTGTTGGTCCCTGGTCTGAATGCGTCGGTTTGACGCCGGATAGCCGTGCTTATGTTGAGAGATTGTAGATTGAATTCCTTCCCGGAGACGATGGTGCTTGCCACTAACCTTGTTCGCACATGATCAACCGATAACCCCCGACCGCCGATACGGATAACGACATGACCTCCAGGGGATACCAGCGCACCGATCACACGCCAAAAGTCAGCTATCATTTTCCAATACTTCGATTCGCTCGAATGCCGGTCATCTGAGGACAGCCGTCCGTAGGAAGGATATGGTGAACTGCCGAGGAACCAGAGGCGGAGCCACTGATCCTCCTCAAACCTCGTTGTGTCAAGGTACGGCGGGGAAGTCAACACCAGCGCGACATTAGATCTCAATGAAAACAAATGCTTTGGCAACTCTCGGAAATCTGCGCAGAACACTTGTGCCGTCTTTAATGGAGGTTCGCTGGCATACCTGAATTCCACAGCTTCGCGAAGCACCTCAAACACGTTACGGGTTGGGGCGACAAGATCCCTTGCTTTCCAAAACCTGATCGAGTACTGAGGTTTGGTGCTGATTGTTCTTGGCATCTGATTACTGAGGTATCGCCTTGAGCGCTTGCTGTCCCCATGCAGTGCTCCAAGAACCAGAGCGGCAACCATGCAATCCACATCAGTGGTTTTCCAATTCAGGTTTTCGCGAACGTGAATGAGTTGTAACAAGGTTGAGGGCGAAAAGGCAGCATGAAAGAACTCATCTAGATCTGCCGCCTGACATGTATAGCGATCTGGGTCGAACCTGTTTTCCAACCATGTAATCCGCCGCTTCACTGCTGAAGACGGAGGCGCGTTGGTCTTCGCGTGTGAAAGGCAGAATGCAACCGGGTTGATATCTCCCCCGACACTGGAGCGATCAAGGAGGAGAGCTTGGAAAAGGGTTGTCCCTCGGCCACAAAACGGGTCCATTACCATATCGCCAGGTTTGGTCAGACGGAGTATCCATTCTTCCGCAAAGCTCTCGGGGAACATTGCGAAATATGGACATATTGAGTGGAAACGATGTCTCATGATGTCAAAATATGATCCGACCAGTTCAACAAATCTTCCCGCAGGCCATCTTCAAGGTCGCCGCAAAGCCATGTCAGCCGGCACCTATCGAAAACAACGCCTCCGTACGCCGCAGTTTGTCGCCACTGTTTCCGTTGGACCCTGAACGGGACAAAGAATGTACGAATTGGTTCCAAAAAGACGGGCGTCCTGAGCCACAATTTACACCACATAATTGGTTGGAGTTCGGTGAGTTTATCACGCCAATCGCGGCCGGTTGCACATTGGCCAAAAGCAATAAGTTTCCCTTGGCGGTCATCTGGGAATGATCGCCAAGCCACCAAATCTAGATGCGCGTCTTTTTGATCACGGGTGTCTGGTGCATTTAGATGGCACCCTCCTTCCCCGAGCATCCTGCAGAGATCATCTACCGCATCCTTGAACCCCGAAGGCAAGATCCGGCGCGGAAACCCAAAGGCGACTCCACCGACGCCCTGAAGACTGCGACCAAGGTACTCTTTGAGCGCCAGGGCGCAAAGGTCCTCAAACAGTCGCGCACCATCCAGGTGGGATGGTCCGGCATCCTTACCAAACCAGCTGATGAGCAATAGAAACCGATAAACAACCCAGCTGTCTGAGTCTCTGGCCTCGTTGACAGCTATTCCAGCCCGCGAGGATGAATACTGGTATTTGTGGGAACCGTTGATTTCGCCGCAGGCTGTTCGTCGGTCTCTAAATTCTGAATCAATATCGTTCAGGAATATCTCGATCTTTTCGTCGTCCGAAAACTTTTCGTCGTCCGAAAAAGCGTTCGGGCAATCGTCGGATTCGATCGCGTCCACTGAACCCCCGATCCCGAGATCGGATGCATAACTCGCCCACGAAATCTCTGTTTCTTCCGTCAACAGGGTCTGTAGCTCCAGCCAGTCGGAATGTTCCTCGGCAGATGCCGAAACGCTTGGTGGCGTTGGCGGTTCGTAAGATTGGCCGTTCATTCAACTAATCAGATTCTTCGTCCAAAGATTCCATAGTGCCAAGGAGATGGCGAGCAAGCCGAAGGATGTTCTTCATCGTGTCTCGCATCTCTTCTGAACCAGAGTACCCGGTCGCGATGAACCTTGCTGCCTCACGGAGCGATAGCTCTGCATTGATGACAGCCTCTGAAAACAGGGCGTTGTCGCCTTTGGCAACTTCATGCGCGGTAGCTAAGTCTAGCCCCCTGCTTAACGCTGCTATCGCGCGTTCGCTGCCCAGAGCCTCTGCCAGCTGTCTCAAATCCGGATTCTGGCGTTTAACTCTGGGGGCAATATCCTGTTGTTTGCTTCCAAACAACCAGATCATGAACATACTCAGAGCTTCGATATTGTCTTCGGGAACCGGGTTTTCCCTGAGCAATGCCTCTGAATCCACGCCTAGGTAGTTCTGTACATTTGTGTAGCCGAGTGCCGTCCATAAATGAGAAAATGGAAACCGGTCCTTGTACGAATCGTCTGGATCAAAACCACATCTCTCTTGTGCTTGGGTTAAAACCAAGAAGCCGCGATATAGCCGAGTGACTGTATCGTGTTTGTCTCCAATCGTATTGGCAATTATATCAAGGGATACCCCGAACTCCGTTCGAACTCGATGGATATATTGGGCTTTGGCGATTGAATCCCAGGCCTGGGGGCCGTGGACGTGTTTGAAGCCAACGTAATCCCAGATTTCGGATCTTGGCCTGATGATTACCGGTAGCATCTGCATGTCTTCTTGAAGGTGCTGCGATATCTCTGGTACCGAACGAATCCGGAGCCGGTTTCGAAGATCCGCGTCGAGCAATAATTTGACGGCCGCCAAACGACGGTTGCCTTCTACGACCACCAGACAGTCGAACTCTTCACAGGCAAAGAGCTCTTCGTGTCTCCAGTACCCGCTTGACGCAATAGACGCGACTATCTCATCCACAGCTTTCTCTCGCCAAAGCCACAAGAGTATTTCGTCCTGCTGCTCAAACGACAAGCTGTGGCCTGCTAGGCGAGGGTTGGTTGGGTCAAGATAGAGCCGACCAACCTCAATTTGTTCTGTTTCAATTTCTGTTGTTGGAGTCATTTGGTCTCTCCGAGCGGGATCTCTCTGGCCGATAATTAATGTGCGTCGCCCATGCAGATTACCATTGGCTGCCACCTGGTCCGGAGAAATATCCGTTTCGTATGCAATTCATGGTCGAGTATTCTCGATGGAATCTGTGAGGCGTCTCCCGTCTGTGTAATAAGCTACATACTCCTCCGATACTGCCCACCAACCTCATACAAAGCATTCGAAATCTCCCCCAACGAACACGACCGCACCGTCTTCAAAAGCTCCGCAAAAATGTTCCCACCCTCCCTCGCCACATCCTGCAACCTGTTCAACGCCCCCTCAGCCTCCCCCTCATGCCGCGAATGGAAGTCCTCGAGATGCGCCAACCGAGCATCCTTCTCCTCCTTGGTTGCCCGGGTGAGCTCCGGCTCCGGCGCCTCTTCACCATCCTCGGCAACAAACATGTTCACACCCACCAGCGGGTACTCGCCGGTCTCCTTCAACCGCTCGTAATGCAGCGACTCCTCCTGGATCTTGCCGCGCTGGTACATGGCCTCCATCGCCCCAAGGACGTCACCCCGCTCTGACAGCCGCTCGAACTCCTGGATGACGGCCTCCTCGACGGTGTCGGTGAGCCACTCGACGATGTGCGAGCCCTGGAGGGGGTTCTCGTTCTTGAGCAGGCCGAACTCCATGGCGTTGATGAGCTGGATGGCGACGGCGCGGCGGACGGACTCCTCGGTGGGGGTGGTGATGGCCTCGTCGTAGGCGTTGGTGTGGAGCGAGTTGCAGTTGTCGGCCATG
>SDBT01014347.1_pt1 | contig 12639 bp, 9 predicted proteins | sample 2277101 | NCBI WGS metagenome assembly SDBT01 (sample SAMN10404973, study PRJNA504765) | marine sediment metagenome | isolation source: marine sediment core GS10_PC15, 103 cmbsf | place: Arctic Ocean: Southern Knipovich Ridge | collected 2010 | reverse complement strand
AAGGAAACACAAAGCTATTTCTCAGGATGATCTTATCAGAATACTCAATCCGGTTGTACGGGGATGGTGCAACTATCACAGCTGCATGGTTTCAAAGGAAGCATTCTATGACCTTGACGGGGTCGTGTTTAGAGCCTTATGGAAATGGGCACGACGCAGGCACCCGACGAAATCACGCTGGTGGACGAAAGACCGGTACTGGGAACGGAAAGGGAGCAGAGACTGGATATTCAGCAGTGGGGAGACCACGCTTATTATTGCGGGATACACAAAGATTGAGAGACATCGACTGATTAAACTGGACAAGACCCCATTCTTAAGGGAAGATGAAGAGTACTTTATCGGGCGCAAAGTTGAACGGAATAAGAGGAGGAAGGCAGCGGTCAGCCGGGAGGCTGGTTTAAGGTGACTTGAGCCGTATGAGGTGAAAAGTCTCAAGTACGGTTCTTGGGGAAAGGGACTGCAAAGTCCCTGACCCACCCGACTCGGGGCGTTTTAAGAGCCGGTATCTGCTGGAAGTGATGGACGGAGCAGGTGGGGGGAATAAAATAATAATGCTGGGCAGCAAATCAAGGAAAGAGATCACAAACCGGTCTCTTTTTTTTGTTTTACTGTACACCAAGGGTTTGCTATGTGATGCAGTATTTATTCCAGGAGAAAGCATTTAAAAAAAGGAGGGGGATTTTTAAAACCCATATAAAGGGGCCGCCCCACCCTCCTTGGTGGGTCGGTTTTCTTGCCGCCGACTCGGGGACACGGATGTCCACGAGTTGGTCTATCCAAGCTTGATTGCGAGAATGTTTTAAATATGTTAAGATTGCAATAGCTGTTACCGCTGGTAGGTTATTCCAGTTGTGCCTAAAATAGTTAAAGATTAACCAGGGTAATTGCAGGATTATGATATAATACAGGGTGTTTTTCCGGGAAATCAGAAATTTACACTTTGCCGATTTTTTTCAGCTTGCAAGTGATGAGTTTATAAGATCTCTCTTGCAAAAAGGATTTATCGTCAACATGAGGAGCAAGGAAAAGGTTATGTTCCTGAACCTTTTACAATGAAATTGATAAATTACAAACATCCTTCATCTCTAATAACTAAGACTTCATCAGTACTTCGATTTTTTTATATCTCTATTCTGGGAAACTATTAAATAACACACATTTATAAATCCCCAATAATTTTTCAACTTGGTATATTTCTTATCAATTTTAGCAACATTCTTTAATGATCTGAATTTTAAAAAATAAGTAGTTTTTTAAAACCTGGTACCTTAGTTCATAAAATATAGTCACAAACAGAATGAATTTATTTTTTACTTGACTTATAGAGCTTTTTAATTAATATAGCTTTTAATGTTAGTTAACCGCTTACGTATCCGTTTAAACGGGTAATTGTTTGTTTCAATTATTTATAAATTATTCAAAGTAAATAGCCAGGGGAAATAAATGCATATAAATACAGTCTCAAAAGATAAATATCCTTACTTTGTATAAATGGTGGAAACGGCATTGGCAGAAAAAAAAACAAGAATAATAGATGTTGCAAGAATGTCTGACGTTTCTACGGCTACTGTTTCTCATGTAATAAATAATACCCGTTTTGTAAGTGAAGAAGTACGCAAAAGGGTACTTTATGCAATTAAAAAACTTCATTATTACCCAAGTGATATAGCGAGAAGTCTGTCAACAAAAAAGACAAAAACAGTTGGTGTTATTATTTCAGATATACAAAACCCCTTTTACGGTATACTTATCCGTGGCATAGAGGAAGTTCTTCATGAATTTGACTATAATATTCTTCTTGCAAGTAATGATGAAAATGCCTTAAAAGATGATGCTCACCTGAAGACTTTTTTTTCGAGAGGAATAGATGGTCTTATATTAACTCCCGCATTAGAGAATATATCATTCCTTGAAGTTATGGAATCGGTTGGAATAAAGATAGTTATCATCGATAGAGCTCTCCAAAAAAATCCCTTTACATCTGTAGTTGTGGATAACAGGATTGGCAGTCAGAACCTCATTAGTCATTTAATAAGCGATGGACATAAAAAAATTGGGACAATACTTGGTGTTAGTCGATCAACGATAAATGAACGATTTAATGGTTATAAAGACGCATTGATGGAAAACGGCATTCCTTTTCGAGAGGTATTAGTAACTGGTGGTTGGTCTCAGCAGCGAGGTGGTTATGAAGCCGCAAAAGAACTCTTTAGACAGGATCCAGGTATAACTGCTATTTTTGCCACGAACAATCTCATGACATTGGGTGCTCTATTCGCCATTCGAGAGATGGGAATGAAATGTCCTGATGAAGTTGCACTCGTTGGATTTGATGACACATCCTGGGCTCCAATATTCCATCCTCCGCTTACAATGGTGAGCCAGCCCATAAAGGAAATAGGTATTATGGCAGCAAACCTGTTGCTCAAGCAAATAGATGGGGAAATAACACCTCAAACCGTAGAATTGAAGACCACATTGATTATAAGGGGATCATGCTCTATTGAATGCCTCCGAAAATACCAAATCAGGCAGGAGGTCGATAAGTTTCGTGAGTATCCTTTCCACTAACATTTTATTAAAAGGAGTAGAAGTAGTAGTAGACAGAGTATTTTTATTAGATGCTCTCAAAGCACTTTTTAATTATTAGGATTATTTCGATTATAGCAGGAACACTTATAAAGTTTATTGGAGGTTGTGTTCGTTTTCATCTAAAATGAAGAGGAAAAAATTATTTATATATTTGCTTAACATTGGAGGTTATAATCCAACAAGTTGTTTAAGCAGTTACGTAAGCGGTTAAATGTGATTTTATATCTATAAGGAGGTTTTATTATATGAACTTTGTACTTGATGAGAAAATAGCAGAAGAGATCTACCGCATAATGGTAAAAATACGCCGTTTTGATGAAACTATAATTCAGTTGTATGCAGATGGAGAAATACCGGGGTTCATGCATCTTTATATTGGAGAAGAGGCAGTTGCAGCTGGTATTTGTGCGGCACTCCACAAAAGCGATTATATAACAAGTACTCACAGGGGACATGGGCACTGCATCGCAAAGGGGGGACGCCTCGATTATATGATGGCGGAACTTTTTGGGCGAAAAACAGGGTACTGCAAGGGGAAAGGGGGGTCGATGCATATTGCAGATTTAGATATCGGTATCTTAGGTGCCAATGGGATTGTAGGGGGTGGAATCCCTATTGCTGTTGGAGCCGGGGTAGGAATACAGTACAAGGATGATAATGATGTTGTTGTCTGTTTTTTTGGAGATGGAGCTACAAATGGCGGGCTTTTCCACGAGGCATGTAACCTCGCCTCTGTATGGGATCTGCCTGTAATTTTTGTTTGTGAGAATAATCAGTATGCACAGACCACTCCCCAAACTGAGCACCAAAAAATACACGATGTAGCAGAGAGGGCATTAGCCTATAATATGAAGTCTGTGATAATTGACGGAAATGATGTGATAAAGGTGTACGAGACCTCGTTAGAGGCAGTAAAAAGGGCACGGGAAGGGGGAGGCCCAACCTTCATTGAATGTAAAACTTACCGGTGGAGGGGGCACTGGGAAGGAGATCCACAACCATACCGGACCCAGGATGAGGTAGAAGAGTGGAAACTTAAGTGCCCGTTAATTCGCTTCAGGAAATACCTCATAGAGAATAAGGTGGAAAGAAAGCAGGACCTGGAGAAAGTTGATAAAGAAATAGAGGATGAGTTGCAGAAAGCAGTAGAGTTTGCAAGGATTAGTCCTTTTCCCGATCCCCGGGAAGCACTTGAGGATGTTTATACTGTTTATAAGGAGGGACAATAAAAGTCTGAAATGACTTTTCGAGATGCAATTAATAAAACGTTGGACGAAGCATTGGAAAGGGATCCATCTATACTGTTATTCGGAGAGGACATAGGTCCTCTGGGTGGAGCATTCCAGGTTACGAAAGAATTGTGGAAAAAGCATGGTACGAAAAGAGTAAGGAACACACCGATATCTGAAGCTGCAATTATAGGGACAGCAATTGGCACAGCATGCGTAGGACTTAAACCGATAGCTGAAATTATGTTTTGTGACTTTTTGTATATAGGAATGGATCAAATAGTCAATCAGATGGCGAAGATGAAATATATGTATGGCGGTAAAGCAGTTCTTCCCATTGTAATCAGGGCGACAGTGGGGGCCGGTCTCTCATCTGCAGCGCAGCATGCGCAGAGTAACGAATCGATGTTCATGCATGTGGCAGGTTTAAAACTGGTATTCCCTTCCACACCTTATGATGCAAGGGGGTTGCTCATCTCGGCAATCAAAGATCCCAATCCAGTACTTTTTTTCGAACACCATTGTTTGTATGATATAAAAGGAGATGTTCCTGAAGAAAATTATTCAATCCCGCTTGGAATTGCGGATATAAAAAGAGAGGGAACCGACGTGACAATTGTTGCAATAGGCCTGATGGTTTCTCGATCATTGGAAGCAGCGGAACAATTATTAGAAGAAGGGGTATCAGTTGAGGTGGTTGATCCAAGATCGCTAAATCCTTTAGATACAGAAACAATTGTTAAATCTGTGAAGAAGACCAGCAGACTTCTTATTGTACATGAAGCTCACAAAACCGCTGGAGCAGGAGCAGAAATAGCAGCGCAAGTCTCCGAGCTGGCTTTTGAATATCTCGATACACCAATCATACGGGTGTGCGGTAAAGACACACCTATACCCTTTTCGCCAGTACTGGAGCGTTTTGTAATGCCCCAGGTTGAAGATATCGCAGGAGGAGTACGGCGATTATTGAGCAGTGCAGGGGCATACTCATGATATGTATGATTTAAGAATTTTTGATTATTATAATTTTCTTTGTCTATTTGGTAAAAGAGTGGAAGGCTGATAATTAATAATCGGACAATTTTGATTATTCCGTTGGTTAATTATTTTTCTTAATGAATAGAATTTACGGTCAGATAATTTTACGGTTTCCAGCCCAATAGTAATAAAGTTAATTACGATATTATTAACTTATAGAAAATACAAGAAAGATTCATGAATAATCGAAAATGATATTTTAAAATTTAGGTCATAATTTAAAATAAAAAATTCATATCGTTAACTTTTTGCTTCGTCCATTTTATCTAAAAAACTTGAGTAAAATTTCAATTTTTTCTTGACTTTTTAGGTGGTATAAATATAGTATTATTTAACCGCTTACGTAAGCGTTTAATAATAGATTTTTAGCTATTTAGAGGATTTATTATATGATATTCTCTCTTCATAAAGAAAAAAGCCGAAGAAATCTACAGAACTATGGTAAAAATATGTCGTTTTGATGAAATAGTAATTCAATTGTATGCCGACGGAGAAATTCCTGGATTCATGTATCTTTATATTGGAGAGTAGGCAGTTGTAGCAGGTGTTTGTGCGGCCCTCAATAGGAAAAATAGTATGTTGGGATATTCATGTAAAGCAAAGTAAAATTGAAATTAGGAGGGAGGTGATAAGAACAAAAAACATTTTAATAATTGTTTCAATTTTTAAAACATTTTATTAGTAAGGAGGAAGTACCATGAAAACGGTAAAATTAAAAATATTTTTAGCATGTCTAATGAGTGTGATCTTCGTAAGTACCCTGCTATTTGCGGGTAGCCCAAAAGAAAAAGAGGCTGAAAAGCCAAAAGGTCCAGTAACTATAAGTTATTGGCTGTTAACACAGTCTCCGAAAGTTGATGAGTATACTCAAAATTCTATTACTAAATTCGAAAGTAAATATCCTGATATAAAAATAGATTTTGAGGTCATAGCTTATGCCCAATATAGAGATAAGCTTCTCGTATCAATAGAAGGAGGAACAGAGCCGGATGTATTTTTAATAGACCATATTTGGGGCGCTGAATTTGCAGAATCTGGATCAGTAATTCCTCTGGACACCTATCTTTCCGAATATAATATAAGGGAAAAAGATTTTTTTCCAGCTGCATGGCAAGCAAATGTATGGAAAGGAAAAGTCTGGGGTGTTCCCTCTGATATTGGTTTCTGGTCATTTACATTCTATAATAAAGATATGTTCAAAGCTGCTGGTCTTGATCCTGAGAATCCACCTATTTTAGATACAAAGGACTTCATTGAAACATGTAAAAAATTGACAAAGCCTGGAGAGCAGCAATGGGCAATGGCGCTCTCAGGCGGCGTAGACGAGAGTACTGTGTGTATTACAGATAGTTTCATTTACTCATTTGGCGGTTCTGTTATTTCTGAAGATGGCAAGACCGCGACATTGAATAGTCCGAAAGCTATCGAAGCTCTCGAATATTATGTATCTCTTCAAGAATATGCTCCCATAGGAGTTGCTGCTGTTTCCCATGAAGGCACCCTGGAACTTTTCCGAAATCAAAGAGCGGCCATGTTCTGGTTCCCTGGTGAGCTTGGTCAGGATAATCTGACAGATGTAGACTTTGATTGGGGTCTTACTTTAACTCCAGCGCCAGGAGGGGAGAAATCGATAGGAACATCAGGTGGCTGGAGTATGGTAATATCAAAAAATTCGTCACATGTAGAAGAAGCACTTACGTTTGTTACATTCATGGCATCAGCAGAGATTAATACGGGAGTAACGTCACTTACTCCGGCAAATATAGAAGCGAGCAAGGAGTTGCGTAAAACAAAAATTAAAGCTGATCAGATAATTGAACAAACGAAATATGCCAAACCAAGACCTGTATCTCCAGTTTATCCTCGAATATCTGAAGTTCAGCAAACTATGCTGCAGAGTATTTTTACTGGTACTGACTTGAAAAAAGCGGTAGAAAATGCAAACAAAGAAATTCAAGAATTGCTGGATGAATTTCATTAAATAGAGAGATCAAAACATCTTTTAAAAGGGAGCGATTTTTATTGCTCCCTTTTATAAATTATCACCTACAAATAAATTCTAGGTGCTGGTTGTGATTTCAATATTTTACTCAATTCATAGAATAATTTATTTTAGACACATCAATAATTATAAATTCCAAAATCGAATTTTATTTGTGGGTACTAAATTTTATAATAATTAAGTGAGTAAAACATTGAAGACATATCGAAGAAATGAAATACTAACCGCATACATCTTTATTTTCCCGGCTGTTGCGTTATTATTACTTATAATTCTATTCCCAATATTAAAATCAGTACAATTAAGTTTTTTTAATGCTTCATTTGTAACAAGAAATCCCAAATTTATTGGATTTAGTAACTATTTAAGGGCTTTTCAAAGTGCTGTATTCTGGAAAGTAGTCAGAAATTCAATTATCTGGACAGTTGTAGTTGTTGGATTCCAGTTTCTCTTTGGACTATCATTTGCTCTATTTTTAAATAAAATAGTATTATTACGAACTATGTTCAGAAGCCTTATACTTATTCCCTGGGTTATTCCGGGTGTTATCGTTGGGATTATTTGGAAACTAATGTATAATCCTCAGATTGGGTTAGTTAATTCATTATTAATGCGATTAGGAATAATAAATGATTATATAGCTTTCTTAGCAAGTGAAAAAACTGCATTAATATCAGTGATTGTAGTTGCAATATGGAAAGGATTTCCTTTTTCTGTGGTTATTTATTTAGCAGCTCTACAATCTGTGAGAGAAGATTTAATTGAAGCGGCTCTGATGGATGGAGCAAATGCGTTTCAAAGGTTAATTCATGTTATAATTCCAGAGATATCAAGAATTATCAGAATCATACTGCTCTTAACAACCATTTGGACATTTAACTACTTTGATATTATTTATGCAATGACCGATGGAGGGCCTAACAAGGCTACTCAAATATTTCCTCTTGAGATATATGATCAAGCATTTAAACAGTTTAAATTTAGCTATGGGGCTGCTATTGCTGTTATTTCATTAATTGGTCTCTTTATTATCAGCATGTTTTACGTCAGGGAGTTAAAAAAAAGAGGGGTGCTCTAATGTTTTTTAGAATTCTCTATAAAAAGAGATTTTCAAATATTATCAATTTGTTGATAAGTATTGTCATTATGCTGCTCATTTTATTACCAATACTCTGGTCAATTAATTTCTCATTGAGACTGCCGGGCGAGCGGTATAACTTTCTGACAAACCCTTTTGCAGCTACGTATACCCTTAAAAATTATAAGAACGCGTTATATCCAGCTTTTATTAGATATATCATTAATTCGATTATTATCTCATTTTGTACTGCGATAATTGCATTAGTTGTTTCAATTTTTGCTGCATATGCTTTTTCCAGACTGAAATTTTATGGAAAACGCCATATATTTATTGCAATACTGTTAAGTCAACTCATACCAATTACAGCTATTATCATTCCTGTATATCAAATTTTAAAATCTATGCATTTAATCAACACCTATTTTGGGTTAATACTTTCATATTTAACATTTACTGTACCAGTATCAATTTGGATGCTCAAAGGATTTTTTGATAACATACCAATAGAAATTGAAGAAGCAGCAATTGTAGATGGCTGCAGCAAGTTGGGCGCATTTTTTAGAGTTGTAATTCCTATTTCAAAGCCGGGTATTACAGCCACAGTAGTTTGGATAATTATAATGACATGGCAAGAGGTCATCTATGCGTTAACGATAATAACAAGTAAAGAATTGAGGACAATCTCGGTTGGAATACTCGATTTTATTGGTCAATGGGCTATCGACTATCCGACCCTCTTTGCTGGGGCTATTATTGTTTCTATACCCATAATTATTTTATTTCTTTTTCTGCAAAGATGTTTTGTTGCTGGATTAGCAGAGGGAGCTGTTAAAGGATAATTATTGCCGCTCTCTTAAGAGTAAACATACTGCTTCCATAGTGAATTAGCTATAAAATACCGGTTAAAAATGATGTATAGTGGTCATTAAAAAAGTATATGAGAAGGTCGATAAAATGAATATTAATATTATTCCTGAATTTTGCTCTGCTCCAAAGTATGATGTAGTATCAGTAAACCAGACTGCAGATAAGTTTGGCAACCGCGGCATTGTGAGAGGGCTCATTAGTATGTTTGATGTGTACGGGCAACCTCCCATCTGACTATTTTTTTGATTCTGATATAGATCTATTAAAAACTTTCGCTGATGAAGCGAAAAGGTGCGTTTACTAGAAATCATCATCAATTGGAACGATAAATCCATAATTAGTTTCTGGTGAATAATCCAAATAATAGGTTCATATGAGCATTGTAAAAATAATTATTTATTGTTAACTCATTGACAAGAAAGTAATTATTGAGCTGGTGGTGATGAAAGCATTGCTAAATATGGAATTATTCACCAGCGACTAATTAAAAACAAATTATTTGAAGGGAGATACTATAATGACGAGTACATTAACATATGAACAGCGCATCAGGAATTTAGCCGAGATAAAAGCAAAGCACGCTGAGATTATCAGGCAAAATTGTTTTAAATATAAAGAGAAAAGTCTCTATTTTCCTACTATGAGTGCTTTAGACAGCGATGACAAGGGAATAATACCGCCTCCACTAGATTTCGAGTTTAAGTTAAAACCCAATCATCCAAGTGGTATTTTTGGACCGAAAGCCAATGGAGAAAATTACAGAAGACTTCTTGAAGCTCATCCTACTTATATTGATCCGTTGAGCTCATTAGCAGGTGGATGGATGTTCAGCTACCAAGCAATGTGCAGTCCAAAAGGTTTGCCTCGATGGAATCCTGATTTTGATTATTCACATTTGCATGAAGAACAAAAAAAATATGGACTAATAACTGGAATTGGATTTACACAGCATTTTTCTCAGGATATTACCATCGGTTTTACGCTTGGATGGCGAGGGATATTAGATAAAATACGTCATTATAGAAAGGAGAACGCTCCGCACAGTGTTGATTTCTATGATGGATTGGAAGATATCGTATTGGGAGTTCAAGATTGGATACAACGTCATGTGTATGCTGCCAGAGAAGCAGCGTCAGAAGAAGAAAGACCCGAACTGAAAAAGAATCTTATGATAATGGCAGAAATCAATCAAAAATTGGTTACCAAACCTCCCAAGACCTTTCATGAAGCGGTCCAGTGGCTTGCCTGGTATGTTATGTTTTCGGTCATTTATAATGGGAGTGGAACGGTAGGTGCGATTGATAGATTTTTAAAACCTTACTATGATAAAGATATAGCAGCTGGGGTATTGTCTGACGAGGAAGCTATGTTTCATTTGGCATGCCTGCTAATAAAGGATAATCAATACTTTCAGATAGGTGGAACAGATAAATTGGGTAATGATATTACTAATCGAATATCATTCTTATTGATAGAAGCAGCACATCAACTCAAGATACCGACAAATATATATTTACGAGTTCATGAGAAACAGGATCCAAAGCTTTTAGAGAAAGCTGTTGAGTGCTTATTCAAGGATCGAAAAGGTAGCCCCAACTTTATTGGTGATAAAAATATGAATGAAGGATTTGTAAAAAACGGATATTCCCTTGAATTAGCACGTCAGCGTGAAAAGAATGGATGTCACTGGTGTTCCATTCCTGGGCGGGAGTATTGTTTGAACGATGTGATTAGAATTAATTTCGCGGCCGTGTTCGACGTCGCCTTAAGAGAAATGATGGAGGATGATAAAGGAAAGCATAGTGTAAAAGAGTTATGGAACAGGTTTAAGAAACATCTAAAACGATCCATTGAAGTAATAGCAGAAGGTCTCGATTTCCATATTGAGCATATGCATGAGGTGTTTCCGGAGTTGGTTTTAGATTTGCTCTGTCATGGGGTGATAGAAAAAGGGCTTGATGCCTCGCATAACGGTGTGGAATTCTACAACCTGGGCGTTGATGGTTCTGGATTGGCCACTGTTGCAGATTCCTTTGCTGCAATTGAACAGAGGGTAGAAAAAGAAAGCAGTTTGACATGGAAAGAATTAATGCATTACCTCGATACAGATTTCAAGGATGTTGAGGATGTACGATTAATGCTGAGAAACATCCCAAGATATGGAAGCGGAGGTAGTAGTGCAGATGAATATGCTATATGTATCTCAAAAACCTTTACAGGGATGGTTAAAGAAAAACCTACACCGCATGGATATAATATGATTCCAGGTATTTTTTCATGGGCAAATAATTTTTCATTGGGTTCAGAAACTGGTGCGACTCCCAATGGACGACATGCGGGGCAACCAATATCCCAGGGTGCCAATCCTGATCCGGGTTTTACCACATCCAGTGCCGCAACAGGATTGGCAACGGCAGTTGCCTCAGTACAGTCAGGATATGGTAATACTACACCACTTCAAATTGATGTTGATCCCCTAATGAGCAAGGATGAAGACGTAATAAATAAATTTATTTCTTTTATTCATGGATATTTTGATATGGGCGGTACTCTGCTAAATGTCAATATACTCGATAAGAATAAAATTATGGATGCACACCACGATCCTTCAAAATACCCTGACCTGGTTGTGAGAGTAACTGGTTTCAGTGCTTATTTTGCGAGCTTGTCAAAAGAATGTCGACAGATGGTGGTTAATCGAATCGTCACGGGTAATTAAACAAATCACTTTATTTTAAAACTTTTTTTCAATGAGCAAAGTTTCGGATATAGAGATAGGATTATCAATGAAAGGTATTATTTTTGATATTCAAAGATTTTCAATTCATGATGGTCCTGGAATTCGAACGACCGTTTTCTTAAAAGGTTGTAAGCTTCACTGTTTTTGGTGTCATAATCCGGAATCTATAGAACCTTATCCGGAGATTCAGATGGTTCCTTTACGATGTATCGGGTGTGGTAAATGTGTTGATGTATGCCCTGTTAATGCACGCAAGAAAATAAATGAAAAAATAGAATATTCGAGGGAATTATGTGAGCGCTGCGGAAAATGTGTTGATGTGTGTTATGCGGGAGCCACTGTATGGATCGGTAAGGTTATGACAATGAAACAGATAATAGAAGAAGTAGTAAGAGATCGTGCATTTTATAAGCGTTCAGGAGGTGGTGTCACTTTTTCTGGTGGTGAACCTATGTTGCAAAAAGGTTTTCTCAAAAGATTACTCGAGGAATTTAAAAAAAGAAGAATACATACGGCTGTAGATACATCAGGAAGTGTATCATGGCAATGCTTTGAGGAAATGTTACCTTTTATTGATCTATTTCTATATGATGTAAAATTGATTGATGATGATAAACATAGAGAAGTTACGGGTGTTGGCAATAAAAATATTTTAAAAAACTTGAAAAATTTGGTAAACAACCATGCAGAGATCATCATACGTATTCCGGTAGTACCCGGAATTAATGATTCAGTCGAAGAGATGGAAAAGATAGCTATGTTTATTAAGAAATTGGACAAAATAGAGTACACAGAATTATTAAATTTTCACCAGCTTAGTTCTGGAAAGTATAACAGCCTGGGGAAAGAATATTTAGCAAAAGATATCAAACCGCTTGGTAGAGAAGCGATGAAAAAGTTAGCAGAGGTATTCTCAAAACGAACATTAAAGGTTAAAGTGACATAATTATCAAACACATATTCTTAGATCCTAAAATCCCGTGATTTTACAGCTAGGTCTTATTTGTGCTTGTAGCTTAGGGATCTCATTGATAATCTTCTTGGACTCCTTAACCTTGAACAAATCTTATCATTTTTAATTCCTTAT
>SDBT01014346.1_pt1 | contig 12639 bp, 29 predicted proteins | sample 2277101 | NCBI WGS metagenome assembly SDBT01 (sample SAMN10404973, study PRJNA504765) | marine sediment metagenome | isolation source: marine sediment core GS10_PC15, 103 cmbsf | place: Arctic Ocean: Southern Knipovich Ridge | collected 2010 | reverse complement strand
GAGGGCATTTCCCCATATAATCACCAAATGCAGTTACTGAAATCCCGTCTTGGCAATTTGTGTCCGTACACTTCTTTTCTCTATACAAAGCCATTCTAATTCCTAGCTTTAGTATTTCAGGGTCGGTGATTGGGTAGATGTACATTATTTCGTTTGAAATTTATTATCATAAGGCACAAATACTCCCATTGTAGGGTAATCCTGCTTTCCGTAGTCCCAAAATCTGTATATCCAACCAGATGGAACTCTGGTTACCTCAAAGCAATGTGGAATATTAATTGATTCGTGTAATTCTAAATCATAGATGCTCTTTACTTTCTTTTTCATATTTCAGGGTTGTTATAGTTTTAGCTTTTCTAGTTCGGTTTTCCAATTTTGGTATTGCTTAGATTTTTTAAATTCATCAATAGCATAAGGCTCCTCTGCTCTCCAGTCCGTATCTAGGTAGCCATCGTCTTCAAGAAATAAACAAAATAAATTAAGTAAATCATTCTCTTTAGCTTTGACATCCTCAAGGGTCTTGTTGGTAATTAGTTTTTCAAATGTTTCAGCTAACGCATATGTTGTTTTTTCATAATCCTTACCTTCTCCCAATTCTCTGATATATCCACTTAGTAGTATAATTATTTTTGCTTCATTAGTATCTTCATATTCTTTTGCTTTGCTCATATAAACAAAGGTATAAAATATATACTTAGGATGCAAGGATTATTTAAGGATATGTTTTAGGACGCAACCATTGCCACTAGCTTGCCGTCTTTTAACTGCTTGGCCTTCTTTCCTGGTTTCTTGAAGGTGACTATGACCTCTGCCACACCTGTAGCATTCTGCACTATTGCCGGGGTATCAATCCATCCAAGGTTCTTTAACGCAAAGATTGCAAAGGTTACCGAATGTTGGTTAGCCTCTCCTCCACGGCTTTCATAGTAGTTCTCTACCAATAGCTTAGACTTGTCAACCATCATCTGGAATTCTGGCTGGTCCATCTTCATCTTGTTCATGTGTGCAATTGAATTGAAGCCCATGTGGTAAGCCAATCCTGTCAATGTGGGATTTATGCCCTCCCCCTTCTTTGAGTTCTCTAGACACATCTTAAAATATTCGTAGGCACGTATCCTCACCTTGGGTGGTTCCATGTTAGCACGCTTGCCAACATTCTTTAAGTTTATTAGCTGCCAGTATGCTTTCTTGGTTTGAGGGGTAGTCATAGATCAAAGGTAAGCATTATTGTGAATTAATGTTATCGTTCCACCTGTAATTCATTATTAGCATTCCATAATTTAATTAATTCTGATTGCCAATCATTATCTTCATCTAAAAAGAATATCCCTTCTTGGTATTCGATGTTGGCCATATATTTTAAAAGAAGCTTTTTATAGTGCTCGGCATCTTCTTTATTATCTCCAAGAAATGATTTGGTTTTATTTCTCATCCTTAATATTTTTAATCAGCACTAAGGTCACATCTGACTTGTAAGAGCTTATCCCCACCATACCAGATCGTAGTTTGTTTGAACACTATCTTAGTCATGTATAGGCAACCTACCACATGCTGTTCTTCTCATTAGATCTTTAAAGAGTTGATTATCTTGTCCACGTCTTTTATCATTATAGCTTTGTAATCAGTATTTGTCCAATGGTGGGATGTTGGCTCTTTGACTTTCTTTCTTACCTTTTCTAAAGCTAGATTAACAGCATTGTTGCTTCTTAGGGTTCCGGTGGTCCATGCAATAATCCAGCTCCCTAACTTCTCTAAATGATCGGCTATTTCTCTCATAATGTTCGAATGCAAGGTATATGATCTATACTTACCATGCAAGCTTTTGTCCATTTATTTTCAAACTATCTTACCAATCTTCTTACCTGAGTTCTTACCTTCTTACTTTTGTTCTTACATACACCCCTATACGTTTAGTCAGGGTACATCCACCACCTCAAGAATTCAGCCATAAACTACCCTGAATGCTCGGAAACCTATACGAATACAACTTTTGTACACGCATATACAAATATACTCCAAACCCCCTCCCATTATAGGACAAACAGACCACCTATCCCTACACCCTCTAAACCCATTGTTATATAATATGCATTATGTTAAATAGCCCCAGGATCGCCCTCTAAGCCTATGCCAGTGCACTATTCCCATTACGGGACACTAACCCCCATCTACTACCCGATATGCCCCCTCCCATTACGGGAATGTCCCAATAAGGGATTATAGGCCCTAAACCTGGCACGATCTTATTTCATACTTGTGTATGCAACTATACAAATATGCCCTTATACGATATTTAAATGATGTTTTTTGTAATTCTTGTGACGTAAAAAGCTTATGTTTTCTTCCTTTCCAGGTTGTTTTGATGGTTTCCTTGTTCTTTTCTTTGGGGCTTGTTACTGTAGTGAAGATAAATGGGTAGGTTAGTTGTTACTTAAATCGATGTTAGCAAGGTATTTAAGTGTATTCTTTTTTTCTATGGATTCTAGGGTGTTGCTTATTAGCTTACATTTGGCTTTAAGAGTACTCTGCTCGAATGTTTTGGACTTCAATACCTTAAATAATCTCTCTGTTTGTTGCGTTTTATCCTGATTCATGCTAATATAAATCTACGCTGCTTATATAATGCCTTCAATCCCCGGTAATAGTTCTTGTAAGCGTTTATTATCGTTGTTTTATACTTTCCTATGTGGAAGAGGCCATACTTACCGCCATCAGCCTTAAACTGGCGTTCAGCGACCTTTCTTAGCTTGCGTGCTGTCTTACCTGACATAATTTGCTTTCCGTGATGCTTTAGTCATTTTTAATCTTTGTTTATGTTTCTTCCATGCCTTTTTTGACATTGTTGCTGGTTTGGATAGGGTTTGTCGTTTAACAGGCGGCCTATTATCGTATTTTGGTTCACTTCCTCCCATCATTAACGCCCCAATCAAAATTTGTGCTAATGCTTTTTTCATTTTAGTCCTGATTCAACATATTCGACCTTCTTATACTGTTTTTCAATCTTTTCTGCCTTCTCATCGTCACCTTTGATGATAAAGTACGTTGCAAGAGCTATCAATGCTATTCTGGCTATCTTTCTAATGAGCCTGATGGTGTTTACTTGCTTAAATTGGCCTTTTCCTCCATCTTCAGAGTTTACTTCCTCTGCATAGTCACCTATTATCGGAATGTTCTGGACGTTTAGGATGCCTTTGGCACCTGTGACAACGAATTTTAGTATCTTTCCTAATATCATGGTTTGTATGGTTTTGGTTTACGTGGTTTTCTTGGTTTCTTAGCCATTATCCTATATTTTTAGTTAATTGGTCTGCAAAATCATATACCATTCGTTTTGCTGTTAAATATAGACTTCCAAAATCATCCTCTTTTCTGGTCATCAATTTAGCAGCATAAAGATCATCACCATTAACCTTATCTAAAAAATCAGTAACCCATTTTACAGACAGATCATCTTTTGGTGGTAAATTACCGTCATGCATTAATCTATAAACTTCTACACTCATCCAATTATCAATGCTATTGTCCCATTTGGAGTGAGATTCATTAATTGAATACTTGTCGAATAATTCATCTTTTGTCATTATCCTATATTTTTAATAGTTATCATGGTCTTCCCTTCTTTGATCGCCTTCCCAATGATGTTATAAGCCCGTTTGTAAGCACTTTCTGTGTCTGCCTTGCCTCCAGTCCATCCGTTCTTATATCGTTCAATGAGCGTGTTTACAAGCATCTCTCCACAGATCAAACATCCTGCACTGGAATCATCGGTATAACCGGCATGGATGTAAATGTACTTGAAGTTGGGCACATTCTGTAGTTCTATGTGCCAGTGGAAGAAATCATACTTTGCGCGGTACTTATTAGTAAGAGGGGTTGGTGCTTCCCGGAACTTCATTTCATACTTACCAGCAGGAATGCGAGTCTCGGATCTTACCTTGATATCCTGATGTTGGTCTTCGACAATACAGCATATCGCCTGGCGACCCTTTCCGTTTACTTGGTACAATATGCCAGAGGTGGCATCTGGTCCTGAAATTAACCTTAATAGTTCGAACTCCATTGCTTATGTAATTTAGTGAATATTATCATTATTTCAAAATTGATACCAATCCAATTCTTATTTTATACCCTTCAGGATCAAACATCTTCAATATATCATTACGGTAAAAGATATTGTTAAGCTCTTTCCATGCAGGGTTTTTGACAGCCTCCCAAATCTGGTGGCAATCATGGCAATCATATACAAAATTGTAGGCATATTCGCTAGCCATCGGGAACTCAGCCAATGGCATCTTCATATATATTAGATGTTCTTTGCCTATTTCTTTGCATCTCTTCTGGCTGATGATATGGCTATGGGTTAATGGCTTGTCACTTCTTCCACATCCGCTACAAACCTTTGGTGTCACTGCATCGAAATGCTTATACGCTTGAGTTAGATGATTATTGATAGTTGATTGTTTCATGAGAATATCTTTACTTGAGTGTTTTTAATTGCTCCCTTGTCCCAGATATCATCTTTATATTTATTTGACTTTACGTGATTTTTATATCTCTTTTCGGCAGCCTCAAAATAATCCTTATCAATCTCGTAGCCTGTAAAGTCCATCTTATAATTATAGGCCGCTATCCTTGAGGATCCAGAACCTAAATGAGTATCAAGAATCTTCTGCCCTTCCTCTGCATAGTTTTTGAATATCCATTCGTAGAGTTTGACAGGCTTTTGGGTGGGATGTATCCTTTTCTCAATTCCTTTATTAAGATTTTCTTCCATCTTAATATTCATTAATTGATTTTGAACATTACCGGCCCAACCATAATGAAATATTTTAATATTAACGCCAAATGAATGACTTGCTAGGTCTGCGCTACTCAATTCTTTAAAAATTGATGTCTTGCCAAAATTTGATTTATCGTGAATTAGCCTCCCTGTCTCGCTTATATATTTTGTGTAGTAATTAATGCCCCATATAATTTGATTTTTTGAAGCCCTTTTCAATTCTATAAAATATTCTTCGTGGGGAATAGAGTTATTCCACTTCAATTTTTTATATATTTTCCTGCTTGCTTCCTGATTGATGTCCCCTATCCCATAGGGAGGATCTACTACAGCTAAATCAAAGTAGTTATCTGCATAGGCTTTCATTCCTATCATGCAATCAATGTTGTAAACTTCGCTTTTCATAATTCCATTCCATATACCAATCTTGCTGCATCCCGGTTATGCTGGTTTGTACGACCAGCCCATTTTGTGTAACTCTTGAACTGCTCTGCATCCATCTTTTTCAAGTATGGCCTGATGGGTGCAAAGTCAATACCCTTGGATTCCAGGAACTCCATCAGCGTCTTAGCTATCTGTTTATTCATGCCAATGTTCTGCGCCCTCCTTAATAGTATCCTCAATGCAAGGTCGCTCCCCTCTTTGTTGCCACCAAATATCTGACCCCTTTCTTCCTTGGTCATAAAGACAGGCTGGTTTAGATTAGGGTTCTCAATCGCCACCAGGACTTTATACATATCCTTGTTTACCATCACCCATTCCATGAACTCAATATGTGACATCGACTTCATGTCTGCAATCCTTTGGCGTTCATTATCCCACACGCACACACCCGTTATACTTCCGGGGTCAACACCTATCAATATGTCCCAACCCTTGGCTTTAAATAAGGCCGTCTGTTGGCTTTGTTTTGTATCTGTGGTAGTTTGTACCATTTTATATAGATCGTTGCTTAGACGTTGAATGGTTATGCTTCATTGGGTTGTATGATTAGTTCCGTTCAAGTAAATAATGCCTCTCTTTATCTAAATTATAATTCTCTATATTATTTCTACTATATGTTCCAGGGGTGGCATAATTAGTTCTGATAGTTAATATCGCTTCATCTTCCAAATAATGGATATTATCAACTTCATTCTTACACCATCTCCAAGGGCCACAACTATTTATTGAATCTAAAACCACTGTTAAATCTTTAGCTTTTACCCTGATTGCAAAATAATGATCTAAATCTGCCATTTTATAAGAATTCAATTACCTCTTTATCAAATTGCTCCTTGCTAATATCTTTTAAAAACCATTTCAATATAACATCCACCGCCCGGTTGTAGAACTCATCGAACTTAACCTGATCCATCTTACCAAAGCTAATGGATTTAACCTTATAATAATCCTTACCTCCTAATGTGTGGTGCATCTCGAAATATCCCAACTGGAATTTGATTTCATCCAATAGCAGGTCGATATCCTGGTATTGGTTGGGCATGGTCTCGGGCATATTGTCAACGACCATCTGTAGCATAGCAAAGAACTTCCGGTGGTGCCTGACGTTCCGGGACTTGGTGAACTTAGCCTTGACTGATTCACCTATCGGAATATGCTTCACTGCTTCTGCATCACTATCGTATGAAGCTTTGAAGGTCATGGTGTCGGTCTTTGTTAAATAGAATTCCATTAGAAGTCTTTGAAAAGAATTTTTAATAACGGTATTACCACAAACCTTCCTATTAATATCCCACCTACCATGCCTATTGTAGCCATGAGGAAAATAAATAATATGAATTTAATAGAATCTATAATATCCATTTTACATAAAATAAAACTTGTCCAAATTGTCCTTGCCATATCTCAACTCGTCGCCCAAGAATATCAACACCTGCCTGGGCTGCCCTTTGAAATGTTCCATCCATAGGATATTAGCATAGTCCTTTATTTGTTCGTTGCTGGTGGTCACCCATGGATACTTGAAAACCTTAGTCCCTGAAGTTGTCCACATATCGGCCCACTTCTTCATATATCCAACAGCAGCAGAATATCGGCGCTCTGCCTTAGGTATCTCCTTACTTTTCTTCTTGTACCTTGTTATAGTTATTTTCCAGTCCAGCATAACAGATGTTTTTTAATATATCCTCCATTGAACCACCCAACCTTAAACATTCATCGGTGAGCCACTTCAAGTCTTTAAGATAGTTTTCTTCTAAGATTTTATTCTCCTGACCTTTGAAATATACCGTTACATTGTATAAATCATTAGCTATGTCTGCTTTCTCTGCTACCTTTAAAGTCTTGTCATAAAATAACTCGAAGTCGATCCCCGAAGCTACCACACTTTTATACTTGCTGCCTTTCATCCGCGCAATATGGGAAGCAATAATGGCAGAGGCTTTTAATATATCAGATTGATAACTCATTGTTGTATCTATGAAATAAACGAGCGCAATGCCAGCACACCCCCCAAACCCCCGCCACATTTTGAGCTGAAGTAGTTTTACCTGATCCAATAACAATCCATGAGCTAAAGTTTCGGCCTTTCTTTGGAAGTCTGGAAAGCCTTAAGACAGATGGGAAGGACGGGGCCATAAAAAAAGCCTTGGAAGCACGTATGGTGTACCAACTCCCAAGGCTGTGATAATTATCAATATCTTTAAACGGTACACCATAGCACAAAGTTAGCATAATATAGTTTAGAAAAACAAGGGAAAGGCGAAAACCTTCCCCCTGAAACAAACTAATCAACCACGAATACCCGAATCGGGCATCATTTTTTGCAATATCTTGTAACACCTCTACGGTTCTTTGATGTAATGAATTCCATCCCCTCACGCCTGAATATATATATCCACTGTGATAATGCCTGCGTCCCGAAATGAGTGTAACAAGTATCTTTGTCAAGACATCCATAACGATTGAGATAGTTGAGGATCTCATGCCTTTTGGTTTTGTGGGTTCTTCGAGCCATAAGGGTTTGAATCACATCGTACTTTGTTTTTATACTTGCCAATGACCCAGATACCACCGCCTTCGGTTTTCTTGATAGTCCACTGCCAGAAGTTGGGCTTAAATTTGTTCTTCAAGACGGGCTTGTCCTCGTTATCTTTGCCTTTGCCAATAACATATTCATCCATATTCAATGTCACAGATATACGGGGATATGAATAAAGCTCACGGCCTATACCCCACATGAAGCCGGCACGTTTGAAAGCATCCGAATACTCCCCTTTGTCTTTATCGTAAGCTGACGGTACACCGTTTGACCACCTCCAAATCCATTCTGATATCTCACCGTTGTAGATTCCGATTCCACCCTGTAATACACCTTTGGAATCCCGCCTAAATTCGTTCTGCCAGTTAACTCCGCAGGCATCGTCTAAGATGTCCATGTCTACTCGAGCATTTTTGTAAGGAACAAGCTGGCATACTGCCTGATCCTCATCACCTTTGATAAGGTATGTACCTATGGGAAGGAAGGATACCTCGCTGGCTTTCAACTCCCTGTTAAGTTTCGTTAAATCAAATCCGATTTCATTCATGGCTTATTCTTTTCAATGTTTCTTAGTATCCGTATTTGGTAGCCCATGATAAGTTTTATCACTTCGGCCTTTGTGAATACCTGGTCATCCTCAAAGCTCAGCATATCCAAAATAAACCCGAAGGTATTCTTTGTCTGGGCTTTGAGAGCTTCGTGAATTATTTTCTTTGCATCCATAATTAGTTAAGGTTTAAATAAACAAATGATGAAGTATCAAAAGGATCGAAAACTAATATCAATCCACTAATATGTGATTTCAATGAGAAGCTGAACACAGGAAATTCATGATATTTAAAGTATTCAAGCTCTAGGTTTTTTACTATGGTAGGATCTTTGTTCATGATAAGGTCCTGGTTTCTGCAATATCCCTCAATGTATCCCTGTCATTGAAAAGCTCTGTGACATCGTTCTTGAACTTGTCTAATATAGTAAGCTCCTCGATCTCCTGTAAGCCCTGGTTCCAAAATCCAGAGACTGTGACATTAATCTCTTCGCCTGTTTTGTCTTTCAAAATGTAATCAAAGGTGAAAGGCTCCGGGTCAGGTTCCCAAGTTTCTACTGGGTGCGTCTCCCATATACTGTCGTACTTCTCTTGGTGGATTTCTTTTATCTGTTCTTTTAGTGTCATGGTTTCGGGTGTTAGTTTGTTGTTCATATTGCTAAGGTATAAAACCTATACTTACCATCCAAATGTTTTAATGATTATTTTAATAAAGATTTTAGGTATAACGTATTGCAGCATTAAAGTAACGTATTGAGTAACTATTGTAAAGTATTATATTTATACTTACCTTTACGGCATGAAGCTCAAAGATTATATAAAAGAGAAAGGCTTTACATCGTACACCTTAGCAAAGGTGCTGACAAACGGTGAATCAAAGAATGAATTTGAGAATAACCGACAGTGGATATTGTATTCCATGCGCCGTGACGAGAAAGATTCCCTTACATTAAGCCATTACCAACGCTTTGCAGATGCTTTGAAGGTAACTTTGAAAGAGATGCTCAAAGCCCTCGGACGGCTTTAAGTTTATCAATCTGATCTTGAAGGTGTTTTAACTTGGTGGTGAAATGGTTGTCTAGCTTCCTCTTGATTTCTTTAATGTCTTCCTGCACCCTTTCCAGTTCAGTCTTTGCCCCTTTGTCATAAGTGGTATTTTCCCTGATCTCAAGTTTAATGTCATTGAGTTCTTCTTTCACACTCTTGATCTCATCGGATAGCTTGTCAATCTTTTTTACCTGTATCCCTACCAGCCATTTAATGAACCCAAACAATGCCCCGAACGCTGCCACCCCAAGCCCAATTATCCATGTCGTAAAACTATTCTGATCCTGTGGGACCTGTGGTATCTGATCAATCATATCTGTAATGGTAATACACCATGTAAGTGGAAAGCAATATGCCTCCAATTTTAATCCCTGGGGACTGTGAATAAATTAACATGTGGTCTATAAATAATATCCCTTCGTAAACCATGAAACAATAAATTAAAATATAGTGTCTCTTCTTTGCCAACCTTGCCACAATCAGATAAAGAAAGGGCTTTAGATTATAACAAGTAAGTGCAATATACCAATACAATGAATATTCTACATCAAAAAATGGATGCCATTTCTTTATCCTATCACTGCCAAATTCCTGCCATAGCAAGGGCATCATTAATATAACACCCAATACTAGATATAGATTAGTCTCCTGGCGGTGGCGGTGGCGGTCCTGGTGGATGGCTTCCTCCATTGTGACTACTAGTGGTTATAACTCCGGGTCTTCCCCAATAGGTAAAATTATCACCTTTTGATACCACTTCATCGGGTAGTTCCAGTATTGACTTTATCATCAATAGCCTCTTTTCGTTTGCGTCTTCTTTCATCTCTGTGTGCTTTATAAATTAAAAATCTCCTTATCAATTCTGTTGATATTACCAGCATGCATAATATGACCCAAAATATCGTTAATATATCCATCATCCTATCCTAAAAACATAAAACTGTCCCGAACGAAGAATGAAAGTTTTATTATTCCCATCTGCCTTTATCCTATATTCTAAAACATCCCCTGCATTTATTACTATTGGGTCAAAGCCCCCGATAGTCGATACATCACCATTAGGCCTCAATAGCTCAACAAAAGTACATACCCCCATATCCTGATTGTTTTTAAATGCCGACCCTTCCCATTTAGAATTATTTGAACCTTCAAAACTAAGGGATACATTTATTGCATATACCCCACTTCTCAATATTTTTATTGTACCATTTAAAGGATTGGGGACAACATCTGAACTTACAGGCTCCGATTCCGGTATGTACTGATTAAGGCATACAAAAGTTTCACCTATTTGTTGTCCGGGGTTGGGTGTGAACTGTCCTGCCGGAAGCCTTAACCCTCCAAATTGAAATACAGATTCTAAAAGGTCTCTGACATTTTGGGCACTGATAAGCCCCTGGTTATTGTTTGCAAATATCCCTTTTAACTGGTCGAATGTTCTTGATAAATCCATGTTATATTATATCAAATCCAATACCGAATTCCAAAGGATCAAAAGCCCCTGACAATGACAATACTATCGCTTTTACTGAGGGTGTAACAATCTTCGCTTTAATCCCAGAGCTAGTGATAGCTGCCTTTACCGTTGATGTTGTGATTTTTGCTTTCATAATGATGCTGTCTCTGATATTTCAAATATAATGTTTGCATGTTTGGAACGCAAATTTGTTGCCGTGGACAATACCATAAAATCTGCCTGGTAAGTCCGGGCACCATTGGCCTTGAGCTTTGAAATGTTATCCAGCCGTGACAACGAAATATTTACCACCCCTGCTGATGTCATGGCAAGCCTCCCATTCCCTGTGGAGAATTCCAACACAAAAGCATTATGCCTTTTATCCTCTTTCATTTTGATGTCCCCGGTATGGTAGGTATAATTGAACCCTTCGGTACACGCATCATCGGTAAATACCTGGAAGGATTCATTGAAATCTTCACCTATGGATATCTTGAATATCAGTGTGGTTATATCCTGTTCCTCAACTATCATAATAATCGTTTACAGATATTATCCTACGTCTTTTTGTAACCGTGCTTAATTGATGCTGCCCAAGTCCGCTAGGTTTTTTACTTCTGCAGTTCTTCCAGTCGCTATCATTCTCAAAGTTCTCATTGAGCCATTCTATCAAATCAGCTTCATAAAAGGCAGCGTTCTTCCTGGCCTCTGCTATTGCCATTTTCTTATCGGCTACGGTGATGTTCTCTGCTACATCACTCTCGATCTTTTTAAAGCCTCCTGCATGTGGGGTAAGGTCGCTAAAAGGAATATACTTTTCATAGGACCTAAATATCAAAGTTGGCTCAATCTTTTCTATTAGGGTTTTCTCCAATGCCGTATTGGTACGCTTGCCCGCTATGCCATTCAATAATCTATCATAGGTTAGCTTGCAAAGTATTGGCCTGATATATTGCTCCTGTGCCTCGAAGATATACTTTTCAATCTTGCCCTTGTCAACATTGCTGGGAACTTCTGTCCGAAGTTTCATAGCCTCAAGATTTATAAATAATATCTTAGCCATCGGTGGTAGGTGTTTCTAGTTCAATGTTTGTATTCTTTTCGATCCATTTCCTTTGCTCGGTTGGTGTCATAGCTTCCCATATCTTCTCGTCAGGCACCTCATCTTTAAAAAACTTGAAAGGCAGTATCTTTAAATCTTCCCAACCCTCCGGGGGATCTTTCATTTCCTTGAATATCCTTTTATACTGGCGCTCCAATGTCAGCCGTTCGGGTTCTGTGATCTTGTTCATCAACTCTGTAGCCTCGCGGATCTTGGAAGCATCTGACAAGCTCCCCGACTGTTCTATATTGGCAAGCATGGGCGGAACTTTGGTAGCCCTTGCAATGTGTTCAGTTATTAAGTTAGACAAAGTAATGAACAACGTATCTTGAGCATTGGAAGGGAAAGCTGATATCGAAGGCTTTGTGCCATTGTCCCCTATAATGGATTGCCAGATAACTAATGCTGCACCACCTTTGGTTGCTCCACTAAGTTTCTCCTGCATGTCAAGGTCAAAGCGTTCTCCAATTGTCTTAGGGTTTTCAATCTCTCCCTTAGAATCAAGGTGGGTATCCTTAGGGTGGGTACTCGGAGCATTCGGATCTCCAAGCATCTCTATGATAAAGCCTAACAAAAAATTGTTGTTGATGTTATTCTCATGAAACTCGCCAATTAACCAGTCACAATTGAGCCAACTCTTTGCAGACCAATAAGAAGGGCGTGGATAAAATGGACTGGTAGGGGTGGTACGTCCAAAGTATAGGCATTGCCCTTGGAACTTCTG
>SDBT01014345.1_pt1 | contig 12639 bp, 14 predicted proteins | sample 2277101 | NCBI WGS metagenome assembly SDBT01 (sample SAMN10404973, study PRJNA504765) | marine sediment metagenome | isolation source: marine sediment core GS10_PC15, 103 cmbsf | place: Arctic Ocean: Southern Knipovich Ridge | collected 2010 | reverse complement strand
TCGGCGATTATTTCCGAGCCAGGAGAAGGTTCGTTCAACCTTCCAACGACGTTTATAACGCCTCAGCTTGCGACCATCATGGTACTTCTTCTGCTTATTGTTGCTCCGGTAAGGGCAAATCAGCTCAATGCCTCGACAGGCCAAACGCTTTCGAAGCGGGTCGCTATCATAACCCTTGTCGGCAATCAACCGCTTGGGATTCTTTCGCGGACGGCCTCGGCCTTTGCGTGGCACAGCGATATTACTCAGCGTCTTTTCGAGGAGTTTGACTTCGCTCGGGGACGCAGAGTCCAGGTGGTTTCCAAGAGGAATACCTTGGCCGTCGACCACCACCATCCACTTCGTGCCCTTGCCCCTCTTGGTCTTGCCGACGCATTTGCCCCTTTTTTTGCCGGAGCAAAGCTACCATCTACAAATGCCTCAGACCAATCCAACTGGCCTTTCTCGTCAAGCTCTGAAAGAAAAGCTCGCCATGTTTCAAGCCAAATGTCTTGTTCTTCCCAGAGCTTGAGTCTTCGCCAGCAAGTTGAGGGACTTGGATATCGTTTTGGCAAATCCGCCCAAGGTGCTCCGGTTCGAAGAACCCAAAGAATACCCTCAAAAACCTTGCGATTGTCAGCCCAAGGCCTGCCTCCTTTCCTGCTCGGTTTCGGTCTTGGTAAAAGCTTTTCGATCTTTTTCCATTGTTCGTTTGTTAGTTTCCACCGTTCCTTGGCCATCATAAAAATTCCTTTCGATGACCAAGATTACATAACTCATGCAAATGCGCAAGTTTATAATCCAACAATATTTAGGTTATGAAATGGCTTCTAGCTGGGGGTTGGTAGAGGACCTGTTCGGCTCCTCTTTGTTTTAGTTTGGTTTGGCTCAGGAGCTAATCTATTTATCGGGCATTGCTTTTGATGATTTTTGCGTCTTTCCAAAAAAAGCAAATGGATTAAAGTTAGTATCTGTATCATAGTGATCGAAGCCTTCATATTTCTTGAGAAATCTTATTATTACAATAGTAATAGGAGTTGCAAGGGCTTCGTAGATGACCTTAAACGCCCATCCATACAGGACTGTTGCTAGGAGGAGAGACGGTTTGAAAACGAATAAGAATGCCACAAATACAAAGATAACAGTATCGACAAACTGCCCGCCGATAGTGGAGGTAATTGTTCTCAACGGCAACCATTTTCCTTTTGTAAGTATTTTCACCTTAGCCATAATATAAGAGTTCGTAAACTCACCTGCCCAATAGCCGAGAATGCTCGCAAGTACTATTCGCGGAATTAATCCAAGAACCTGTTCAAATTCCCTTTGTAACGGCCATCCCTGTGCCGGTGGGAGAATTATAGCTACCCAAAGGACTCCTGCTAGAAGAATGTTACAGAAAAAACCCGTCCAGATAACTCTTCTTGTCCTATTATAGCCATAGACTTCAGTGAGCACGTCACCGAAAATATACGTTATTGGAAATACAATCACGCCTGCTGTAAAAACTACCGGACCAAATGCAAACAATTTTTGTGCAGCAATATTTGATATTAGGAGTGTAGCTACAAAAACCATTGCAATTATTGAGAAAAGCTTAGTTTCTTTAGAACTCTCATTGATCTTTTGAATATTGGCCATAGCCTATTCCTTTCTTAGCTTTGCTCTAATTGGTTTGTTTCTAACTCAAACTCTAGCTTGACGCCATTAGCTTCATAAGGAATAATATGTTGTCCCTGCTTACGTGCATCTCTAGCCAGACCGACAATAACCTTGAGATGACGTACAAATTCGCTAGACATTATTGGGTCAACACCATAAAGAGCAGGTGCATCACTTGTCCCAAGGGCCATATATACGCTTGGCTTTGGTGATTCTATATTATCTATCCGCATTCGAGAATAGATTAGAAACTCTGGGCATCTGATACAATATGCCCTTTTTTGTATCAAATGGGCATCCTCGGGATATTCTAACCGGGACCGTATTAGCATCGAATTCCACTCTGAAGAAGATCGGGGGAGAAAGTAGTAGTATGGTATCTCTTTTTTTAGATTCCTGATTGTTTCATCTAGAATTGTTTCGTAAATGCACTCTCCCAATATATTTGTTACAATACACCTTGATTGTAGTTTTTCACCATTAGGTTTGTATCCAATGGGATACGGTTGGCCCATATAAAAAGCGGGCCCTTCTTCTAGACCAATACCAGAAAATATAAAAGGAACAAGATCATGCGAAGGAACCCTATTCTCCTTTTTTAACACATCATATATCTTTTTCAAAATTTTCGTAGAAGGATGACAATTACCGTGTTTAAGCGATGTAAGATTTTGCCGTGACAGCTTAGCTTCAGAAGCCAGCTTCTTTACCGACAAGTGATAATTCAGCAAAATATGCTCTAAATGGTATGCAAATTCTGTTTTTTGTGTTTTCTTACTTTCTGAGTTCATAGCAAAACCACCGCCATTCAGAATTGAAAAGTTGCGAGGAATCCGATATTTCCTTCCAACGGATATAATTAGCTAGCTGGAGGCCAGGCATATTACGAGGTACAATCCTTCCAACTAATTTGTCATAAGAACGCTGGGCTGCTACCAGCCGTGTGAAATTCAATAACGCTGTAGCAAAATACTTACGCCGATGAGCAGGTATTGTAATAAGATGGCACGCCTCAATAGAATCGTTTGGCAAGTCATATTCAGCAATTGAGGTTGTGCAGAATGCAGCAGGCTTATTGTCCAACTGAACTACGAGAGCATCTACACTATCATCAACCCAACGTTGGAGAATGTCTGGAGTGAGACTCGACGCATCATCGCTGGAAATTCTTTGCATTTCCTCAAAACTATTTACCCATGAACAGATAATTAAATTATCAGAATCTCTAAATGGGCGGATTGAGATTGACAGATGCATTCTGGCTACCTTTGGGTTACAGACCTCGTCTTCGGTAAGGTCTACTGTTGTTGTGCAGTTTTTCGATATGATCATAGAAGTCCTCATCAAAAACAAAACATTTATACTCTTTTGGATCTTCGTGTATAAAGCATTCTGCCAGATTCCTTTTGTGCTCGTATGTGTAGGGTTCTGATGCCAACTTTAGCAGTGCATCAGCCAATTTATTCGGACAAGAACGCCTTTCAGAAGAATCTATAACAGACTGAATACTGTCGGTATTTGCCATACTTCTGGCAATCTGTTGTTTCTCTTGAGTCCAAGAAGAATTATCCCATGAATTCCAATAATCCGCCCAGGAATTCAGGTCATCAGCAATCACTTCAAAGGCTTCCATCTGACTCAAACCGGATGCTCGGCAGTAAGCATACTCTGATCGAATTCTATATTCAAAACCTGTTTCCCGTCTTTGTCCATCTGTCATCTTGACAGGTGGAAATAATTTCCCTTTATAACCCTTGTCCTGATAAGCACTTACCGCTGCACGTCTGTTCCATGTCAATTTTCACGTGTTTATTTCTCCTATCGGCACTAAACCCACAATTCTTATATAGTTTCCTATGAAACTCACCCAATTGTACAAAAAAACAGGCGATTGTCCACTGTTTTTTCAAAATTCCCAGTTTATTTTACTAGAAAGTTGATAAATGCGTGAATTGGACAAGAGATCGGGCTTTGTGTCGGCTTTTTGTGCCTTTTCGCAGAAAAAAACGACAAGGTGCTTGACATAACAGCCGTTTTGCGTTATACTAAGACAGAGGATGGCGAGAAAATGCCGTATTGGATCAGTCAAAAGCAGGAGTATGGAGATGGCAGAAACAAGTAAATCAGGAGATGCCAGGCCCTTTGATTGTAGTCCTTGGGCAAAATGCCGTGCAGGAAGGTTAGGTGAGCGAAGATGCGATATGTGCGGCAAGAGACGTGTTTTCAGTGTACGAGGATCACCTCTGCGGCCTGCGGCAATCCGCGACATAGTTTTAGCAACGCTGGGCTACAAGACAGATGTTTGGTTTCGCCAGGTAGACGAGACGATGTATGTCACAGTGGGTTGCATGCTCCTAATCGAACTGAAGTTCCTCGGGAGGTTGCTTGAGGGGAGTTGGCACAATGTTCCCTTTGCAACGTGAATCGCTGGGATAAACCTACGGGCGTAGGTAACGGCTTCTGTGGAGATAGGTAGGTAGTGAAGCCTAACTGTGACAACTCGGTCCAAAGCTCAAATGCACTGACAGAGGAAATGGCAGTGCATGTACGCGTACGAAACGTGGCTGAAGACACCCTGGAATTTACAGATACTGCCGAAAGGCATATTGGGCACTTCGCAGAAGAGAATGCTCAGCTAACCACATAAGCCTTTCGGCCTTGCAGAAATGTTCCCCTCTACCACAGACCAGCAATCTGCTTTTTTACCACCCCCTCCCCATGTAGTTTGTCGCCAGTGCCCTGAAACTTATAAAAGGCGCCTCCAGAGTCGGTCTAACCATTTAAGGCTTTCGCTTTTTTCTTGATTTGAATTTACAGCCCGGGCACTGGCGAGGCTGAGGCCTATTGTTTTTGTATCGCCCCATGGGTCATGGGTTGCGGGGTTCGGCCTCAATCCATAATAACTGAAAGGAGGTGTGACAGGGAAAAATGATGGAAATAGAAATCAGGTTAAAAAGTCTCAGTAAAGCAAAAGCCAGAGAAATATTTGACAGGCTCTATGATGCTCTAAAGCAATATCGGCATTCAGAATATGAAGCTTTTATAGAGTTATCACAAAAAGGGCTGTGTATCGCTGTATGAAATTTACAAAACAACTACATAGAAATAATTTGCAGCTGGAGAATTGCTTTTTCAGCTTCTTTTATTCATATCAATTGAAAGGAGGTAAACAAGAACATGAATGAAAAAATAAACTACTATGTTTCATTGCTTGAGCAGATAAAGCAGCAAGTCAGTGATTCAGAGACAGCAATAGCTATCTTGCAGCAAATAGGCAAAGATAGTCGGATGGAAAAAATCCAGTCCAAGCAAGCATAAGAGAATTCAAAAGACGAGCCAGCAACATCAAAGCAACTTGGCTTTTTGAAGGATTTGGGTGTTGAAATAAAGCCTGGCTTGAGCAAACAAGAAGCTTCGGATTTGATTAGCGGGGCTAAAGATGCTCAGGACTAAATTGTCGTGATTGCTTTGATTGATTATTGGCTTTGCAGGGGCTCGTAGCTGGGCTCCTGCCTTTCTTATGAGACGCATCTCAGACAAGATTGGGAAAACTCGTTTACATATCTCACTTTAGCCTTTCTTTTACATAAGGCATTTCTCTCTTAATAAACTCAATAATCTCTCTCTTAAATTCGGGGTTCAAAGAGATACCGGTATAGTTTGACTTCTGTTTGACTTTAACCCATCTGTTTTTACTGAGTTCTGTTATCGCTCGTTTCAGATTTGAAAACCTTTTGAAATGCTCTAACCTATCATACTTTGCCCCCCAGTTCCCCTTGCTCCCAGCCAGCTTAAACATAATTTGGGCTTTCTCCAAGTTAGAAACCATGACATTACAGAAGACCAATACTTTTAAATGTTTCTATTCTTGAAACATTTATTATAAACACCGAAACATTTATAAACAGGCGTGAATTCACTATACTACATAATAGTGCAGTATATTCTGTCTTAGATAATGCTGGTCACAGTGATATAAAATGAAAACAAAGAACAATAAATCCTTTTTCCTTGAACAGTTTGGAGAAACCCCTAAATTGAGAGTCCTGGACTTCTTGATAAGGAATCACTTTTTTGACTTTCCTATGACTGAGATAGCGAGGGAGAGTAATGTTAGTTATAATTCTATAGTCACCTTTTTTGATGATTTCATTAAGTCCGGGATTTTAGTCAAGACCCGCAAGGTGGGAAAGTCTGATTATTATAAGATGAATTTAGACAATCCTATTGTGATAAAACTTATTCAGCTTGACTGGAGTTTGGTGGAGAAAGGTGTTCTGGGAGAGGAAGATACATCAATGCAGTCAATAGAACCCAGGCAATTAACTCCTATCTAATGCATGGCGATTGCTCTATACAATTACAACTCCAAGCAAAATTGAGATTATTTCTGTTATCCTCGATTGGCTGAATCACAAGGATTATTATGAGAGATTGTTCAGATACTGATTTCCTTCCAAAAGCCTCAACTCAACTTACTGGGACATAGTTCTCCCCCGCTTGCGCACTGCCTTTTCCTGAGCTTCTACCTTTCATCGCTTTCCCAGAAGGTAAAACCTTTTCTCCTACTGTCGGCAGACATGTCCCCTCGTCTGTTGTATACACGACATCTACGCCTTCAATGGCATTCCAATAATCCATGATATCCAATTTATGGACATCTTGTTTTTTTCTTCGCAGTTCTTGCGGAGAACAAGGTGGATTCGTGATGATAACATAACTTCTTTCCCCATTAAGTGTTTCTAGAAGATCTGGGCCCTCGCGGCCATTCTTGTCGTGTACCACATCCGACTTTCCACCGGGTTCGGCGATTTTCCACCATTCAATTGGAATTAGCACGAGCTTACAGTAATGATCAGGCCGTAAGTTCATGACCTTTTCATTAATATCGGCTCCTCGGATCGTATAAAACCCACGATCTTTATCAATTCCACTGAAGCTGGTAATTACAACATGCACGGAAATCTCTTGCAGCGATCTACTGTCATCAGCAAGTTTGATCGATCCGGCATCCATATCCAAAGTTCCCTCCTGCATAATTACGTCAATAGGAAGGTCCCTACGAAAAAGGTGTTCATAGATAATGAGAAGGTTGTTGGTGTAAATCGTGCCTACGTCGCAATTGTCCTTGTCGTCGAATAAAGCACTAGCAAACTCGTAAACAGTCGTGCCGGTACCAAGTAGCAACTTTATTTCGTTCCTGGGCTTGTCTTGATAATTAGAAAAATACAAAAGTGTTTGTTGAGCGAGTTCTATCTTGGAGGAGTCATAATTAAGCCGGTGTCCAACCTTTGTGCCTTTTAAAAATCCTTTAAAGCCGACCGGATGCAAGCTAATGTTGTTGCCTATCCAACGAATAGGAAGCCCAACAGACTGTTGTAAATAGAGTATATCTTCTGTGAGCAATTTGAGGCTCTTCTCTCTGCTTGCCTTTGGATATATAAACAACGCTTCATGTGTCGAGATCCTCTGATTATCCAATAGCATCTTCATAAGATCCATGATTCGTTTGGGAATGGATGGTGGCCTTCCCCTACCCCTGGTTTTCTTTGCCTTTGATTTATTTGGCATATTTCGCCCCATAATGACGGTAAAATAGCAACAAAATAACCTTTGGCCTAAAACAAGAACTCTTATTTTACTTGCTTTTGGGCAAAAAATCTACCTCTGCTGCACGAAAAAAAGTCTTTCCAAGCAAATTCGTGGTACAGAAGTCGTCGCAATATGTGGCATGGCAACCTCTGCCTGGACAACACCTTACATGCGCGGAAAAATGCCTCCGACGATTTCTGCCTCCTTGATGGGGGAAGAGTGGGAGATAAAGGCGAGAATTTATTTCTATTTTGGAGCAAAAATAGACGACATTCTTGCTCAATGAGCGTCTTTACTTATAGCGAAAACACGGCAAATTACAGGAGTACCGACCCCGAAAGAGGATCAAGCCATGACAAATGAATTTGATGCTGATGACCAAGTCTGTCACCCTTCAAAAGAAAACTCTTCTAAAGATGAATATTTATATTCCGAAGCACAGGAATGGATCGAAGAGTTTGAACAACGTATCAAAGCCGGAGAGAATCCCGACCCACAAGAGTATATTGATCGATTCCAGGGCTCGGGCTCGGAAAAAGAGGAATTTCGTCAAGAATTGTATATGTCGGCCCTATTGACAATATATGGTTTATATTGTCGTCAGAAAAAGACTTCGCGAAAAGACCGGTCTATTGAGAGTACTTGAAATGAACTGTCCAAAGAACAGGCGAAAAGAACGCCGATGAGAGGAGGAAAGGAGGGGCACGCTCGGTTTCAAGCTCTCCCAACTCACATATTTGAGCCTGCTTTCGAAAGCATTTGTACTTCTCTATCTTAGTTGTTCTTCAAGTTTTCCTTTGATCACGGTAAGGAAGTGACGGACTTGCTGTTGGGACAGCCCGGTTATTCGGGCAATCTCTTTAGTCTTTAAGTCTTGGACATATTTCATGTTAACAACAGCCCGTTCATTGTAATCCAGAGTCCGAATGGCTTTCTGCATCCGGTGACAAATTTCCCTCAAAATAGCCTCTTCAAGAGGAGATTTATTTTTGCTTCGGATCGCATTAAGACATTCATTTAATACAAGTGCTAATGGCTTACGGCGACGCTTTCTTGCATAATCAATATTCCTGTTTATGATCGCTCTTTTCATTGCAGCAGTGAGATTAGGATGTTTCTCAAACTGTTCCCTTTTTGACCATACATCATGAAGAATATCTTCCGCATCATCCGGACAGTATGCTATCTTCCGCGCAAAAATTTTCAACTCATCATAAAGATTCTTATTAAAATGACCCCTAGAGCTCATTATCTTGCCTTTTGCTGCAGAAAGCCGCCGTTTCATTGCTTTCTCCTCTTCCTCCAGCATAATATTTGTATAGTATTACATTCCACCATTCCGCCACAAGAATAAACGTCACTGACAGCATATCCTTTTAAAAAAATATTTTTTTCCTATGAACTTTTACTAAAGCCAGCGTTTGTTTTATTGGAACACATCAAGGACAAACCAACAGCAAATGAATGTATAGGGAGCCAAATCATGATACCACGAAAAGAGTACACACCACAGATGATTGAAAAACTTGAAAGACTGCTTGTAAGTAAAACAAACCGCCCCTTACCCAAGGTTAGCAAGGAACTTAAAGCATGCGGAATCTGGCCTTGGTTTTTGTTGCAACATCTTTACGACATAGGGTGTGGTTACGAATGGCAAGACAAAGAGTGCGTTGCCTAAATGTTACAGGTCGACAGATATAAAATGCAGATTAGTGCATATTTATTCACAGTGTTATGCAATTTAAAAAGGTGAATTGTGTAGAAAAGATAGTCGTATTAATCATTCTATTTATTCATAAAAAGGAGTATTTATCGTGTTGTTTTCAGAACTATTCTGGCCATCATTTTTAGCTTTAGTATTCTCAGCCATGATCATCAGCATATTCCACTGGTCACAGAAAAAATACAGAAAAAGATGGCGGAATTGCCTAAAACACTTATTGCGGCGACTTGCTGGCCTACTATAAGGACTTTATCCTTTATTCGGGTGCATCCGAGGTATCCATACGTTTGTGCTTTTCACACAGATAGGATGGCGTGTCATGTGTGAGCTGTTGTCAAGGAAAAACGCTTTGGGACTCCTCACTGCAAAGCGAGATACGGACAGCGCATGGATATGCGAAAGATCTGTATGGAAAAGCTACCAGCATGACGAACCAGTGATATGGTGATAGATAGGCCGCTTACTTGCCTTATGTGTTCTTTCTGCTTTAGTTAAGAGTTACTTTCTATGCTTACTCGGCTTTAGCAGCAGTCTTCTTCACCGCCTTCTTCGCTTTCTTCTTCGCCACAGCTTTCTTCGCTGCCTTCTTGGCTTTCTTCTTGGCAGCGGTTTTTTCCCCCGGCTTCAAAGCATAAACACCTCTGGAAATCTTTTTGAATCGCTTGTTACTGGTTAAGGCCTGACTGACAATATTGCCAAACAACTTTGCCGTGCTTTTGTAGCCTGCAGCACGAACCAGTTTTACTACGTCTGAAACCTTCACACCTTTCTTGCCCTTAAGAACAGCTTCAAGAACATTAGCCAAGTTCTGTTTGTTCTTTGCTTTCTTGCGGCGTCTCCTCACAGCTTTCTTTTTGGTTTTCTTCACTGGGGTTGCTTTGCCTCCACGCTGGGCAATTTCTCGGTCAACAGCTGACAGCTGAGTAGTTATTTTCTTCCGTCGGGCTGTGAGTGCCTTCAGCTGTTTCTCTTTTGCAACAAGTTGTTGGCGAAGTTCTGCAATTGTCTTTGTCTTCGGCATTGTGGGGCTCCTTTGAAATATGACCTTTCAAGGCGGCGATTGTAGCATGTTTTGCCTGTTCCTCTAAGAGGCAAATTCGTGTCATGGGCGATGCTTTTAATGGAGACAGGCCATAAACAATTACTTCTGCGGTCTCAACTTATAGGTACACCTATCTGCCAAACCCGCAAGACTCATTTGTTCCGATATCTGATTGTGTGGTATCAGTAGGTATTTCCACGGTTTGCCGTCGGTTTCGGTTGTGTGGACAGTGGCATACTCGCACCAGACTGCAGCCGCATCTGCCTTGGCTAAGACCACGGCATCAGTCATTTCATTGGCCCGTTTCGGTTCGCAAAGTAACTTCCCTGCTTTCGTTTCTACGACGAAGTCCGGTTCGTAGGATTCGTCGCGGCTGTGGTGAATCTGGAAGTCGCCCTTGGCGGGCTTGAACCATTTCAGCACATCGTCATCTTTCTCGAGGATCACGGCAAAACGCCGTTCGGAATCGGTGTCGAACTTCTGCTTCGGATACAAGCATCTCTGGAAACCGCCAAAGATCATGGAGCGGATACGATTTCTCTCGCCCTCCGGAATTGCTATGCGAAAATCCCGGACATCCTCTCCGGCATCGGCTGTGTAGTTGTTTGGCCGTAGCGTGTGGAAACCCTTCGTCACATGGACTTCATAGTCGGTGGCAGACTCCACGAAATGGTCCTGCATCTGTGAGTGAATCAGATTCACTAGGGTTTGCTGGTGGTACTGCAAAACGTTGAGTACATCATCTTCCTTGGTCAGGTACGTGTGAAGATGCGCGACGACCTGCCCTGCCAACTTGTAAAGCAACGCTGCGTGGTCGTCATAGCTGATATCGTTAAAATCGATCAACCCACGTACTAGATAGTCTTCGGGGCGATTCTCCTCAACAATTCCAGAGCCATCCCTCAGTTTGTATCGCTGCATATCGTGGAGGTGCTGAATCAGAATATCCTGTGCAACCGGTTGAAGGTTAATATTGTTCGTGTCGAGATCGAAATCTTTGTATCCGGCGACCACATCGCCCTTGGGTACAACCACGATCTTCGGAATGTCAATGGACATTTCCTGGTAGAGTTCCGTTGTCTTCTCAACAACCATTGGAATATCCACTTGTTCAATAAACTCCATCACGCCTTGCTTCGGACGAACCAGTTCCTCGACCTTCTTCACGATTTCCTTCTGAATGTTCCCCTCTTGAAGCTGACTGCTACCACGCAACTTCTCGTACTGACGAATGATTTGGAAGGTCGCTTTTGCGACTTCCTGCTCTTCCGGTTTCTCAAACAACCCACGACTCCGCGTGGACTCACCCACCGCATCCGAGTCCGCCGACGTGGAGATTATCTGCTCGAACTGCGACTCGATAACGACTGCCTTCTTCCCCGCTTCGGGGATATCCCTCCCAATAACAACGCCGGTGCGGATGATCGAGTCCGGGTCGTTTGCATGATCGATGATCTCCTGGAACCTGTCGTGTGACACAATCGTCAGACGGTCCACAGCCGGAACCCCCACACGCTTGCCGTATGGCAAACGCAGACCACGGCCAATTGACTGCTCCACCAGCGTCCGCGAGTTCGCAGCCCTCAGCGGTACGATGGTGTACAGGTTCGTAACGTCCCAACCTTCCTTGAGCATGTTCACGTGAATAACGATCTCCACCGGGTTATTTGGGTGTTCCACCGTCAGCAACTGCTCGACGACCTCGTCCTTTACCTCACCGCGCAGGTTCGAGTGGACCTGGATCACCTTGCCCGTGTACCTGCCTTCGAAGAAGTCCTCGCCTTCGATAACCTGCTGCAAGGCATTGGCGTGGGTCGTATCCTGGGCGACGACCAGCATGAACGGCTTGACGATCTGCTCCTCGTTATTGCGGGCATAGACCTCTAGCTCCTCCTTCGTGTTCTCGTGAATTCGCACGCCATCTTCGAGCTTCACCTTCTCCAGCCCATCGGCCGAGTAGTTCGCAGCGTCGAAGTTCTCTCGCGTTGCAACAGCGGGCTCCTTCACGAACCCATCATTCATCGCGCTGCTCAATGGGTAGCTATAGATTACGTTTTTGAACGGCTCTGCCCGCTGACCTCGCTCCACTTGGGGTGTGGCCGTCAATTCCAATCCCAAAATCGGCTTGAGCTCGTTGATCGCACGTACACCCGCACTGGCGCGGTAGCGATGCGATTCATCCATCAGCATCACCAAGTCATCCAGGCCGGCCAGATAATCGAAGTAACTCTGACCGATGTACTCACTCAATCGCTTGATGCGGGGTGCGTTGCCGCCTCGAACCTCGGAGTTGATCTTCGATATGTTGAAGATGTTGACGTGGACTTCGCCCATATCGAACAGGTGCCCACGCGCGCCGAGGCCCTGCTCGTAATTATCTCCCGTAATCATCACCGGTGGCGTCTGGGCGAATTCGCCAATCCCTCTGAAGACGTACTTCGCTGTGTTCGGAGTGAAATCAGCCACGAGCTTGCTGTAGATCGTCAGGTTCGGAGCCAGGACGAAGAAATGCCGTATTCCTTCGCTCAGGTACAGGTAGCTGATGAACGCGCCCATCAACCGCGTCTTCCCCACACCTGTAGCCAGGGCAAAGCATAGCGACGGGAAATCTCGCTCGAAGTCCTCGACAGTCGAGGAAACGCCA
>SDBT01014344.1_pt1 | contig 12639 bp, 12 predicted proteins | sample 2277101 | NCBI WGS metagenome assembly SDBT01 (sample SAMN10404973, study PRJNA504765) | marine sediment metagenome | isolation source: marine sediment core GS10_PC15, 103 cmbsf | place: Arctic Ocean: Southern Knipovich Ridge | collected 2010 | reverse complement strand
ATGCAGATGTCGCAAATATTAGTATTGTTAGCATTATGCTATTAATAAATATACCAAAAATCCAACAAGGCAGCAAGCAGCTATTGGAGGCAGAGCTGGCATTGGCTGGGGCTTTTTTTGTTTGCTGAAGAGCAGGTGGAGCAGAAACAGACCAGCTAAAGCGGCACCAATTACAATCAGAGAAGCGAATAAACCTTCACTGATTACAGAAACAGCAAAAGCAATGGGTAGAGCTAAATCTCCGGTGCCTAAAATTAGAAATTGCCTTTTTCCTTTTAGATTTAACCCGGAAACATCTGAATTCCAAAATGAAAAATTTTCCGGAATAACTAAGGCAAGAGGAGCTCCTTTTACTATCGATGCCTTAGCCATCTTAACCATATGTTTAGTTTTATAGACAGCAATAATATCATAAACCGAGAGTACCGCCAAAATAATAGCCAAAGTCTGCCAGGAAATAATTATTCCCAAAGTAGCAGAAATTCCGGCAATACCTAGCCCTAAAGAAAGATTATGGGTCCAAAGACGCGGTTTGACAATTCTAAGGATAACTAACAAGAAAGCAAAGATTGTTGCTAAAAGAGGAGGCAAGATTAGACTAAAAATAGTTTGCGCTCCAATAAAAATAGCCAAAAACAAGAAGATTTGAAAGAAAAGTTTACCACCCTTTCCTTTAAAAAATTTTAAAAAGACTAAAGTCAAAGAGGTAATAACAAGAAAAGCAATAATAAATTGCCAAAAAGAAATTTCGGCCGGCTTTTCAATTACCTCTTCTTCGATAGCCCTGTTTATTTGTATCCCAACCGCTAAGGCTAAAATACCAACAGCTAAAAAAAGCAATATTTCTTGGAGGAATAATTTTGACTTTAACATACTTCTATTATATAATATTTTATCCATTGACAAAAGTTTTTAGAGGGTGTTAAGATGAGGTGATTAAGTAATTGTAGCTCTTTCACAATTTAAAATATAATGGAGGTATAAAAATGAGAAAGCTTTTAGATATCCCCGGACCTAAAGCTAAGAAGATTATTGAGAAATTCAAGAAATATTCTATTACTTCCACCAATGATTCACCATTAGTGATTGGAAGAGCAGATGAAGATTTGGTTCACCTTTGGACAGTTGACAATCAAAGAGTACTTGATTTTACTTCTGGAGTAGGAGTAAGCAATACTGGCTTTGGTCACCCACGCATAGCCGAAGCATTGATAGAACAGATTAAGACTGGACTCTGGCAGTTTATTTTCTATGATTTTATTACTGAAAAACCAACGTTGTTGCTTGAAAAGCTGGCCAAAACAGCACCAGGCAATATTCCTAGAAAAGTTTTTCTGGCAAATTCCGGAGCTGAAGCTAATGAGGCGGCAGTAAAATTACTTTTTGCCACTAGAGCCGAAAGAGAAAAGGGCATCAGGATGATTTCTTTTATCGGTGCTTTTCATGGTCGGACCGGCTATTGTATTCCCTTGATGGCTAGTAAAAGTATTCATACAAAAGATCTCCCTTTAGCCTATCCGGTTTATCCTTTTCCGTATCCCAGTTGTTATCGATGCGCTTACGATAAAGAACCGAAAACTTGTGATCAGTTTTGTATTAAAACAATAGAGAGAGAGTTTCATCGCCTTATGTCTTCTTCTAGGGTTAACGCCATAATTATGGAGTTTGTTCAGGGTGAAGGTGGAATAAATGTTCCCAATAAAAAGGCGATCGAAAAATTAGTTAAGCTTTGTAAAAAATACGATATTCTAATTGTAGATGATGAAGTCCAAGCAGGTTTTGGCAGAACTGGCAAAATGTGGGCTTGCGAGCATTTCGGAGTGGTTCCAGATATCATTACTGTGGCTAAGTGTCTTACTTCAGGTGGTGCTCCCGGTGGGGCAATGATTGCTCGAGCCGACATTGACTTTGAACCAGGTCAGCATTCTAACACCAATGGTGGAAACATTATATCAGCGACAGCAGCACTGGCTACTATTGAAGTTATTAAGAAAGAAAAATTGGTTGCCAATGCCAAATTAATGGGAGATTTTTTAAGAACCGGTCTTCATAGTCTTAGGGTAAAATACAACAAAAATATCGGAGATATACGAGGCTTGGGTTTAATGCAAGGGATAGAGATTATTAAAGATTACATTACCAAAGCTCCTTTTCCCGAACTAAGAGACGAAATTATTAACCAAGCGCTTATCAGAGGGCTCAATCTGATTGGTTGTGGTAACGCTTCAATAAACCCGACTATTAGATTTTTACCTCCTCTAGTGATAAATAAAGAGCAGATAAACGAGGCAATGAAAATTTTGGATGAAGCGATTGGAGCAGCGCTAAAGAAGGTTAAATAAAACAGATTAAAACGGTCAACTAAATAGTTGACCGTTTTTGCTATATTTGTTATTTATGATATAATAAGCTTGTATTAACATTAACAACAAACCTATGAAAAACCCATATTTGTCAGTCGTTATCCCTGCCTATAATGAAGAAAAACGCTTACCAAAAACACTTTTGGTGATTGATAAGTATCTTAGCCGACAGAATTACTCCTATGAAATTCTGGCGGTTGATGACGGTTCAAAGGATAAAACAGTAGAAGTGATAAGCGCTCTTAAGTCAAAGATTAAGAACTTAAAAGTAATCGCCAATAAAGGAAATCACGGCAAGGGATACGTGGTTCGTCAGGGAATGCTTGAGGCAAGGGGAAAGTATAGAGCGTTTACTAATGCTGATAATGATGTTTCTATTGATCAGATTGATAAATTTTTATCTTATCTTAAACCACAGGGAGATTTTGATGTCACTATTGCTTCAATTGGAGTAAAGGGAAGTAAAATTACTCAATCAGTATTTCGCCGACGCGTTATTGGAGCAGTCTTTAATTGGATAGTGCAAGTTTTACTTCTTTGGGGGATTCACGATACGCAGCGAGGGTTTAAATGTCTTACTGCGGAAGCGACTAAAAAAGTTTTTTCCAAACAGACCATTGAGGGCTGGACGTTTGATGTTGAGATTTTATTGATTGCCAGGAAACTCGGTCTAAAAATAAAAGAAGTTCCGATAATTTGGAAAAACGATCCAGAAACTAAAGTAAGCCGTAAAGCAATATTTACTATGTCCAAAGATCTCTTAAAATTAAAGATGGATTTATGGAAAGGGAAATACAACTTTAAATCTTAAATTTTTATGTCTATATTTTTATCAGTCATCATTCCTGCTTACAACGAAGAAAAACGACTTCCGATTACGTTGTTAGCTATAGACAAATATCTGTCCGAACAGACTTATCCTTATGAGATTTTGGTGGTTAATGATGGTTCTGGAGACAACACGGCAGCGATTGTGAAGAATTTTCAAAAGATGGTAAAAAATCTAATTTTGCTTGGATATGACGAGAATCGTGGAAAGGGATACGCTGTTCGTTTTGGCATGCTCAAAGCTCAAGGAAAATATTGCCTGTTTACTGATGCAGATAATTCTACTACCGTTGATCAAATAGAGAAATTAATTCCTTGTCTAAAACCAAAGGGAGATTTTGATGTTGCTGTTGGCTCACGAGCAATAAAGGGTCATAAAATTCTTATCCACCAGCCATTTTATAGAGAGATGATAGGAAAGGCGGGTAATAAACTTATCCAAGCGATAGCTGTTGGGGGGATTCAGGATACCCAATGTGGATTTAAATGTTTTACCAAAAAAAGCGCAGAAAGAATTTTTTCAAAACAGACTATTGAAAGATGGGGATTTGATTTTGAGGCTTTAGCCATTGCTGGATTGTTGGGTTATAAAATAAAAGAGGTTCCCATTGTTTGGGTTAATGATTGCGAAAGCAAACTGTCTAAAAAGGCAATGTTTGCCATGTTTCGCGAGCTGTTAAAAGTAAGAATGAACCTTTGGAGAAAAGTTTATGACTAATCCACATAAAGTAAAAAAAACAACCATCTCTGAACTTCGACAGGATTTAGTTTCCGGTACTTGGGTGGTTATTGCTACTGGCAGGGCTAAGCGTCCAGAAGCTTTTATTAAGGAAAAAAGAGAGATTTTGAGAGAGAAAAAAGGAGCCTGTCCTTTTTGCCGCCTAGACGAAACAAAGCAAGAGCCTGATACTCTTATTCTTAATCGAGGTAAAAAACTTCCTCTGGGGAAGACTCCAAAACAGTGGTCTTTAAGGGTTATTCCTAACAAATATCCAGCTTTTGTTCCTACTAAAACTCTAAATAAACGTCAGGAGGGTCCTTTTAATATTATGGATGGAGTTGGTTTTCATGAAGTGATTGTTACACACGATCATGATCGTGGTATTCCTCAGTTTTCTAAGAAAGAGGCAGATGAAGTGTGTTTTGCTTATCAGGATAGATACCTCTCTCTAATGAATAAAAGGCATATAGATTATATTTCTATTTTTCACAATCATGGTCGAGAAGCCGGAGCCTCTCTGGCTCATCCTCATTCACAGCTGATAGCCTTACCAATGATTGACCCCGACATCCATAGAAGCTTAGAGGGTTCATGGAATTATTTTAGAGCCAATCGGCGCTGTGTTCACTGCACGATGATTGAGTGGGAAAGGGATTCTGATGAAAGGGTGATTTATGAGAATACGGAGTTTGTTGTTATTTGTCCTTTTGTGTCTCGAACCGCCTTTGAAATTAGAGTTTACCCAAAGGATCACCGACCTTATTTTGAAAGAATGCACGAACGGATAAGGATAGAATTAGCCGATGCTCTTCAGGTAGCCCTAAGAAAGCTTTACAAAGGACTCGACGACCCATCTTATAATTTCTTTCTTCACACAGCACCTTGCAATGGCCAAAGTTACGATCATTATCACTGGCACATTGAGATTTTTCCTAAAACAGCTATCTGGGCCGGATTTGAGTTAAGTACTGGTATAGAAATTTCTACTATTGAGCCGGAAGAAGCAGCCAAGCACCTCAGAAAGTATTAAAGAGTTTTTTGGAGAAAATTAGTATGGATTATATTTCTTGGTTTAAGAGTATTCCTCCAGAATTAACCACGGTAATCATTGCCAATCTTCCATTTGTGGAGCTTAGAGGAGCTATCCCTTTTGCTTTATTTTATGGACTTTCTCCGGTTTTTGCTTATTTTCTATCAGTAATTGGTAATCTTGTTCCAATTATTTTCATTCTCGTCTTACTCAAACCGTTTTCTAGATTTTTAATGAAACGTTCTTTACTTTTTAATAGATTTTTTAGTTGGCTTTTTGTTCGGATTCGAGCAAAACATAATGAAAAAATTAAACGATGGGGTCCTCTGGCTTTAATTCTTCTAGTGGCCGTACCTCTTCCGATGACCGGTGGCTGGACCGGTGCATTGGTAGCTTTTTTGTTCGGATTTTCATTTAAAAGAGCATTGGGGTTAATTACTTTTGGAGTACTAATTGCTGGTTTTGTTGTCATCTTAGCAAGTTTGGGAATATTAAAGATAATTTAAATTATGAAATCTCTCATAGTTGCTAATTGGAAAATGAATCCTCCTAACCTTGAAGCAGCAAAGCGTTTGGTTAGGGTAATAAAAAAAGGGCTTCGAGGGATTGCTGGCATAGAGATAGTTTTCTGTCCTCCTTTTATTTTTCTTTCTGATATTAAAAATGAGCTTAAAAAAAGTGGAATTCAGCTTGGAGCTCAAAATTTATTTTGGGCTGAAAAAGGGGCTTATACAGGCGAGATATCGGTTAGTATGATTAAAAGTTTGGGCTGTAGTTACGTTATCATTGGACATTCAGAAAGACGACAAATTTTAGGAGAAACTGATGAGATTGTAAATTTAAAGCTGAGACAAACCCTAAAAAGAGGGCTTAACTGCGTGTTATGTATTGGAGAGACCTTAGAAGAAAAACAAGAAGATAAGATGACAGAAGTGATTACTCACCAGCTACAAAGCAACTTAAAAGATGTATCACTTTTTTCACTTCCCCGGATCTCTATTGCCTATGAACCAATTTGGGCAATTGGCAGTGGAACTCCACCAGCCAATCCTAATGAAATTATGACGGCAGGGCTTCTTGTCAGGAAGATTTTGGCTAACCTTTATTCGGCAAGCGCTGCCCAAAAGATGAGAATTCTTTATGGAGGAAGTGTGGTAGGTTCTAATGCTACCCTTTATATCAAGGAGTCGGGAATGAATGGGTTGTTGGTGGGAGGAGCGAGTTTGAATGCTACTGAGTTTATTAATATAATAAAGACAGTAAGTAGTATTTAAAAATTATGCTGGTTTCAGCTCAAAAACTCATAATGAATGCCTTCAAGGGAGGTTATGCCCTTGGTGCTTTTAATACCTACAACCTTGAAACAACACAGGGGATAATTAAAGCAGCCGAAGTACAGCGTTCACCAGCTGTTATTCAGGTAAGCGAGACTACATTAGCTTATGCTGGTTTTAAGACAATGGTTGCGATAGTTAAAACCCTGATTGAAGAATCGGATGCTCCACTTGCTTTACATCTTGATCATGGTAAAAGTTATGAGATGGTAGTGCGTTGTATTGATGCTGAGTTTTCTTCAGTGATGATTGATGGCTCAAGTTTGTCTTTTGAGGACAATGTTAACATTACTAGGAAGGTAGCAGATTTTGCCCACAAACATAATATTTGGACTCAAGGAGAACTGGGAAAAGTTCCTAAAGAAGAAGCTATAAGAGAAATGACCGGTATTCAAAAAACCGATTCTAGAGAAGCTCAAATTTTTGTTCAAATTACTGGAGTAGATAGCCTGGCTATTGCTGTGGGAAATGTTCACGGGCTTTATAAAGAAACAGAACCACATTTGGATTTAGACCGAATAAAAGAAATTAAGAAACTCGTAAAAATTCCTCTAGTTCTCCATGGAGGGTCAGGAATTCCCGATGTCCAAATAAAAAAAGCAATAAAATTAGGTATTTCCAAAATAAATATTGATACAGAACTACGCCTTGCTTTCTTGGCGGCCCTAAAAGAAGTTTTTCAAGAAGGAATTAAGACCACGGATCCGCGAAAAATTATGGCTCTAGCTCGTGAGAGCGTGTACAAAAAGACAGAAGAGAAAATGAAACTTTTTGGCTCAAGTGGGAGAGTGTAGGAATAATACAAAACTATAAACATAAAAAGCCTTCCTTATTGGAAAGCTTTTTTTTGTTTCTTTAACAGAATACCTATTTTTCTTTCTGGTTGTTCTTTTTTTCAACTAACTTTCTAAATCGTCTTTCATAATTCCTAGCAGTAATTAGGATTACCACAGCAATTACAGTGGTAAAAAACGCTATTGTATAGAACTGGCAGCCGATAGCCATTCCAATAGCGGCAGCTAGCCAAATTCCAGCAGCTGTAGTCAACCCTACAATCTTGCCTTTTGACTGCATTATTACTCCAGCTCCAATAAAACCAATTCCAACTATTATAGTACTAGCGATACGAGTAGGGTCATAACTGGTTTTGCCAATAAATTCACCAAAGGCTTCCCGCGAAAGAATAGTAAAAAGACAAGCCCCCAAGGAAACAAGCATATGGGTTCTTAAACCTGCTGCCTTTCGCCAATATTCTCTTTCTAATCCTATTGCTCCACCTAAAAGAGCAGCTATTACTAGCTGGAAAACAATTTTTAATTGATTAAGGTCAACATTTAGCATGTTAGGTGTAAACAGGCTATAATTTTCTTGTTGGTTGATAAAAATTTATTAAAAAGCTGACAAGCTTTTTTTGTTTGGGCAATAATTACTTTTATCCCTTGGGCTTCAATACTTTCTTTAATCTCCTCAGGAACTTTCATTAGTCCAGAATAGCCGGTACCGACAATAAGAATTTCGGGCTTGGCTTTAATTACTTCAGAAATATCTTCTAGGATTAAGTTGTGGCTTTCAGCTCTCCACCAGGGGTAATCTATATGGTCTGGCCAAATAATTACGTCCTCTCTATGTTCTTTGCCGTCGATGACTATTTTTCCAAAGTCGTAAGAATCAATCATACACATAGTATAATACAAACAGTGGAATTGTAAATAAGAACTTGGCGTAGGAATAAATAAAATCACGAAAAAACTCGCATCCAACTGATGCGAGTTTTGTTTGGATTATTTGCTATCGAGAAACGTTCTTGATAGTGAATTATTTTTCGCCAAACACTTCTGCGGTGAAGATGTAGAGGTCGGCATCGCCCGTTTTCCAGCAGTTTATAGGCAGTCCTGCCTTGTGGGTGCAGAGGTTGTTCATAAAGTCCTCAAGCCCCCAGTTGTTTTCAGTGGCTACTTGGGGTAGGAATACTCCGGAGCGGAGACCTTTTCTTATCTGAACTCCATGTTTTCCCACCTCAATTTTCTGCCAGTTGTCTATTTTTTTCAACGGAGAGAGAGCTGAAATCTCATATTCCAGACTTTCTAATTCATCAATACTTATCGGGGAAAATCTCGGATCTTGGGTACCGGCGGCAACGACCATTTGAGCAACTACTTTATAAAGAGGGAGGTCTGGCGCAAATTCACCAATACATCCTCTTAAGTTTCCACTTTTCTTAAGGGTGACAAAAGCCCCTCTTTTTTCTTGAAGTATTGAAGAAGTGATGTTGAAATCAGGGATTTTTCTTTCTCTAAGATAGATTTCCAAGCTCTGGCGGGCAATTGTTAATAAAGTTTTTTTATCTTGGTTAGAAAATACAGAATTACTAATTTCTACACTTGCCTTATGGGAGCCTAGCGACTTTACAGGGATTGATTCGGAGAAAGCAATTGCGGCATAGCCGACTGCCTGTGAAAAATCTTCCATTATTTCTCCAGAATTAGTGTATTTTAAGAGTTTGATTTTACCCCACCCCTTAACTTTTGCCAAAAAGAGTCCTATTTTTACCGCGTCTTTCCCACAAAGACAAGTGCCTAGATTAGGATGTTGTTTTGCCACAGAATTAGTAATTGTCTTTTCTAAGGTATCAACTTGGCCAGAAAGAATTGCCTTAATTGTTTTGTTATCAACCTCTCGAGCAATATCAGTTGGCGGATAATGGGAAAAATCGGTGGAGATAACTACCAAAGAGTTTTTGTCAATATATTTGGCTAAAGTTTTAGCTAGGGTCTGCAAAGTATCGTTAGAATTCTCACCCGTAATAATAGGGACTATTTCAAAATCATCAAGGACAACTTGGAGGAAAGGAATTTCTACTTCCAAGCAGTGCTCTCTTACGTGGGCACTTTTTTCATAACGGAATTTTTCATCCCCTTTAATCAACTTTTCAACCAACTTTTGGTTTACTTCAACCTTTCCTAGGGGCGTCTGATAATATCCTTCTGGATTAATAGATATCCCTTCAAACCAATGATGGTGGCTGGGGCCAATAAGAATTATCGTTTTAAAATTCTGACCATTCTTTTTGGCCTCTTTTATGGCTTTAAAACTAAAACCAGCTGTTCCTCCCGAATATTCATAGCCGGCGTGAGGGGCAATTACCATTTTAAGATCCCCCTCAATATTAACAGTATCAGCTTTTTCCAAAAGATCCTCAACCCTTGCTTTAAGGGCTTTTTCGTCTCCGGGATAAAACGCTCCAGACACAGCTGGTTGGCGTTTAGGCAACTCTTTTTTAGTATTTAAAATCGCCATTTATTTGAAATTTATTTGAGTGCTGCTTTGAGCACTTCGTCCATGTGAGAAGCAAAGATAAACTTAATGTCTTGGCGAACATTCTTAGGCAGCTCCTCTAAATCTTTTTCATTATCTTTAGGTAAAATTACTATTTTTATTCTTCCTCTGTGGGCCGCCAAAATCTTTTCCTTAAGTCCACCAATTTCCATAACTCTTCCCCTAAGTGTTATCTCTCCGGTCATAGCCACTTTTCTTTTAGCTGGTCTTTTGGTAAAACAGGAAGCTAATGCTACGGCCATGGCAATTCCGGCCGAAGGACCGTCCTTAGGAATAGCCCCGGAAGGAACATGGATATGGACATCTATTTTACTGAAATTTTTATCATCCAGGTCCAAACTTTTTGCCCGAGATTTAATATAAGAAAAGGCAGCTTGAGCAGATTCCTGCATTACTTTTCCCATATGTCCGGTAAGGATTAGCTTTCCTTTCCCGGGCATCTTAGTTGCTTCCACCAAGATAATTTCTCCACCAGCTTGAGTCCAGGCCATTCCTGTGGCTACTCCTATTTCGTCTTTTTTTTCAGTTTCAGTTGTGTGAAAACGAGCAGGGCCTAAGAAGGTTTTAAGCTCAGTATCTTTAATGGCAAAGGATTTAACCCTACCTTCAATTATTTTCTTAGCCACCTTTCTACAAATTGCTGCTAGAGAGCGATCAAGATTTCTTACTCCTGCTTCCCTAGTGTATCCTCTAATCAGAGCCCTTAAGGCCTTGTCGGTTAGTTTTAAATTTTTACCATCTTTTAATCCATGAGCTTTAATTTGTTTAGGCAGGAGGTAATCTTTTGCGATATGGAATTTTTCATCTTCGGTATAACCAGGAAATTCTATTACTTCCATCCTGTCTCTTAAGGCCGGCGGAATAGTGTCTAGAATATTGCCAGTAGTAATAAACATAACATCAGAAAGATCAAAAGGAACCTCAAGGTAGTGGTCCGAGAATTGAAAATTTTGTTCTGGATCCAGTGCTTCTAAAAGTGCAGCTGTTGGGTCGCCACGAAAGTCTTTTCCAACTTTATCAATTTCATCAAGCATAAATACCGGGTTTCTTGTTCCGGCATTAGCTATTCCCTGAATAATTCTTCCTGGCAGTGCTCCGACATAAGTTCGTCTATGACCCCTTATTTCTGCTTCATCGTGAATCCCACCAAGAGACATTCTAAAAAATTTCCGGTCAGTTGCCCTGGCAATAGATTTACCAATAGAAGTTTTTCCGGTTCCCGGTGGTCCAATAAAACAGAGAATAGAGCCCTTGATTTTCCCGACTAATTTTTGAACAGCCAAAAATTCTAGAACTCTTTCTTTTGCTTTTTCTAGACCATAATGGTCTTCATCTAAAATCTTTTTTGCCTTTTTAATATTTATTTTAATTTTACTTTTACGAGACCAAGGAAGTTCTACTAACCTATCAAGATAAGTTCGTATCCAAGAAACTTCAGGGGAGAACGAAGGCATTCTTTGAAGTCTCCTTAACTCTTTAATGGTTTTCTTTTCTACCTCTTCAGGCATGCCCGACTTTTTAATTTTTTCTTCAAGCTGGGCCATCTCTCCCTTTCCTTCAGCTATACCTAGCTCTTTTTCTATGGATTTAAGTTGTTCGCGAAGATAAACCTCTTTCTGCATTTTACCTAACTCCTTTCCGGTTTCTGCTTCTATTCTTTTGGCCATTCTTAATATTTTTATTTGGTCGGCTAGGGCAACATTCACAATTTTTAACTTTTCTTCTATATTTTGAGCTTCTAATATGCTTTGCTTTTGGGCTACCTTAAAGTCCATATTAAGAACTACTAAATCAATCAAGGGTTGAGGGTCTCTAATATTAACTATAGCCAACATCACATCTAAGGGAACCATAGCTCCTAGTGCGATGGTTTCTCTAAAGCGGTTCAAAACACTTTGCATCAAGATTTCTATCCTTTCAGTCTTTTTTGCTCTTAGTTCAACAATCGGCTGGATTTTTGCCTTAAAAAAAGGTTTAGTTTGGGAAATTTTTGTAATTTTTGCTTTAGTTATTCCTTCAGCTATTACCTTTACTCCTCCCTTAGGTATTCTAATGGTCTCTCTTATTTTTATTACTGTTCCTACCCGATAAAAATCACTTTCTTTAGGTACTTCTATGGTTTCTTTTTTCTGGGCTACGGCTAGAACAATTCGGCCGTGCTTCATAGCAAAATCCAAAGCTTTAAGGGATATAGGCCTCTTGACAATCAATCGGAACATTGCCCTTGGGAAAACAACCATATTTTTGAGAATTATGAGTGGAAGCTCCTCTTTAATGTCTGGTTTTCTAAAAATCCTTAGAGGTCCTCCGGTGTCTAAATCATTAGGCATAAAGATATAATGCCAATAAATACGAACGACATGCAAATGCTGCAAATATTCGTATTGTTAGCATAAGATTTGTAAATTGGTATTGTATTATATTTATTCTCCTTTTATCACTGCTAAAGGTACCAGTCTGGCTACTTTTTTTGAAAGTCCGGCATTGTGGACAACCTTTACCACTTGGTCAATATCTTTATAAGCCAAGGGAGCTTCTTCAGCAATTCCTCTGAAACTTCGGCATTTCACCAAAATTCCTTTTTTCTTTAATCTTCTAACCACTTCTTCTCCTCTAATTTCTCTCATTGCCGCGTGCCGAGACATTGTTCTGCCGGCTCCGTGGCAAACCGTATACCAAGCTTCTTTTGATTTTTCAGTTCCCGTTAAGACATAGGAGGCAGTTCCCATTGAACCGGGGATTAAAACCGGTTGACCGACTTCTCTATATTTTTCTGGAATTTCTGGATGCCCTGGTGGAAAAGCTCTGGTAGCCCCCTTTCTATGAACAATTAGTTTTATATTTTTTCCATCTACTCTGTGTTCTTCAATTTTGGCAATGTTATGAGCGACATCATAAAGTAAATTAAGCTTTACCTTTTTTCCTAATGTTGTTTTCCAAGCTCTCCCAACATGAAAAGCTATCATATGACGGTTTGACCAAGCGTAGTTACAAACAGCGCTCATTGCTTTAAAAAATCTTTGTCCC
>SDBT01014343.1_pt1 | contig 12640 bp, 9 predicted proteins | sample 2277101 | NCBI WGS metagenome assembly SDBT01 (sample SAMN10404973, study PRJNA504765) | marine sediment metagenome | isolation source: marine sediment core GS10_PC15, 103 cmbsf | place: Arctic Ocean: Southern Knipovich Ridge | collected 2010 | reverse complement strand
CAGCCTGACCTCCCCGTTCCCTTCATTCGACATGCCTGCGCTCAACTCTTCAAGCGAAGCGGTGTTGTCGATGAACACACGAAGACCGCTTTGAGAGCGGCCTGCGAGGGCACTCAGCAGCTCGACCGATTTTATACGTGCGCGAAGCGCCTCCGCACCTGCTTCCGCCTCGATATCTACCAGCACGGCGGTTCCGGGCGTCAACTCATCGCTGTGGGAGGCGAGCAGTTCTGCAAACACGATTGCTTCATATTGTCCCGTCTGGTCGGAGAGGCCGATAAAGGCATAGCGATTGCCACGTGCCGAGGTGCGCTCCTGCCTGGAGGATACGGTGCCAGCCAGCCGAGCCGAGGTGGTGCCCTTCGTGGCGCGTGCGCTGAATTCTGCCCAGGTGAGAATGCCTTCCTGCTTAAAGACGGCTTCATATTCATCGAGCGGGTGACCGGAGACAAAAAAGCCGATGGCTTCCTGTTCCCGGCCAAGGCGATCCAGTGGCAGCCATGGCTCTGCGTCCCGCAAGACAAGTTCACGTGTGGTTTCGTCGCCAAACAGGTCGTTCTGATTGGCATCTTCGGGCACGGCGGCGGCGCGTAATATCCGGTCGCAATTGGCAAATAATTTGCCCCGGTTCGGTTCCAGAGTGTCCAGGGCGCCGGCGGCGATCAAGGCTTCCACGCCACGCTTGTTGATGCTTTTTACGTCCAGGCGATGAGCAAAGTCGGCGAGAGATTGATAGGGTCCGTTTTCCTCGCGTTCCTCGACAATGCGCTCGGCCGCGGCGCGTCCCATGTTTTTGAGTGCCGCCAGCGCATAGCGGATTGACGTCCCGCTGGCACTGAAGTCGGCGCGCGATCTGTTCACACAAGGCGGCTCAATGGATATTTCACCCCGGCGCGCATCCTGCACAAATATATTCAGCTTGTCGGTGTTGCCCATGTCCAGCGTCATGGACGCGGCCAGGAACTCGACTGGATAGTTGGTCTTGAGATAGGCAGTCTGGTAAGCCAGCAGGGCGTAAGCGGCGGCATGGGACTTGTTAAAGCCGTAGCCTGCGAACTTGGCGACCAGTTCAAAAATATACTCCGCCCTGCCCCGGTCAACTTTGTTCTCGACAGCGCCCTCGACAAAGCGCGCCCTCTGTTCATCCATCTCCTTCTTGATTTTCTTGCCCATGGCGCGGCGCAGCAGGTCTGCCTCGCCCAGTGAATAACCGGACAACTCCTGGGCTATCTGCATCACCTGCTCCTGGTAAATGATGACGCCATAGGTCTCTTCCAGAATGGGTTTTATGAGCACATGCAGATAGTCCGGTTCCTCGCGCTTGTGTTTCCGGTTGATGAAGGATTCGATGTTGGCCATCGGGCCAGGGCGATACAACGCCACCATGGCGATGATGTCTTCAAACCTGTCGGGTTTGAGTTTGCGCAACGCATCGCGCATGCCGGCGCTTTCCAGCTGGAACACGCCGACGGTTTCCGCATCCCCCAGCAATTTGAATGTTGGTTCATCGTCAAGCGGCAGGCGTGCGGGATCGATATCCTCGCCCCCCAGCGCGATAAATTCCTTGGCCTTTTCGATCACGGTGAGGGTCTTGAGACCCAGAAAATCGAATTTTACAAGCCCCGCGGCCTCTACCCATTTCATGTTGAACTGGGTCGCGGGCAGGCTTGAGCGCGGGTCCTGGTAGAGCGGCACCAGTTCCGTCAGTGGCCGGTCACCAATGACCATGCCTGCAGCATGGGTGGAGGCATGGCGATAGAGCCCTTCAAGTCGCTGGCCGATATCCAGCAGGCGTTTGACGATAGGGTCGCTGTCACGCTCCTCGCGCAATTTTGGTTCCCCGGCGATGGCTTCGGCCAGGCTCACCGGGTTGGCCGGGTCGGCGGGCACCATTTTGCAAAGCCTGTCGACATGGCCATAGGGCATTTGCAGCACGCGGCCCACATCGCGCAGTACAGCGCGCGCCTGCAGCTTTCCAAAGGTGATGATCTGCGCTACGCGGTCGGTGCCGTATTTCTGCTGCACGTATGAGATCACTTCGTCGCGGCGATCCTGGCAGAAATCAATGTCAAAATCCGGCATGGAGACGCGTTCCGGGTTCAGGAAACGCTCAAACAGCAGACCAAAGCGGATGGGGTCGAGGTCGGTGATCGTGAGCGCCCAGGCTATCACCGAGCCAGCGCCCGAGCCGCGACCCGGACCCACGGGGATGTGAGCGTTCTTGGCCCATTTGATAAAATCCGCGACGATCAGGAAATAGCCCGCATAGGTCATGCCCGTAATGATCTTGAGTTCGAGCTCCAGCCGCTCCCAGTAGACGCTCTCCTCGTGGCCGGCAGCCGGTCCTTCCTCGCTCAACCTGATACGCAGGCCCTTCTCTGCCTGGTCCTTGAGTTCTTTAGCTTCCCATTCCAGAGAATCTTTTGCGTTCCGGGCATCACCTTGTGCCCATTGCGGAAGGATTGGGTCGCGGGTCAGCGGCCTGAAGGCGCAACGCCGCGCGACCTCAAGGGTGTTGTCGAGGGCTTCAGGCAAATCGGCGAACAGCTCCCGCATTTCCGAGGCGTTCTTGAAATAGTGTTGCGGGCTCAGCCTGCGTCGGTCGTCGACACCGATATAGGTGCCTTCGGCTATGCAAATGAGCGCGTCGTGAGCCTCGAAATAGTCCTGGGTGGCAAAATAGGGCTGATTGGTGGCGACGAGCGGGACTTGCAGCCGGTACGCGAGCGCCAAAAGGCTTGGCTCGACCGTTTTTTCCTCATCCACGGAGTGACGCTGAAGCTCCACATAGAGCCTGTCGCCGAAGGCTGCGATAAGTTTTTCAAGTCTCTGCCCGGCGAGATCCTCGTTACCGGCCTGCAAGGCCTGGTCGACAGGACCCTCAGGACCGCCCGTAAGCGCGATAAGACCGGCATTGGCGTCTATGAGATCGTCCAGCGTGACAAAGGGTTCAGTTGCGCCCGCATGGTCAAGAAAGGCCTTGCTGGAGAGGCGCAGCAAGTTGGCGTAACCGGTTTCGTCCTTGGCGAGCAGCGCCAGGAAACCGCCCGAAGCCTCTGATGGGCCTGCGCCTTCGCCCTTCCCAATGATCTTGGAGTTTTTTTGAGCGATGTCGTCGAAATCTATACTCAATGTGCAGCCGATAATGGGCTGAACGCCAATTTTCGCCAGCGTTTCGGAGAACTCCAGGGCGCCGAACAGATTGTTGCGGTCCGTGAGTGCCAGGGCCGGCATTTCACATGCGGTCGTCAGTTCTGCAAGCTTGGAAACCGTCAATGCACCTTCGAGAAGCGAATATGCGGAATGAACCCGCAGATGCACGAATGGGCGTACGGCTTCGCTTGCTGGCATGATGGTCCCTGGCCTTCTAGATGAGCGGTTGTAGATTGCCAGATTCGGCTGCGCAGACAAGTGGGGGGGACGCGTCTGTCCTAGATGTCAACAGGCGAGACTTCCGCGAGCTTGCCCTGGTCAAGTTTCCAGATCCGCGTCATGCGCCGGGCAAGGTCCAGATTGTGGGTGGCGATGATGGCTGTGAGCCCGGTATCAGTTACCAGCTTCAGGAGTTGCTGGAACACGCTCTCAGCGGTTTCGGGATCAAGATTGCCTGTTGGTTCATCGGCCAGAAGCACCTTCGGCTTGTTGGCGACTGCCCTGGCTATTGCAACGCGCTGCTGTTCACCCCCGGAAAGTTGCCCGGGCCGGTGTTCCAGCCTGTCTGCAATGCCCAGATCAACGAGAAGCTTCCGGGCGCTCTTTTCTGCTTCGCTTCTGGACTTGCCCAGGATGAGTTGTGGCAGCAGAACATTTTCAAGCGCGTTGAACTCGGGCAGCAAATGATGAAATTGATAAACAAAGCCGAGCTTTGTGCGCCGAATAAGCGTCCGCTCACTGTCTGAAAGGGAAATGCAATCCTCGCCCTCCAGCAGAACGCTGCCTGCATTGGGGTGTTCAAGAAGTCCCAGAATATGCAGCAGTGACGATTTGCCGGCGCCCGATGGACCAAGCAGCGCTATGGTCTCACCGGCATAAACTTCACCCGAAGCTGATTTAAGGATCTCGATATCGCGTTCTCCCTGATGAAATGTCAGGTCGATATCACGAAGACCCATTATCGGTATCCTGGCGCCGCTATCCACAGGGCTACTCGTACCGCAGGGCTTCAACAGGGTCGAGCCGGCTTGCCCGCCAAGACGGATAAAGCGTCGCTATGATCGACAGCGTCAAGGCCATAAGAACGACGGTAGTCACCTCGTTCGTGTCGATTTCAGCAGGTAGCTGCGACAGATAGTACAATTCCGGCGAGAACAGGTTGGTGCTGGTGAGAAACGAGACGAACTGGCGAATGGTTTCGATATTGAGGCACACAAGAATGCCAAGGAATAACCCGGCCAGCGTGCCGACAACACCGATGCTTGCGCCCGTGATGAAAAACACCCGCATAATCGTACCGCGCGTCGCCCCCATGGTCCGCAATATGGCGATATCCGAGCTTTTGTCCTTCACCAGCATAATGAGACCGGAAATGATGTTCAGCGCCGCAACCAGCACGATAAGGGTCAGGATCAGGAACATGACATTGCGTTCCACCTGAAGCGCACTGAAGAAGCTTGCATTACGCTGGCGCCAGTCCGTCACGTAGATGGAGGGTCCACCGGCCTGCAGTATCGCAGGGCGCAATTCGCCAACCTTGTCCGGGTGATCGACCATCACTTCGAGTACGGACACGGCCTTCTGCTGGTTGAAATAGCGCTGTGCTTCTTTCAGCGGCATAAAGATGATGGTGTTGTCATACTCCGACATGCCCATCTCAAATATGGCGCTCAGATTATAACGCTTGACCCGCGGCGCGGTGCCAAACGGTGTCGAGGCTCCGCGCGGTGCGATCAGTGTCACCTTGTCGCCGACCTTGACGCGCAACTGGTTCGCCAACCTCGTTCCCATGGCGATGCCTTTGCCGTCGTCGAAATTATCAAGTGAGCCGAAGCGCACATTCTCGGATATTGCGCTGAGTGACTTCAGGCTTTTCTCCGAAAGGCCGCGTATCAACGCTCCGTTTGCCAGGGTCGTCGTGGAAACCATTGCCTGGCCTTCAATCAGCGGCATGACGCGTTTGATGCCCTCCACCTTGCGCAAGCGAGTGGCAACATCCTCAAAGTCTGTAAAGCGTCCGGTCATTGAATGGATGACCACATGGCCGTTAAGTCCAAGAATTTTATCGAACAGTTCGCTGCGGAAACCGTTCATGACGGAGAGCACGATGATCAATGTCGCCACGCCGAGCATGATGCCGATAAAGGAAAATCCGGCGATGACGGAGATGAAGCCTTCCTTGCGGCGCGCGCGCAAATAGCGAAGTGCCAGCATCCACTCGAATGCTGCAAATGGCCGTGTGTGGGTCGCTTCGCTCATTTTCCTGTCCCGACAGGCGCCAACGCGGACTAGCCTGTATCCACTATACGCTTGAAAGCCGCTTCTGGTGTCACGGATTGTCGATCATCTGTTGCGCGGCGTTTGATTTCAACCTCGCCCTGCTTCAGGCCACGGGGCCCGACGATGATCTGCCATGGCACTCCCAGCAAATCCATTGTGGCGAACTTGGCACCGGCCCGCTCATCGGTATCGTCATACAGAGTATCTATGCCAGCGTTACCGAGCTTTGTGTAGAGGTCTTCGCAGGCCGCATCGGTTTCCTTGTCCCCTGCTTTCAGGTTTATCAGCGCCACATTGAAAGGAGCGACAGAATCCGGCCAAATGATGCCGTTATCATCATGGCTGGCCTCGATGATGGCCGCGGCAAGCCGGGATACGCCAATTCCATATGAGCCGCTTAGCACTGTGACCAGTTTGCCGTCCGGCCCCTGGACCTTGCAATTCATCGGTTCAGAATATTTCGTCCCGAAGTAGAAAATATGACCGACCTCGATGCCGCGCGCCGAAACGCGGTTATCTGATGAGACTTCCGCTTCGAAACGCTTCGGATCGTGCTTTTCTTCCGTGGCGGCATATTTGCCGGTCCAGTCATTGATAACAGGTGTGAGATCCGCATCGTAATCAATGTCTTCGCCAGGAGCTGAACGCTCGATCAGGCCCCGATCACAATAGACCTGGCTTTCTCCCGTGTCCGCGAGCACGATAAACTCGTGGCTGAGGTCGCCGCCTATGGGGCCCGTATCCGCCGCCATGGGGATTGATTTAAGCCCCATGCGCTCGAACGTCCTTAGGTATGAGACGAACATCCTGTTGTAGGATTTTCGGGCGTCCGCTTCAGTGAGGTCAAAGGAATAGGCGTCCTTCATAAGAAATTCACGTCCGCGCATGATACCGAAGCGCGGCCTGATCTCGTCGCGGAATTTCCATTGGATATGATAGAGATTGCGCGGCAGGTCCCTGTAGGATTTCACCGAGTCCCGGAATATCTCGGTGATCAGCTCCTCGTTGGTCGGACCATAGAGCATATCACGATCATGGCGGTCAGTGATGCGTAGCATCTCCTTGCCATAATCTTCATAGCGCCCGCTTTCACGCCAGATGTCGGCTGACTGGATGGTCGGCATCAACATTTCGATGGCTCCGGCGCGGTCCTGCTCCTCGCGGACAATCTGCTCGATCTTGCGCAATACGCGGTGTCCCAGCGGCAGCCAGGAATAAATCCCCGCGCTCGCCTGACGGATCATGCCAGTGCGCAACATCAGCCGGTGAGAAACGATCTCCGCTTCCTTGGGCTCATCGCGCAGTGTAGGTAGAAAATACTGGCTCAGCCTCATAGGCACTGCCCGCTGTTAAGATGTCGCTGGTTCTTCGACAGACCAACTGCAGATGCCATTGGCAGAGTTACGGCGCTACAGCGTGCCATCGTCAGGCCCAACTGATGAATGCGCGCTAATAGCTTACTTTGATGAGGGGAGGCAATCCCGCTGCCACTTTCGGCCGTTCAACGAGACTTCATTGGAGACAGGGTCGAAAGTGAAACGCCCTGCATGCAACTCGATTTCCTGACCTGCTACATGCTTGGTGCCAAGGTTCACATCAAGCTCGACTTCGACCGGAAAATTTTCCCTGAAAGCTTTGGGCGGTTCTGCCGGAATGACAGGCCGGCCCCAGGCATCACGACCCGCTACGTACTCGGCATCCGCGCCCGGAGGCAAGGCAACGCAATCTGGGCGAACGATCAACCCTTGCTCATGGTGCTGATTATTTGACCAGCGCGGACCTGCGCGGTTCACATGATCGCTCGTATAGGCGCCGCTGTTTACCGGGCCTGGCGTGAGAGCGACGGCAAGCGCCAGCGCTACGCCGAGAGCGTATATGAGAAATTGCTCAATCTTATACGTTCCATGGATCATGCATATCAGTATAGCCTTCTGCGCTTAATACCGCCCTAACGGCCCCAGCAATTCATCTCAAATATCAATCAATACGAAGAAACCTTTGTTATGAAATGATATAATTTAACGACATTGTGCCGCAAAAACTCTATTAAAAAGAAAATGACAAGCCTGGATCATTCCGATATCCTAAATAAAAAAAAGAGATGTTCGTTCTGGACCGGAACACGTCATAGCCTCGTAAAGAGGCAAAGTATTTGGTCCAAGTCTTGGGAGGAAGATAGCTCCTAGCGCTCCTGATCGCTTCAGATTATGTGAGCGCTGTCCGACCTGAAACGCCTCTTGCCAGTCTTGCGTTTATGCAAGGTGTTAGCGTTTTAAGGAGGAAACTGGAGCCGAACGACTGGGAAGCAAGGTTTCGGCCTTGCTTCTTTTTTTTTGGATTTTAAACCTGCTGCACGCCGCTGTCCTGGTCAGGGACGCATGCTTGTTGCATCCTCGAAGCGCGGCAGAAACGGGATGCTATCGAGCGTCGCTAAGCCCCCCTCCATCAACCAGTAGATGATTGCGAATATGATCGCTGAAACGATGGTCGTGGCGATCAGCTTGGGGATAATTTTTGGCGCTACTGGCGCGCTTTCTACCGTGCCCGGCGAGACTTCACCTGCTTCTTGCTGTGTCGTTACGCCGAAAGGAAGAATCGCAAACAGGATAATCCACCAGCAAACGAAATAGATGGCGAGTGCCAAAACAAGGTTCATCTGGGTTTATGCCAGGCTTCAGGCCTGCTCCAACTCGACAAGAGTGCCGTTAAAGTCCTTGGGGTGGAGGAACAGCATAGGCTTGCCGTGGGCACCGATTTTAGGATCACCGTCTCCCAGAATCCTTAAACCGTCCTGTACCAAACGGTCGCGGGCGGCTGCAATGTCATTAACCTCGTAGCAGATGTGATGGATGCCGCCGGAAGAGTTGCGTTCGAGGAAGCTGGCGATCGGAGAATTCTCGCCCAAGGGCTCAAGAAGCTCGATCTTGGTATTGGGAAGCTCGATAAAGACCGTAGTTACACCGTGGTCTGGTTGCTGGACGGCATCTGACACAGTTGCGCCAAGCGTATCGCGGTAGATAGCCGCTGCCGCCATGATGTCGGGCACGGCGATGGCCACGTGGTTGAGACGACCGATCATGGATGTAGGACCCTTCTGTTGAGTTGCTGAGGCGGGCTGATCCTGCCGGCCCCGAGGCTCTATATCACGGTGACCATAACACTGCAGGGTGGTTTTTTGCCCCAATGAGACCTCACCTCTGCGCGCACCGCGCGGCGGACAGCTTCAGCCACCAGGGCAGCATCGCGGCGCCGTGGCTTCGGGATGCCGTCCAGTGCACCAAGCGCTGCGTTTATAATGATTTCAGGAAACGGGATACCGGTTTGTGTATCTGCAGGGATGCCGATGGCAGTCACTTGCGGGTCGGCAAGAATATCTCCCTTGGCGGTCAAAACGACAGACAGAGCGACCGCTCCTGCAAAGGACAGTCTCCGGCGCTCCTCAACAGGCCCCTCGCCTGCAAAAACGTGAAGTTTGCCGTCAAGATAGACTCGCCCCGATGGTGCGTTATCAATCACTTCAGGGCGTCCCGGGCACAGCCGTATGAGCGAGCCGTTGCGGCCCGAGACAATTTGTTTTACGCCCAGAGATCTGGCAAATGCCGCGTGAGCCTCGAGATGGCGCGGTTCGCCATGCATCGGGATAGCGGCCCTGGGTTTTGCCCATTTGTAGAGTTGTTCCAATTCGCCTCGGCGTGGATGCCCCGAAACATGGATCATGGCGTCCTGGTCTGTAATGACCTCAATTTCCCGGTCCGCAAGATTATTCTGCACCTTGCCTACGGCCTTCTCGTTTCCAGGGATCGTGCGGCTGGAAAACAACACTATGTCACCGCGTGCAAAGTTCACGCGCGGATGGGAGTTTGCGGCGATACGCGAAAGCGCCGCCCGGCCCTCCCCCTGGCTCCCTGTACATAATGCCAGCACCTTCTCCCGGGGCAGGTGGCCGTAATCGTCTTCAGTCAGAAGGTCATAGCGGCCCGATGGCAGGTGGCCGGTTTCCTGCGCCACCTGCACCACGCGCTTCATGGCGCGCCCGACGATGACGATATGCCGATCGGCAGCCACCGCCGCGTCCATCGTGGAGCGCAACCGGGCGACGTTAGAGGCGAATGTCGTAACCGCCACCCGGTGAGGTGCGTTGGCAATAATGTCTTTGAGTGTTTTTGCGACATCGGCTTCCGATGGCGAGAGCCCGTCGCGAATTGCGTTGGTCGAGTCGCAAATCAGCACATCCAGGCCCTCTTTACCGATTTGTTTTATGCGCTTCATGTCCGTCGCGGCGCCCACTACCGGTGTGGGATCGAGTTTCCAATCGCTGGTATGAAATGCCGTTCCCGCGTCGCTCTGGATAAGCAATGCATTTGTTTCGGGGATGGAATGGGCCATGTCGACCAACTCCACATGGAATGGTCCGATGTCGAGTTTTGACCGGGACGCCACCTCCTCGATGGGAATCTCTCCTTCCATGCCCTCTTCGATAAGTTTTGCGCGCAGCAGGGCCGCCGTGAAGGGTGTTGCGTAAACAGGCGCTCTCAACCGTGGCCAGAGGTGCATCACGGCGCCAAAATGATCCTCGTGGGCATGGGTGATAACGATGCCGGCCAGATTTTCGCGTTCCTCCTCGATGAAACGGATATCGGGGAGTATGAGCTCTACCCCCGGTTCCGCCGGGCCGGGAAAGGTCACGCCTAAATCCACCATGAGCCATGTGCGTTTGTGCGCTGGGCCAACCCCGTAGAGATAAAGATTCATGCCTATTTCGCCAATTCCACCTAACGGGAGAAAGACGAGTTCATTGCTAGACTTACTTTGTTTTTTTGGCATGTGATAATAAGTAATTGGGATTTAGTTTTCTCGTTATAGCGGGAATATGTCGCCAGTGGTAATGCGTCTTTCGACGCCATCTTCCAGGGCAAGTATCAGCGCACCTTCACTATCAATGCCCCGGTAGGCCCCTTGCAACCTTTCACCGGATAATTTGACCTCCACTGGCGCATTTTCAGCTAAAGAACGGGCCATCCATTCAGCCCTGATATCAGCAAAGCCCTCTCCTTCATTCCACACCCCCAGCCAGTGATCGCATGCATGCGCGAGGCGCTCCAGAGCCGTATCAGACGTTGCATTCATTCCGTGCTGCGAGAGGTCTGTTGCGGGATATTCGGTGCCTTGCGGGTGATCAGACAGGTTGAGCCCAAATCCCATGACCACGACTAATGCACCAGTTTTATCGGTGCTGCTCTCCAGCAGGATGCCGCCTGCTTTTTGGGCGTTGCAAAGCAAATCATTGGGCCATTTGAGGGCAATAACTGGTTCTGTGCTCTCGTTGCCCAGAGTTTTTACCGTGTCGTAAAGAGCGAGGCCGCCGACGAAGCCGAGTTGTGCTGCTGTTCTCGCTATACAATCGGGTCGCAGCAACAGGCTGGCAAAGAGGTTTCCTGGCAGCGATTCCCAGCGCCGTCCAAGCCTGCCGCGCCCCTCGTCTTGAGCCTGCGTCCATATCCACAAGCCATGTGTAACGCCCTTCCCTGCCTGGCGAAGCGCCTCGGAATTGGTGGAATCCAGTTGCTCAAAGGCGGCTAGCGCGTAGCCGTCCGGAAGTGAAATATCTCGAACCGGCATACTCTCAGAAAAGCGATTTTGCGGCCACATTTGCTGCGGCGACAAGAGGGGCGGGATAGGTGAAGAAAAAGATCACCAGCAATCCTGATATTGCAAGCACGCCTTGAAGCGCGCCCGGCATGGGCTCGAACTTTTCGACCGGCTCATCGAAATACATAATCTTGATTATCCGCAAATAATAGTAAGCTCCTACAACACTTGATAAAACACCAATCACTGCCAGCGTATACAACCCCGCGTTTATGGCCGCCAGGAAGACGTAGAATTTGGCGAAAAATCCGGCAAGTGGAGGAATGCCTGCCAGCGAAAACATCAACATGGCCAGCAGAAAAGCCATAATCGGGCTGTTGCGGGACAGTCCCGCCAATTCCTCGATTTCTTCCACCATGCCGTCACTGCGGCGCATGGAGAGAATGCAGGCAAAGACGCCCAGGTTCATCACCAGATAAATTACGAGATAGACGATGACCGCCTGGGCCCCGGCCAGATCGCCCGTAGCAAGACCGACAAGCGCAAAGCCCATATGACCGATTGAGCTGTAGGCCATCAGCCGCTTGATGTTGCTCTGGCCAATAGCCGCGAAGGCGCCAAGCACCATGGAGGCGATGGAAATAAAGACGACGATCTGCTGCCACTGGTGCGTGATCTCCGGGAAGGCGGTCAGAACAGCTCTCAGGAACATGGCCATGGCGGCAATTTTCGGTGCGGACGCGAAAAATGCCGTTACGGGTGTTGGCGAGCCTTCATAAACATCGGGAGTCCACATGTGGAACGGCACGGCGGAGATCTTGAAGGCAAGTCCGGCCATGAAAAACACGAGCCCGAAGATGAGACCAAGATTTTGCTCACCCGGGCTCGCAGCGGCAGCGATACCGGAAAAACCTGTCGTGCCGGTGAAACCGTAGATCAGCGAACAGCCATACAGCAGCATGCCGGAAGAAAGTGCGCCCAGGACAAAATATTTTAAGCCCGCCTCGCTGGAGCGTACAGAGTCCGTGCGCAAGGCTGCGATGACATAGAGCGCCAGGCCTTGAAGTTCCAACCCCAGATAAAGCGCGATGAGATCATTTGCTGAGATCATCATCATCATTCCGACCGTCGCCAGAATGATCAAGATAGGGTATTCGAAGATTGCTAAGCGAGCATGACGCATAAAATCGAATGACATGAAGATGACTATCGCTGACCCTATGAGCGTCAGGACTTTCATGAACTGCGCGAACCCGTCCACGATAAAGGCGCCGTCGAACGCAACCTTACCGGTGGCAGGCATGACAATGACGAGGATCGCGGCGAACACCAGCAACAGGATCGACAACCAGCATACGAGATTGGCCGACCGGTTACCCCTGAAGGCACCCAGCATCAGCAAAGCCATTGCGCCGACCACCAGTGAAATCTCCGGTAAGGCGGGCAGGTAGTTCGCCAAGGGGGAAACCTGTTCGTTCATGTCATTCCCCTAATGCACGAGAGCCAGTTTGGCTTGCTGCGCTGCCGCTAGGGCAGATTCGTAATTCTGGATGAGGTGATCAACCGATGCCGACATGACGTCGAGCAGCGGCGCGGGATAGATACCAAAGAGTATTGT
>SDBT01014342.1_pt1 | contig 12640 bp, 12 predicted proteins | sample 2277101 | NCBI WGS metagenome assembly SDBT01 (sample SAMN10404973, study PRJNA504765) | marine sediment metagenome | isolation source: marine sediment core GS10_PC15, 103 cmbsf | place: Arctic Ocean: Southern Knipovich Ridge | collected 2010 | reverse complement strand
CCCTTGGTCTGGATTGACCGCCGTTACAAATACTAATCCATCAAATCGTGCTTCTAATAAAATTCCAAACGGAATAGTTACCCCATTCGGGCTCGTGGTTCCGTTGGCACTTTCTGAATCAATGATCTTCGAGCAACTTTCACTACCACGGAATGCAAAACCAGCCACAACAGAATTAAAGTCAGTTGTTGATAATGCTTGCGTTGAATTTGCAATGCACCGCTCGAAAATATTACCCAATCCATCAGTGGTTACAAAACCCATGATTGTTGCATCAGCGAGTTGCGTATTCCCTTCACCAGTAGAGAGCGCTTTGCAATCTCGCAAGCAGTTGGTAGTTGAACTGAGTAAGCAGAACCCAGCATTCGTGTTGCAACTTGCAGTTGAATTATCGACAACAATTTTATGCGAAGATTGCAATTCAAGGCCGGTTACGTTTTGCGTCATTTCACAATTTTTAATCAAACCGCCAGTTACATTATTAAATGCAATACCAACTTCAGCACTTTTAGCCGTTACATCTTCAATCGTAATATTTGTACACCCGCCAGCTACGCTAATTGCATCTGAGCCAGCAGTGCTTTGCTCAACTACTCCATTTTTTATTGTTACTAATTCTTGCCCAGCACCAACCGTAATGCCAGCAGTTACATTATAATTATTTAAATCAAGTTCAACATTACTTGCGTTAATAGTAATAGAACCCACAATTTGATTACTAAGGCAATAAATTCCGGGATTTGTAATAACAATAGAACTATCAATTGGTTGCGATAAACATAGAATAATTGGATCAATAAGACTTATTGAACTACAAACTTTACTTTCAACTGAAACGAGCTGAGTTTCTATTTTACAAAGTTTACTGAGTATCGTGTCTAATTCATCTAAGATGGTACAACTTTCGGTCAGTTGCACTTGGTCAACTTTACTGGTGATAAGATCTAGTTTTGAACAAAGCAGTTCTTGAATTTCTTCTATTTCCGGATCTAATAAACAAACTTTTGATTCAATAATATCTACAATTGATGCAATCCGTTTATCTAAAAGCCACAATGGTTGGCCCGGAACAATTGATCCAACTGGCGCCATTAAAGAAAAAAAGGACAATAAAAAAATAGAAAACAGAGATGCATTAATCAGCTTATTGTTCACTCCTACCCTCTCTCCCGTGAGGGGACATTCTTTTTACTACTATGCCAATGAATCATACCGCATAGAGCTTTTTGGTCAAGAACTGATAAGGCACTAATGGTTGTCAAAAAAAAGCTAGAAATATCAATCTTTTTTACCAGCGTACTTGGTTCTTTTTCCAAATAATAATGTTTTAGTCATAAAATTATTTATTATTTGTTTTATTTTTTGTTGAGAAGTAAAACCGTTGCGCTGAGCAATTCCCAAAGGTCCATTAGAAACTTTTACCTTGCTATATCTTATCCCTTTCTTACAAACATTCACCATAAGCAAACGGCAAGCACGATTATCGGCAAGAATTACTTCAAGAACTTCCTCCCTATGGAATAAGGCTGCTGATAAAAAACCCTCAACAAATGGCGCACGATGTTGGCCTAACCGTTTAGCAAGATCAATAGAAAAATCATCAAGAGATGATTTAAGAACTTTCATCGATCCCCAAGAACAAGCAAGCCAAAATATCTCCTCTTTTTTGGTATATGGAGTAGGATTTTGGCATTTTGGGTGAGGCTTAATTTGTACAACACCATCTCGATCAAAACGAGGATGCGCAAGAAGACACTTTAATAAATCAACTCGGTCATTCCAAACCAAATATCTGAAGATTAAAAAATCTCCGATTCCCCCATTAGGGTCAAAATCAGGATTTTTGATAATCTCTTTGAATTTTTCTATTTGATCTTTCTTAATTACATCATCTAATTGATTTTCAAATTTTTCCCTATCAATTTTTTCCTTATCCATAGGCCTGATTGACGAACTCATTCCTATAAATAAAACCAAAATAATTTTTATTCGTCTTTTCATTTCGTCCTATAATTTTATTTTAGGCATTCGCCGCTGCATACCTTTGATACAGTTCCATCATCTTTTTATGCCTGATATATTTTTGAGCATTCGTTTTGGGCACAATCCAATCATAAAGAAACTCTAATCCATCAGAACAAAATTCTGAAACATGCGCAGATAGTTGCCAAGCAACAAGCAGTAGCCACCATCGATTGTATATCCAATCGGGATAATCAACATTGCAGGTTTTTGCTGCTTTTGCAAAACATCTGCTAATCAATTCATGCTTTATAAGTTCCGGCACAAACGCAAACATAAGATATGCTGGCAGCCATCGAGACCCAAATGCATTTTTGTCTTGCAATTTCTTACCATCTTGAGCAGTTGATTTTAGCCCATTAATAAACCATGAAACAAGGTTTTTTCCGGTTATTGCAAGAAGTCTGGAACTGGTAGAACCCATATGGAATTTTTTGATACCGGTATAACGCAATAAAGATTTACGAGCCAGTTCGGTTACTGCCACATCTGCTATAATTGAAGGAACAAACTGTATTCCCTGAGTCTCTGCCATTATCGTTGATAAAATACCAAGACCTATAAAATAATTATATTTTTTCATCTCCCGTTCTTGTTCCTTTACCATATTAGGCACCAAACAAAAAGTGGGCAATGAAATACCTATCAAAAGAAAAAAAGATATAATACGAAATGATCGTTTCACAATAAACCTCCATTCATAGATAACCTTCTTTTAAGGTAGCGATAAAGCCATTTTTGTCAATCGAGGTACTTCAACAAAACAAAGCGTGTTCCTATATGAATTAAACCAATCAAAAAAGTACAAACCGTAATACAAAAACACCCCTTTAGACACCCTTTGATGAATCTGATAGGGTATTACGCATCTTATTAATGGAGGATATCAGTGAAAAAATTACTGCTCATTCTACTCATTTTTGCGGTCCCATCGATCAAAGCTCAAAAAGAGCTCGAAGCACCCATTCGAGATATTAAAAATATTTCTCGAGTTGGTCTTGGTATGCTTTTTGCTGCTATAGGATCTGCAAATATTTTACGGGGTATCTCACATTATTTCCCTTCCTGCAAACGAGCCTTTCAACCAATGTGTTATATTGCACAACCGCAAGTTCGAGTACCTGCTTATATAGATGGTGGCATCGGCACTGGGTTATTATATGCAGGCTATCGGCTCATTAAATCCGGTTGGAATGATATAAAACGACTTCATCCTTCAGTAAGAAAAATAGAAGATAATCTATGGGACTACATCAACTGGAACAACGAAAGCAACTATGAATAAACGTCTGACTGTTTTTTTTCTTTTACTATTTCCAATGCAATCATATAGTTGGTCTCTTGATAATAAACCATTGCGATGTGCATGGCATGCTTCAAAAATATTAGGAGGCGCTATAACTTCGGCCTTTGGAGCTACTCTTTTTATAAAAATCCCTGTAGCAAAAAAAGCGCTCCATCAAGCAGATCAAAAAATACAAGAAGGTAAAAAACTAGGTGAAAAAGCTAAAACTGAATTACAACAACTCTCTGATGAATTGCATCAAGGACAACAGATTCTCAATGATCAATTTATTCCAACCTTCAATGATTGGAAAAGGTCTCTTGGTTATTTAGAATCTTCTAAACCATATATTACATACCTTCCATTTGTAAATCATGCTACTAAAGTTCCTTCTCCTGATGTTATAGATCAATATTTACAAAAAGGAAACACTCGCCTTGATAAAGAACTACCTCGAATTCAACAATATATAGACATGATTGACCAGAACCTTAATCAAGTAGATGGTAATAGAAATAAAATACGACATACTAACCAAATGCTAGGAACGGCCCGTCTTCCTTTAAGTGGAGCATTATTTTTTACTGGATTAATATGTATGAAACAGGGTGCTCAAGGGTTATATAAGGAACTTTCAACAGTTGAATGGTTCAAGCGAATCGGTTCCTATAAAATAAAAGTGCCAAAAGTAGTTACCAGAATGAGGCAGTATATTTCAGGTTTAAAATCAAAAATTTGTAGAAAAAACAAACCTACTACTACATAGTTTTGAGTAGTTCATGGATACCTTTGATTAATCTATCTACATCTTTTTTTGTATTATAAAGATAGAAACTTGCCCGCACTAATCCCTCATATCCAATTAATTGCACTAATGGCTGTGCACAAAAATGGCCCGCTCGAACGCAAATGCCATACTGATCTAGAAATGCGGCAACATCGTGCGGATGAATCCCATCAATTGCAAAACTAACAAGGTGCCCTTCCATTTTTAACTGTTCTATAGGGCCAACTATTTTTACTCTTTTGACCGCAACACCATCAATAAATTGAGCACAAAGATCTGCTTCAAATTTTTTTAGCTCTTCAAAATCAACATTAGCTTGCAAGTAATCTACCGCTGCTCCTAGCCCAATAGCTTGCGCAATTGGGGGTGTTCCTGCTTCAAATTTTTGTGGTGATTGCACAAATGAAACTTCATGCCACGAAGCTGAATACACGGTTCCGCCACCAAGATTATAAGGTGCAACATCATCATGATGCTTTTCATCGATATATAAAACACCGATCCCTGTGGGGCCAAGCATTTTCTGACCAGAAAAAACTAAAAAATCCGCACCCATTTTTTTTACATCAACCTTTTGATGCGGCACTGATTGGCACGCGTCAATTAAAACTTTTGCGCCCACTGTATGAGCTGCTTTTATGATCGTATCAATATCTACTTGAGTGCCAAACGCATTAGAACTTTGCGTAACAGACACCAACTTTGTATCAGAACTAATAATTGTATCAAGAGAGCTCGTGTCAAGAATGCCATCTTTGGTAACAGGAATATATTTAAGAATAGCACCAGTTTGCCCGGCTATTCGTTGCCAGGGCAAAAGATTCGAATGATGTTCTAATTGCGTAATTACAATCGATTCACCTTTTTTAATATGAGTGCGTGCCCAACTTTGTGCAATCAGATTAATACCTTCAGTACTATTTTTTGTAAATATTATTTCATGTGATTTAGCGCCAATAAATGAGGCAATTTTATTGCGCGCTTCTTCATACATTTGTGTGGCCTCTTCAGCTAATTTATAAACACCACGCCCCACGTTTGCATTATATTCAGTATAAAATCTCACGAGAGCATCAATTACTTGTTTCGGTTTTTGGCTTGCTGATGCATTATCAAGATAGCAAATGGGATATCCATTTTCTTTTCTTGATAACAATGGAAAATCTTTTTTATTTATTTTCATGCTGCTTTTTTAATCTATCTAACATTTTTTTACCTATTATATCTAAAAATATATTCCTTGATGCAACAGCTTCAGGGTCTGACCCTACAAATCTTTCTCGAACATTTTTGGTTCCTTCTATTGGTACTAATCTTTTAACCTCTTCAAACAATTTATCCTTTTGGGCTGGATCATTTGATTGTTTTATTTGAATTATAAGCCTTTTTGCTTGTAAAACTTGAGAATATTTTTCCCCTAATGATTTTACATCCCGTTTTTGAGTAGTTTCATTATTTGGTTCTAAGAATTTCTTAATATCATCTATCATAGCTTTTATCATAGCTTTTTGCTTTGCAAGAGAATCCAACACATCTACACGCATCCGCTCTGATGCTATAAGTTTACATTGTTCTAAAAGCTCCAAAGCTTTATCTATTTTTTTATTTCGAACATAGTAAGGAATCAAAGAAAGATATGCTTCAATCACATAAGGGGTTTCTTCCGATATTAGTCTATACTGATCCTTTAAACATTGTTCTGTTGTTTTTGGATCCATTCTGATCAAATTTAACAATACCGCATTATAATTTAAACGAACAAAATCATCTTTCGGATGTAATCTAATCGCCTCCTTGAATAAATCAACGATAGCTCGTAACTCTGTTAGTTCTGATTCCAAAGAAACTGTTTTTTCTGACAACTTCATTGTCTTTAATTGCGCAATTGTTCCATGAGCTGATCCGACCATTTTTTGAGCTACATTATTATTTAAATTTTTTACCCGAGATTTTGCACGCTCTGCTAAAGCAATCAATTCATCATAATCTGCGGCTACAAAACGGGCATAAGAAAGCTCAACTCCTGCTAAAAGCACTGCTGCAATCCAATGTTCTTTGCTCTTTTGCTCCAATTTCTCAAAAAAACCGTTTTTTTTGAGTGGTCTAAGTAATCCCTCATCATGGGCACAAAATTGCAGCTGAAACGATTTCTGTGATACCAATTGCTTTAATGCTTTATCAAGGTTTTTCTCTTTTTGTAAACAGAGAGTAATCGGTTTTAAATATCCCAATTTTTTATATCTGTTTAAAGGTTCAGCATATGAACGCTGTTTATTTGGCGCAAGCCCGCTCATACCATTCATAAAATATTCTACTCGTTCATGAACAGGTATCTCATCAATTATACGAGTACCTAAATATAAACATGCATCACATAAAAAGTTGTCTCCTGCCAATCTAATATATTTAAGAGTTTTTTTACCATCGGACTCTTTTGTAAATCGACCTGCAAGATAAAGCTTTTTAAGTTGATATTGATCTACCGCAAAACCAGCTACAATATCTTTTCTTACTTCTACTTCCCATTTTTCTACATTGGCCTTTAACCATGCAACAAAAGGCTCATTCAAAAAAGGAGCACATTCATCGATTTCTTCAGATCCCTTAATACTATCATGAGCTTTTTGCAAAGAATCAAACGCACAACGGTTTGAATCATTGTTAACATTAAAAAAATCGTTTGCATGATAGGTATAGACTATGGCTTTTTCAATATTTGAAGACCCATCATCGTTTAAAACTTGCATCATAACCTGATGCCTCTCCTCGGCTTCATCGTCAGATCTTAACAGTGGGATAAGCTCTACTTTTGATTTTCGAGAACCAAACTGTGCTGCTCGCCTAAGATACTTCTTTTGCATGTCTGGATCTTTTACAAAAATCTGCCTTTGTTTATTTTGAATTTTTAATTTGTAACCTTCGCCATAAAAGTAAGCCATTCTTTCTGATGCCAGCGCAACTAACCTTTTTTCTCCATCTTTTGGATCACTGTCAGCAATTTGTTTTAATAATGTTACACCTTCACGTTTTTTACTATTTTCTGGTTGTAGCATGAGCTGATGCGCTCTTTTATATTGATGGGCTATTGCTTCGGGTTTTGGTACTTTTTTATTTTTTTCCCCATTATTCACACCCAAGTCATCCTTGTTTTGCTCTTGTTCTTTTGGTTGCTTTTGCTTCTCTGGTTGTGATTTTGACTTTGGTTCATTTGTTTCTTCTAGCTCAGGTCTATGCATTATCAATGGGCTCAATTGCATTGGTTTGGGTGCGATAACAGCAGACTGAGATGGCATTGAAGGAGCCGGAGGCACAGGAAAATAGTCCCTTATTAATTTATCAGCTCTTTTCCTCTTTAATAATTGTGATCGCAATGCATTTTCAACATACTCTTTGCCTCTTTTTTGAAATAATGTCTGTAATTGTTTATCTTCGACGTGTTGTGCACAGCAATGCAACAAAACACCAATATGTGACAACCTGTTAACACGTTGAGCATCTTCTAATAATGCACAATCCCGTAAACATAATTTTTCTAAAAGCTCTCCATACTTTTTCGTTTTTTGTTTACTATCAACATTACTATATCTGATCTTTTTCAAATAAGTAGTTAGATTAGTGCACATCCTATTTATCTGATCCACACTCATTTCTTCCAGATCATTTAACGTACTAATGTTAAAATCTTCAAGAATATTCGGGCAATACAACGTTGTAGTTGTATCTACACCTCTAACTTCATCCAAATGATCATTCGATACTGGGAAATTATTTTGTTGTTGTTGATAAGTTGGAAGATTTTGATAATAGCAGTGGGCTCCGGATGCATCGATATAAAAAAGGCGATTGTATTCATCATAAAATACAAGGTTCCCATATACGTCAGAGCAATTGTCAGATGGTGGATAAGATTGAACCATACTCCAAAGCGATGAATGAAGTAACATAAAAATGGAAAACCAAAAATACATTGTTCTCCGATCTCAATATAAAAAATATATTATATTGAGTATAGCGACATGAATCAATAGGTACATATTAAGAAACGACACGCATCAATTCATCCAAAGAAATAGTGCCAGATTTAACTTTTTCTATGCCATCCTGAAGCAATGTGCACATATCATCTGTAATTGCCTGTTCATAAATAGTATCAAATTTTGGTTGAGATACGATAAGAGAACGCAGTCCAGGAGTTAATAAAAGCAGTTCAAAAATTGCCGTTCTTCCTTTTAACCCAACTTGATCGCACCATGCACAACCACGGCCTGCAAAACATTGATTAATTTCCAAACCCAGTTTTTTTAAAAATGGTTCGTGCATAGGCAGAGGTTCAAAAGGTTCAGTACATTCAGCACAATTTTTTCGAATCAATCGTTGCGCTAAAACCCCAGTAAGTGATGCATTGATTAAAAACGGTTCAATGTTCATATCCATCAAACGCATAACGGCACTTGGTGCATCATTCGTATGCAACGTGCTCAGCACAAGATGGCCAGTAAGCGCTGCTTCAATTGCCACATGCGCCGTTTCTTTATCACGCACTTCACCTACCATTAAAATATCGGGATCTTGCCGCAAAATAGAACGAATACCGCGAGCAAATGTAAACCCGGCATCCGGATTGATATGCCCTTGCGTAATTCCTTCCAAACTATACTCAACAGGATCTTCTAACGTAATAATATTTTTTTCAGGATTATGAACGGTAGATAGCATCGCATACAATGTTGTAGTTTTACCTGAGCCCGTAGGCCCCGTTACTAAAAAAAAACCGTTCTGTTTTTGCATTAATTGCCGAACGGTATGGAGCATTTGATCAGAAAAACCAAGATGTTCCAATTTCATTGCATGACCTGCACGATCAAGAATACGTATCACCATTTTTTCTCCAAATAATGAAGGAAACGTAGATACGCGAAAATCAATTTTATTATCGTTCACCGTCATGCTAAATTTACCATCTTGCGGTACGCGCTTTTCGGCAATGTTCATATGAGCCATAACTTTCAGACGAGAAATTACTTGATACATCAATGATTTTTCAATCTGCTTTTGATCATACAATACACCATCAATACGAAATCTAACGCGTAAATGGTGCTCAGTTGGTTCAAGATGAATATCTGAAACTCCTCGATCCAATGCTTGTTTTATTATCGCATCAACCGACCGAACCACTGATTGTTCGTAGGAAGTGTCATTCATTTCTTTTCTAACTCTTGGTCTTCATATGCAATTTCTTCAATATCTTTTCCTTGCTGCCGTTCTTTTTGCCGCATTTTCATATTTTCTTGAAGGTCCTCATCATAGGTTGGCTCAAAGTCCACCTCTGAAGGAGAATCGTCATAATATTCTTGAATTGCATTTATTATATCTTGGCGAAGACCGGATCGAAAACGGATATCATATGAGACATGCTCTCCGATAAGGGGTAACAAATTAGAATTATTGGGATTACTTGCAAGCACGATAAGCATATTTTGATCACGTTCAATAGGAATGATAGCATTACTCAATAAAAATTCTTTAGAAAACTGACGTAATAACGCATGATTAAAAAAATATCCTACTGCATCAAACCAAGGAATTTGATAATATTCCCCAATTGCTAGTAATAGATCATCTTTATCTACTAACCCTTCATCGATAAGAAATTCATCAAAGTTAGGCTTTGGAGATTTTTCAAATGCTTTGCGTAAATTACGACCTTCTTCTGGCTTGATGGCTTTATGTTCTACCAGAATTTTGGTAATTCCATCAACAAATGATTCATGCTTCATGAACTACCCAATACCTTTAACCAAGTTTTAATCCTATAAATAACCCTATGAGATAGCTAATACTAATCACCATATTAAGACGTACCCATTCCCAAACGGTAGAAAAAATATTATCTGCGGTAACATCTTGAGCAGCTTGAATACCAAAAACTTCGGTAACTTTATCCCAATTTATTGTTACATTAATTACTTGCATTTGATGCAATACCCCAATCCCTACCAAAATTAAAACAAATACAGCTACATAAGTGCTATACTTTTTAAGTAGAAAACCGGATAGAAAACCTACTCCTGCATATAAACCGACCTCAAACAGTTTATCTTTCGACATTTTAATTTTTTCCATGACATTACCCATGGAAACTTTTTCCTTCATGGTATCAATCATACCGGCCTGAACTGCTGGTTCAGGAGCTGCAGCAGGCATCATTTCTGGCGCCATTGTTTCATTCATAATAATCCCTTTCTCTCAAACTACCTTTAGTGCTCATTATAGGTTCACCACCTAACTATACGCAAGAAAAAAATTAGATAAATAAAAAAACGGGGGCGTCAATAACGTCCCCGTTTTTAAACATATTTTGATCGTACTTTATTTGACTATCTCTTTTAAGGCTTTCCCAGGTTTGAACTTAGGCACCTTTTTAGCAGGAATAGTCATTTTTTTTCCTGTCATAGGATTAATACCTGTTCGTGCTCGACGTCTCATTACAGAAAACGTACCAAAACCTGTTAACGCAACAGACTTGCCTTGTCTCAAGCCATTACCAATGGTCGTAATAAATGCTTCTAAACATTCTTTAACGGTAGATTTTGGTAGCTTTGTTAGCTTAGACATCTGCTCAATAACTTTTGCTTTATTCATCGTATTCCTATTGTGTTTATCTTCCGGTAAAGCAAGTAACGCTCGTACCTTTGTACCTTATATTTTACTCTATTTTTGTCAAGCTCTCTCCTTTGTTTAGCGCTTTTTCGTTAGATCCTCCAATTCATGTAACACTCATTTGAATGCTCAAAACAAAAGCTTTGGCAACTGCGAAAAATAAAAGCGGAAATTGCAAAGCAAAGAAAACGACTGGCCTGCCAATACGTCTTCGCTTTCAGCTTCGCCGCACAGGCCGTAGTAGCCCCTGGGCGCCTTAGCCTTTGGCGACGGCGGCTTGGCGTAGGTTGGTGCCGAGGGCCGGACTCGAACCGGCACGGGTATAATACCCTCAGGATTTTAAGTCCTGTGCGTCTACCTATTCCGCCACCTCGGCATTAAACTTATGGAGGCGGCACCCGGATTCGAACCGGGGGTCAGGGTTTTGCAGACCCTTGCCTTACCACTTGGCTATGCCGCCGCTTGTTTCATATTCATTTTTTCAGCCAAATCTTTCATTGAAATAAGGGACGCCTCGGCTTGCTCATTTGTCAAAACTTGTTTGGCTGGTTTATGTAAATATGCTTTTTGATGAGGCCCCTCTGTTGGCAATCCTTCTTGGTACCATTCAGCCATCCCCCCTTCATATACATATACTTTTTTAAATCCTTTTTTCTGAAATGTTTTTGCTGCCCATTCACTGGAAGAACATTGATAATCGGAACAGTAAAAAACAATCTCAGCATCTTGATCTATATTATTTGCATGGGATTCAACCTGGTCAAACGGAATATTAATTGAACCTCTAATATGACAATCCTCATATAAGTCCAAATCCAATACATTCACAACTACTAACCCTTTTTTCTTTTGCTGGTTGGTGTGATCCCAACATCCAGATAATAGCAGAATTATACTTTGAAAAATCAAACCAAATATCACACTCTTTTTTTGCATATTTACCTTATCACTTTCCTTTGTTATTCCCCCTAAATGTACCATAAATCGGGCATATTGCAAACTAGAAACAAGCCTGAAAAGTCACTTTTTTTGCTCAAGCAAGCCATGTTTTTCCACAAGAAAACGAAGTTCTTCGGTATAAATTTGTTTGATATCTTTTGGCTCCTCTTCTGGTTTTTCTATTTGGTTACTTAAATAGGGAGCCGTACAATTACCGACGGAAGGAAAATCGGCGTGAAACCATTCATTCATTCCTCCCTCATACGCCCACAAATTTTTGAAACCCAATGCGTTCAGCATTCGCCAACCTTTTGCGCTCGCAGTGCAAGAATAGCTAGAACAATACAAAACAATTGGTTGATCTTTATCAAGACTTTTTGCAAATGATTCGAGGTTATCTAATGGTACATTAACCGAACCTTTAATGTGGCAATCATCATACATATCTTTTGGCAGCACATTAATAAGCATTACTTTTTTTTCAGTCATGCCATTTTTCCTTCTTTTAGTATATCCACTGAAAAAATCTTCCCCAACGCACTCGTTTCCAGAAATCGATTGGATGCGTTATAAGATCCCAAATCCACCATGATTCATCACTGTCTACAGACCAAATGCGAAATAAAATTCGCCCATGAATAGAATCTCGTTTAATTGGCCCAAATACTCTACTATCTTTACTACCTTTACGATTATCTCCCATTGCCCAATATTCATCAGAACCTAACGTAACAGAAAATTCATCGGTACCATTCCAATAATTTTCTTTTCTCGCTTCACGTTCATTTCGCTCTTGAACAGTTTGATCATTTGTACCATTTGGTGTATCCGGATAAAGTAATTGCAATCCTCCTTGTTCATTACGAACTACTCGTGAAGGGTGAATGCGATAAAATGGCTGATCTTCAAATGACTTTTCTGGATCATATGATTTTATGCCCATC
>SDBT01014341.1_pt1 | contig 12640 bp, 8 predicted proteins | sample 2277101 | NCBI WGS metagenome assembly SDBT01 (sample SAMN10404973, study PRJNA504765) | marine sediment metagenome | isolation source: marine sediment core GS10_PC15, 103 cmbsf | place: Arctic Ocean: Southern Knipovich Ridge | collected 2010 | reverse complement strand
GCGATACCAATTAACCCGATGGGCCCGAGCCCGAAAACCACCGCATTGTCCTCACCGTTAGGTCGCATCCTGCGAAGCGCCGACCAGTTCGTCCCCGCCCCGCATGCGATCAGCGCACCGTCGATGAAGTTCAACTCCTCCGGTAACTCAAAGCAATTCCGCGCGCTGATGAGAACCTTGTCCGCACACGAGCCCGCCAAGGGCCCGCCAAGGTGCCGCCTCTCTTCACACCGCATCCAGTCGCCCTGGAGGCACGTTGAGCAGCGCCCGCACGATTCGTAGTGATACACCGATACTCGCTCGCCGACCTGGACGTTCGAGACCCCACCCCCGACGGCCTCCACCACTCCGCATGGTTCGTGCCCGAGGATCGGCATTCCCCCCTGAGCATCCTTGCGAGGTCCTCGGCGGTAGGTGTGCATATCTGACCCGCAGATTCCCCCCACACGCATCGCAACCACTGCCTGACCCGGGCCCGGTGTAGGATCGGGAAAATCGACGACCTCAACCTTACGCACCCCAACATGTCTCACCGCACGCATTCTGGATTGCTCTCCTTATCGGTCTTTGCTCACAAGACTTATCTCACCAGGGGCCGTATTATCCTCATCTACCCGCGCTTCCGCAAGAGAGAATCCGCAATGCCGGATCCGCGGGATGGTATTTATCTTCAGGGCAGCCAGACCGCACCGAGGACGGCTGCGCACGAAGCGCCGGTAGCCGCGGGGCAGTGGGCTGGTTTCTTGTCGACGCGGGCGGCGGCGAGCATGGCGTAGCAGGTGGCGGAGTATGACTGCGCGTCGAAGGCGTAATGCTCACAGGGATAGGTGCTCGATGGGCTCATCATCGCGCGGATTCGCCCGGAAAGGTGTATGTTCCGCGCTGCCCCCCCGGTAAGGACGATCTCGTGTGGGCGCTCGGTGAGCGAGTTGATCGCATCGACTATGCATCTCGCGATCCACTCGGTGCAGGTTGCGATCAGGTCCGCACCTTCGCAGTTGTGTTTGGCGGCGATAATATCCAATCGCTCGATATACCCCTCGCCCCATTCGCCCGCACTGGTGAGCTTGGGCGGTCTGGTGCGAAAATGTTTGTGCTCCTTCAACTCATGAATGAGCGAACCGAAGACTTTACCCCGCCCCGCGATTGCACCGTCGCGGTCGCACGATTGTGCGAAGTGCTTCCGCCCCAGCGCGTCGAGCACGAGTGCACAGGGTCCCGCGTCGAAGGCGACCACGTCGCACGGGTCGGGATCCCCCGGGACGAACGTCAGCGAGGCTGTCCCCCCCAGATGCAGGACCACGCGAGAGAGACGCTTGTCTCGAAACAGGGCGTAGTCCGGGAAGGCTGTGAGCGGTCCGCCACCCCCCCCCACCGCCAAGTCGCTTCCCGCGAACCCGCCCACCGTCGGGCGCCCGATCGAGCGAGCGATGATCGCCGGGTTGCCCAGTTCCAATACACCGCGGGTTAGTTCTTTCTCCTCACTCCCCGACGAGCGGGCGAGTGTCTGTCCGGAAGTTCCGACGGCGACGATCTGGTCCGGATCGATCTTCGATTCGCTGATGAGGTCCGCCCCCGCGGAGGCGAACTCGCGGGCGATTTCACCATCGAGCCGCGCGAAGGCGTCTGCAGACTGATGCTTCGGTCTCGAAGCAGCGAGTATGCGATCGTGCAGGGCGGGTGCGAAGGGGCGGTGAAGATGATGAAGCACCCGGACCTTCATCCGCTGACCGCGCCCGGAGATTGCAACGGCGGCGGCGTCTATACCGTCCGCAGCCCATCCGCTCGAAAGGCCCACGAATATGCGTTCTTTCACCACCGCGACATTCTAGAGAACTCGGGCGCCGCCGACCAGAGGCCATCCCGCCACCTGAAGTTCTGCGCGGTGCCCTCGGAAGGACACCGCGCTAACTTCGGGCATTGTAGGACAAGTGGGGACGAGCGGCCCGCGAGCAGGGATCGACTACGGGGTCAACATCCCGCGGCGGATCAGTTCCTCGGCGATCTGGACTACGTTCAGTGCAGCGCCCTTGCGGAGGTTGTCCGCGACGCACCACAATGCGAGCCCGTTTTCGCTGCTGATGTCCTTGCGGATCCGCCCCACAAGCACCTCGTCGCGGTATCCGAGTACGTCGATCGCAGTGGGATACGTCCGCTCGCGCTCGTCACCGCGCGGGGTCTGCCCGGCCAGGTCGTCCATCAGGACCACTCCGGGCGCTTCGCGAAGCAGATCGCGGGCCTCATCCGCCGAGAGCGAGCTCTCAGTCTCGATCCAGATCGCCTCACCGTGGCCGATAAAGACCGGAACGCGCACCGCCGTCGCGGAAACGCGGATAGAATCGTCGCCGAGAATCTTGTGCGTCTCGTGGACCAGCTTCCACTCCTCCCGCGTGTAGTCCGCGTCCATGAAGGGCTCGATATGCGGGATGCAGTTGAAGGCGACCGGACGTGCGAACACCGTCGGGTCGAACGGGACGTCGCGCTCGGATTCCAGCGCGATCGGGGTCTGGGTTCTCAACTCCTGGGGGCCCTTCAGGCCCCATCCGCTGGTGGACTGGTACGTCGAGACGATGATTCGCCTGATGCGCGCAACGCGGTGCAGCGGGGCGAGTGCAACGACCAGCTGGATGGTCGAGCAGTTCGGGGACGCGATGAAACGTGTATCGTCCGCGATCGCATCCGCGTTCACCTCCGGGACGACAAGCGGGACATCGGATGCGAGCCGAAAATCCCGGCCGTTATCGATGCAGATTGCACCGGCGTTTTGGGCTGTCTCACGCCATGTAACGCTCGCGCCCTTCGCCCCTTCTTTCCCGGCAAAGAGGACCAGGTCTGCCCCCTCGAACACCTCCGCGGTCGTTTCCTCCACGAGCATCTTCTCACCGGCGATGGTTTCGGGCCTTTCGCGCGTGGCGGCGACTCGCGGAGGAAACTCGCACGGAAACTCACGCTCCTTCAGACAGCGCACAATTTCTTCACCCACCAGACCGACACCCACTACCGTCACCTTGAGTGGCATGATTGCTGCGCTCCCTTCTGAGATTTCGCTTCCGCCGGACCCACCAAAAGAAAAGGGCCCTGCGTCCGATATGGATCGCAGGGCCCGTCGGGGTCAAACGGAAGGCACCCTACGATCCAGGAGGCGGCTTCGTCGTCCCGGGGCGCAGATCGAGCCCCGTAGTGGACGGGCGAGTCGTCTTGGACAGTAGGGTGCTGCTCACTTGAACTCTCACATGTAAAGCAAAGTCAGCCCGCGACCGCCGCGGGAGACGATACGTAATTCTACCAAAAACACCTGCAATGGCAAGGCGAAGTTGGACCAGCCAAGACACTCCAACGATGAGCGCGTTGGGGCAACTACAGCAGCGGAAGGTACTTTTCCACTTCGTAGGCGGTGACGCGCACGCGATAGTTGTCCCATTCGATCTTCTTGTTCTCGATGAACTTCTCGAAGATGTGATCGCCCAATGCCTCGCGAACGATCTCGCTGCTCTCGCAGACATCTATGGCGTGTCCGAGGTCGCGTGGGAGCGACTCGATGGATAACCGCTCCAGTTCTTCCCGGGTCAACGAGTAGACGTCGCACTCGACGGGGTCGGGTAGTTCGTACCCGTCCTCAATGCCCTTCAGCCCCGCCGCGAGCATCACCGCAAACGCCAGGTACGGATTGCACGCCGGATCGGGGCTTCGCAGCTCGGCGCGGGTGGCGTTTTCCTTACCCGGTTTGTACTCGGGAACGCGGACCATCGCGGAACGATTCTTCCGACCCCAGCAGATGTAGCACGGGGCTTCGTAATCAGGAACCAAGCGCTTGTAGGAGTTCACCCATTGGGCGATGACCGCGCAGTACTCGCGTGCGTGCTTGAGGAGCCCGGCAATGTAGCCCTTCGCTTCCTTTGAAAGGAAGTACTCATCTTCGGAATCGAAGAACGCGTTCTTGCCATTCTTGAACAGGGATTGATGCACATGCATACCGGAACCGTTCTCACCGAAGAGCGGTTTGGGCATGAAGGTGGCGTAGACGTTGTTGCGGGCGGCGACGGTTTTGACCACGTGGCGATACGTCATCGTGTTGTCCGCCATTCTCAACGCCTCGGCGTATACTAGATCGATCTCGTGCTGAGACGGTGCGACCTCGTGATGGGAGTATTCCACCTCGACCCCCATGCATTGCAGCATTTGCACGGTCTGTCGGCGAAGATCGACCGCCGGACCCGCCGGTGTCAGACCGAAGTATCCCACCCTATCGAGCAGTTTCAAGGTAGGTGTGTCATCCTCGAAGTAGAAATACTCAAGCTCAGGACCGACGTAGAATGTGTATCCTTTCTCGGCGGCCTTGGAGAGCATTCTCCGCAAGGCGTAGCGGGGATCGCCCTCGTACGGTTGTCCATCGGGGTGGCGAATATCGCAGGTGAAACTCGCAACCGTACCGTCCTGCGGAGTGGGCGGGAGAACCTTGAACGTGTTTATGTCGGGAAAGGCGATCATGTCGGACTCTTCGATCCGGGCGAACCCCTCGATACTGGACCCGTCGAAGCCCATCCCCTCTCTCATCGCCTTTTCCAACTCACCCGGGGTAATCGCGAAGCTCTTGAGCACGCCCAAAACGTCGGTAAACCACAGCCTCACGAACCCAACCTTCATGTCCTTGCACTGCTTGAGCACGGCGTCGATATTCTTCTTCGCTTCGCCCACGCTAATTCCCTTTCGCTGGTGAGGTCCCAATCCCGGCGCGCCGGGACCGGAGAATTTCGTTGCGATCCAAAACCAACAGACCGGAGTTTGCGGAAGTATAAGTTCGCGGACGCAACTTGTCAAAGAACCGCGATTTTGATCCGAAGCGAGGCGAGGTCAATGGTCCACGCGGACAAGCCCTCGCTGAGAGGCGTATTCGCGAAGTCGCGTGACCTCGGAAGTATCCAGGCGGTGGAAAAGCTCAGGATACTCGTTTGCACGATGGGCTGGGTGGTACTGACCCATGACGTTGATAGCGGATCCGGGGGCGACGCGGGCGACGATGTCGATCACTTCGGCGCTGCCAGCCAGGTCGGCGGGGATGACCAGATGACGGACCAGGACCCCGCGTGCAGCAACACCGCGCTCGTTGATCTTCAGCGGACCGACCTGGGAGTACATCTCCTCGAGCCCCGCCGTCGCTACCTCAGGATAGTTCGCCACGCCCGAATAATTCTGCCCCTTCGACGCATCCGCCCATTTGAAATCGGGCATGTAGATCTCGATGAGACCGTCCAGGAGGCGCAGGGTCTCGACGGAATCGTATCCCCCGCAGTTATAGACAATCGGGACGCTCAACCCCTGCTCACGGGCTATGCGTATCGCCTCGCCTACTGCATGTGCAACGTGCGTCGGGGAGACAAAGTTGACGTTCTCGCATCCGCGGGCCTCGAGAGAGAGGGCGAGTTCGGCGACCTTCGCGGGGGACATCTCGGAACCATCCGCAAATTGAGAGATGTCGTAGTTCTGACAAAAGACGCAGGCGAGGTTGCACCCGCAAAAGAAGATCGTCCCGCTGCCGGTGCGTCCGACGAGGACGGGTTCCTCACCGAAGTGCGGTCCCGCGGACGCGACGAGCGGGTTCGCACCGATCTTGCACGCACCTGTCTGTCCGGAAGTGCGATCGACGTGACAGTTCCGCGGGCAAAGCGTGCAATCGCGGATGATCTCTCGCAAACGCGCGATGTTATCGATGGGCTCGTTCATCCAGTGCGCTATTGTAACAAACGGATGCTCGCTCGGGAGACGTGTGCAATTCACAGCTTCAGGTGGCTTTTGGAAGAAGCAGGCCCAGTACAGCGGCCAGGAGGTAGAACGCAAGGGCGAGGAGAGTGACATTCGCAAAACCAAAGTTCATCGCCAGCAGCGGGGTAGAGACCGCGGCGAGCACCGAGGCAAAACCGTTGACCGCCCACGCCCAGGGGACGAGCGCGGCGTAAGAAAATGGAAGAAATACGGCTTGTCGTCAGTCGCTGCCACTACGTTGAACAGGTACTCCCGCAGGTATTCTTCCCTTCGTTCGCCCAGCAGGGCTGCACAGGCCTCAAAGTAGTGCGGGCGGTCGAGCACGTGGAACTTGTTCGCCTCGTCTTGCCCCAGGTCGGGAAGGTAACAGAGATCGAATCCGCGCACTTCGCAGAACGTGCGAATGCGCTGGGAATCCTCCTCACCGATCGCCTCACGAAATACGAGCACGGTCGCGGTCGCCCAACTGCGTATCATCGCCAGGTGCTTTTCCGGGCGGAGGTTCTTCCGGTGCAGGGCCTGGCGAGCAGTCTCGAAGACCTTCAGTCCATCGCGCGGGGGACTGCGTACCCAGCGGGTGACCGAGAGCACACCCCGCTCACTAAGACGATCGATCATCTGCGAGAGGGCCTCGACGGTGTAGAGGTACGATTCCTGCGAGGCGTGGAGACCCGCTCCGGAGGCGCCGAAGGCGTCGAGAGGGGGAAGCTGAATCACCTCGAATTGCTCGGACGCACCGGTAAGGTATTCACGCCCCTCGCGGAGGAGGACGCGGACTTGAGGAAGTGTGAACACGTCTCCTCCGCGATCGGCGAGCGGGCCCGTCATCGCCTCGATAACCTGACGGTTCATCTCGAGCGCTACAATGCCCCGCGCGTTGTGGTAGCTCGCAAGACCGATATCCACACCCCCACCGGCACCCAGGATGCACACGCTCGGCCGCTCTCGCAGGTGATAGGCGAGGGCAGACGTCGTATGATCGGCGAAGGCGTAATCGTTGCGCTTCTTGCAATCGTAAACCGCGGAGGTCTGGTCACCGTCGACGATGAGAAGTGCGTGCGGGGGGACGGGGCCGGTATATTGCAGCGACAGACCCGGGGCGTAATGAATCCCCGGACCGGTGACGACGTCGATCCGCCCGAGCGGACCTTCACTTCGATGGATGACCTCACTTCCCGGGGTGTTGAGCGTCTGAGGGAGCATCTTGTACTGCGAGACGACCGGGCGCTGAATCGGCGGGACCGCAAGAACAACGGCGCAGGCTCCCATGAGAACAGTGACAACAATGCTCGATCTGCGAGGCGGAACGAGGAGAGCACCTCCAGCGAGGGCGACGAGGGACGCACACAGAATCAGTGCGTGCGAAGGAACAATCGTCATCGCCGCAACGGCCGCGAGAGCTCCAAGGCCCGAACCGAGCAGGTTCGCCCCGTAGTGCCCACTTATCCGCCCGGGTTCATCCATCAGTGCGATCCCGATGAACATCCCGGAGAAGAAGAACGGTACGAACATCAGCGCTTCCAGGGCCGCGACGTAGAGACCCTGTGAGAGGTCCCACGCGAGGAAGGGTACGTCTAGGGGCAGCAGCTTGGCGGCGAGCGCGATCAGCGGGATGCTAAGTGCGAACGCAAGCGCGAGGTAGTGCATCCAGACGCGATACCTCCCGATCACCCATCTCCGCACCAGTGTAAGACACGTCCCCGACGCCGCGAACCCCAGGATCGCTACCGAGATCACCATGTAGGCGAAGTGCGACCAGAAGCGAATGGAGAGCAGCCGCATCAGCGCCAATTCCAGGGCGATCACCGCCATGGAGACCAGCACGATCGCGGCGCGTGTCCGCCGGACGGGGAGCTTGTCATTTCTGATCTGAAGCATCCTTGCGGGTGAAGGGTACGAACCGGACCGGCATGAGGGTCTTACTGCGAACGCGAGATTCTTCATCCTTCGTCACAAGCATCAGCGATTGGACGGAGTACGCCGCTCCCACGGGAATCACCATTCGCCCGCCCGGGGCGAGTTGCTCGATCAGCGGGGGCGGAATCTGACCGGTCGCGCAGGTCACGACTATTCCGTCGAACGGACCCTTCTCGCTCCACCCGAAGTACCCGTCGCCGTGGCGGACCTGCACGACGTCGTATCCCAGCCGCTTGAGGCGCTCTCCCGCCGCCTCCGCCAGCGGCTTGATGATCTCGATCGTGTAAACGTGCGGGGTGAACTCCGTGAGGACGGCGGCTTGGTATCCCGAACCAGTCCCGATCTCCAGGACGCGGGAGGTGGGCTTCAGTTGAAGCTGACGCGTCATTTCGGCGACGATGTAGGGCTGGGAGATGGTCTGGCCGTATCCGATTGGCAGGGGTGAGTCTGCGTGCGCCCTCCGCGAGATCCGCTCCGGGACGAACTCGCTCCTGGGAACCGCAGACATCGCTTCCAGGACCGCTTTGTCTTCAAGCCCATACGCGCGGATCGTTCGGACCATCGCGTCTCGCCTCAATTGCCGGGCGGTAAATCGCGGAGGCGTCCATTGGCTCGTGGTAGGAGCGGTTGTGGTCGCTGGCTGGGTCGGACGCGTCTCAGCGGGGCGAGTCGCCGGTCCGCTCGAGTCTTCAGGGACTACGGAACCCGGACGCGACATGATCCACCACAGGAGCACCACGGCGACGATCGCGATGACAACGACAGTCCAGGTAGTCCCGCCTCCAGCATCTTTGGGAGACGCCCTGCGGAAGCTGTGGTTCTCATGAGAGGGCGACATGCGATTCTACCTCTCTCGCTCGTGACCCGTTACCTTTAGGAAATCTCACATCATCTTATTTGGCGGATTCACGCAACGGTATTTCAAATAGTTCATATCTGTTCGAGCAGGCGGCGGAAGGCTTCGGAGTTTCTGGCGGCCTGGCCGCGATGGCAATTGTTAAAAAACGTGTAGATCTTGTCCACCTCGCTCTCGAGAGAGGACCATTGCGATAGGATCCCCGTCAGTTCCGATAGCGAGTAATCATAATCGTACCGCTTCGCCCCCCCAGCATACCACTTTTCGCTGTTTCGCGAGTGGAGGCGAAGGTAACCAATCTCGCTGGTCACCACAGGAGCTTGCGGGCGGTAAAGCCCGCGAAGGTCCGGAACGTCCGGGATCACGAGCGTGACGTTGCGCTCGCGTAGACCCTTGACGGTGGAATCATTCTCCCACGAGTAGTGCCGAAACTCCACCGCCAGCGGAACTGAAGCAAAGTCGCCGATGGCGGCGGAGAGGTACTTGCGGTTCTCCACCGTCCGGTGAAACGCCTGCGGAAACTGCAAGAGCACCCCCGCCAGTTTCCCGCTCTCGCGCAGCGGGGCGAGGGCGCTTAGAAACTCATCCGCAATCGAGCGGTCCTGCTCGTGAGTGGTCTTCTGGTTTCCCTTGATCCAGAAGGCAAACCCCTCAGGGGTCTTGCGGGCGATGTTCTCGAGCATCTCCGCCGTCGGAACGCGATAGTACGAAAAGTTCAACTCCACCGCCTCGAAGTGCTCTACATACCTGTCAAGCATCTCCTTAGAGTCCGTCCATTCCGGGTAAAACTCCCCCACCCAATCGGCGAACGAGTACCCGCTGGTCCCCACGATGTATTTGCTCTTGTCCGTCATTTCACCTTCTTGATTTACGCGGTGTCTCTCAACTCCCGAGATCTATTCTTCAACTCGCGGAGTGGAACGTCAAAGTATTCTACGCGCCGCCCTGTGACGGAAAGCGAACCATATTGATCCTCGACCTTACCGGTGACGAGGTACGGACCATATTTGGGAAACCCGCGGTTCATCGATCTGTAGAGATCGGGAAACACCGTCACCTCGAAGAGACTGTATTCATCATCGAGCGTCAGGAACATCATCGCCTCTCCGCGTTCGGTCCGGGTGGTTCTGCGGGCCTCGAGGAGACCGGCAAGTCGCACGTTCTTGTTTCTCTGCTCATCGAGCGATCGGGAATCGTTCGAGATCCCGGCGGTGCGTAGCAGTGGGCGATAAAGCTCCATGAGATGCTCGCGGACGGATATCCCGAGGATTCTCCGCTCGTCGAAGTATTTCCGAGATGCGCTGTAATCGCCCGGTGGGTCCGGAATGACCGGATGGGCGCGGATAAGCACCGGTGCGCTGCCTCCCCTCGCTGGCCCGAGACGGCGAAAGAGGTTCAACTCCATCATCAACCCCGGGCGCGACCGGGCGAACCCGTCAAACGCCCCGCACAGAATCAGCGAGCGCACTTCCTCCTGTCCAAGGCGGGTTCGGGAGAGGAAACCACTGAGCGAGTCGAACTCCCCGCGCGTCCGCTCCCGGAGTATGTTCGCGATGGAGACAGGACCCAGCCCCGCCACATAGTTCAAACCCACGCGCATCGCCTCTCCTTCCAAGGCGAACTCTTCCCCGCTGCGATTGACGTCCGGAAGGAGGAAGCGAACCCCGTCTCGCTTGGCGTGCTCGACATAAAGACGCGGATGATACATGCTCTGGTTGTTGTTGAGCGCGGCCGTCCAGAACTCCGCGGGGTAATGCACCTTCAGGTAAGCGCCGGCGTAGGCGAGCAGTGCGTAGGAGGCGGCGTGGGCGCGACAGAACGAGTAGGCGTTGAACTTCGCCATCTGCACCCAGATGGATTTTGCGTAATCCGGGGCGACGGCGTTTTCGGAGCAGCGATCGAGAAACTCCCTCGAAAGTGCGAGTCGCTCGCGATCGCTCAGAGGCTTCTGTATCCCCTTGCGAAACCTGTCCGCCTCGCTAAGTGAGCAACCGAGCATCGCGGCGGCGGTGAGCATCACGTCGTCCTCGTAAAGCATTACACCGTAGGTATCATCGAGCACCCCGCGAACCTGCGGAGGGGGAACCGGGGGAGGGTCCAGGCGGCGGTGGCGGCGGATGAAGGTCTCTTTCATCCCCAGACTCCCCGCCCCCGGTCGAATCAGCGCCAAAACCTTCATCACGTCCCGCGTATCGCTCGGGCGCATCATCGCAAGCAGGTTTCGCATCGCGGGGGATTCGAGCTGATTGCACCCCAGCGTCCGCGCGCTTCGCAACAGAGCGATAGTCTGCGGATCGGCGGGTGGGAGAGATTCAACGTCGATTCGCTCACCGCGGACCCGTTCGATCAGGGCGGCGGCGCTGCGGATAGTCGATAGATTGCGGTTTCCCAGAAGGTCGAGCTTCACCAGGGCGATGTCCTCCACTCCGTCCTTATCGTACTGCGTGATCCTGACGCCCTTGGGGGCTCTCTGGACGGGTACGGTCCGGTGGATCGGCGTTCGGGAGATCACGATCCCCCCCGGATGCACCGAGAGATTGTGCGGGAGATTCAGAATCTTCTTACTGAGCTCAAATATCCTCCGCGAAAGATCTTCCGGAATCCCGCGGAGGACGAGACGCGGACGTCGGTCGTCACCGTACGAAACCTCCGCGCGGTCCAGGTGAGAAATCTGCTCGTTTGAAAGACCGAGCGCCTTTGCGGTCTCGCGGACGGCAGAGCGATACTGGAAGGTGTTGTGCGTGGAGACCATCGCGACGTGGTCCGTCCCCCATCGCCGAAAGACGTAATCGATCACCTCGTCACGGATCCGCCAGCAGAAATCCACGTCCAGGTCGGGAAAGTCCTCCCTCCGCTCGTGGAGAAACCGCTCGAACGGGATATCGTAGGTGAGTGGGCAGACGTTGGTGATGCCCAAGACGTACGCTACAAGGCAGCTCGCCCCGCTGCCCCGACCAGCGACGGGGGCGCGGTGCTTTCGGGCATACTGGACGATGTCCCAGACGACCAGGAAGTATTCGCTGAACCCCATCCGCTCGATCAGCGAAAGCTCCTTGCGGAGGCGCACGCGGGCAGCGGGGAGCAGCCCGCTCGAAGCGTACCTGCGGAGCAGCCCCTGCTCGCAGAGGCCGCGGAGATACGCTCTCGGTGGCGAACCTCCCGGTGCGGGAAAATCCGGAAAGATCCACGCGCGCGGGAGGAGCTTGAAGGTAGAGCATCGCTCGGTGAGGCGGCGATTGTTGGTAATCGCGGTGGGGAATTCTCCAAGCTGGGCGCTAAGCTGCCCGCTGGTTCGCAGTATTGCACCGGGGGGAGGCAGTTCGGCGGGCGAGACGGCGTCGAAGGTCGTACCCGTGCGAATCGCCGCCAGCAGACGCTCCGCCTCCCCATCCCCGCGGGTTCCCACAAGCGCCTTCCCCATCGCCACCAGTGGTAAGTCAAGCTTACGGGCGCCTTTTATCAGACGGCGAAGCTCTCCGTAGCTCTGCACTCCCGGATCAATCCCCACCCACAAGCGCTCGCGGAGCAGCCCCGCCGCCAGAAGACGTTCCCCCACCTGCTCATCTTCAACGATAAGCTCCAACCCATCGGACAATTCCGCAAGATCGGCCAAAACAATTGCAGATTGTTCAGTTCGCTCGTGAACGCGCGTGATGAGTTCGCAGAGGTTCTCGTATCCCGTTTCGTTGTTAACCAGCGCGACGACCGAAACCCCATCTTCGCTGAGTTCCGTACCGATTATCGCCCGAACACCGCGCTCGCAAGCGAGCTTGTAAAATTGCGTGGCTCCGTAGAGGTTGTTCACATCCGTCAACGCTAAATGCACGCAGCCTACCCGTCCCGCCCACCGGACGAGCGCGTCGAGACTCATCGTCCCTCGCAGGAGCGAATACCCGCTACGAACGTGAAGAGGTGTTACTTCCAAGCTCAATCCGCAATCCGCAATCTACAATCCACAATCTATTGGCCTATTTTGTCAGCGATGGTGTTCGCAGAACGAACCCGTAATCGTTTTGCTGTAGTTTCCCGAGCAACTCGATGGATTTTCCCGTCACGATCTTCGCATGACCGTAGCGGTCGCGGATCGCATCCACCGCACCGTGCAGG
>SDBT01014340.1_pt1 | contig 12640 bp, 9 predicted proteins | sample 2277101 | NCBI WGS metagenome assembly SDBT01 (sample SAMN10404973, study PRJNA504765) | marine sediment metagenome | isolation source: marine sediment core GS10_PC15, 103 cmbsf | place: Arctic Ocean: Southern Knipovich Ridge | collected 2010 | reverse complement strand
GTTAGAACCCATATTAAAAGAGCAACGCATTAAGCGCGACTATTCAGGGATGGTAGAAGAAGTTTTTAACATTATTAGCCAGGAGGTGGCAGTTAGTGTACCTTGTACGTAGTGAAAAAAAAGAAAATTTCTCATAATTATGAGTTTACTTACCTTAAATATCCAAAAGATAAAAGTTCTAACCATTTAAAAAAGGTAGGAATAAATCAATACAAGCTAAATCCAAAAAAATGGATTTTTCTTGATGTAGTTCTGTTGAACCTTTTCAAACGAATTATTAAGTCATCTAAGTATGAATTAAAAGATATTGTGAACATTAGTAAAGGAATTGAAACAGGCTGTGATCAAATATTTGCCCCGAACTCTAATAAATTCTTTACTAATACACTTGGAATTAAGAATGATCTTGTGAAAAAATGGATAAAGGGAAAGGACATTAAAAGATATAAAGTGACAGAGAGAGAAAGGGAGGTTCTTTACGCACCTTATTATAAAAAGAATGAGATTAAATCAGATAAAAAGGTAATGAAGTATCTTAGTAGTAATAAAAATCAATTACTAGATCGAAGCCGAATATCTAATTATTTTATATGGCGAATGGGGGATGAACGAAAAACCATGAAATGGAATCATCCAAAAATTGTTTCTCCCTATAAATCTTCAAAGAATACTTTTGCTATCGATTACAATGGCTCCCTCTCTTCTAAAGATGTTATTTGGTTAATTCCAAAAGATAAATATCTCAAAATAAAAGGATTTCTTCATTATTTAGTCGGTCTATTAAATTCAGACATCATCACTTTTTTTTCCCTCAGCTCTTTTAAGGATCTAGGAGGTATTTTTGAGTTTTATCCAAAACAGATTCAATCTCTTCCTATAAGAATCATTGACATACAATCACCACAATATAAAACAATTTGCGGATTAGTGGAGAACTTAATGCAGGAATCAAATGAAAAAAAATTAATAAAAGATCAAGAGCAATTGAATTCACTATTTCATCAAATTTATGACCTTAGAACAGAAGATATTGAACAAATCAAAGGATATATTACGTCCATTGGTTAAAATAATGATTAATATGAACAATGAAAAAGAAAAATTCCCAAAAAAACGGGTATTTCTGAATTCAAATCATAAAATTTCTTTTGAGATGTTTTGTAAGGCAGGAACCTATGTTTTTCCATATTTTTCTAAAATTAATATAAAAAAGATAACAAGAACTATTTCAGTAAATTCACTTCCAGTTCGAATGGAAATTGAATCTTCAATCTCTAACCAACTCAATGTAACAATAAGTTCAAAGATAGAATTAACAAAAGAGATACAGGATTCTATCATAAGATGGATTGAATTTGTATTTGACTTAAAGAATTCATATGAGAAACCGATAGCAAATTTACAGGATTTAGCAGAAAAATATAAATTTAGCCCACCAGAAACAATTCCTTTTATTGCGGTTCATTCTCCAGATGAAATGCTCTTAAATGCCGTATTGAGTCAAAACACAACAGGAAATTTCTATGTAACTATGACACAACTCATTGCAAAAAAATTTGGACAAAAATTTGTGCTAGATAATGACATCAGTTATATTTATCCTTCAATAAAGGGTAATTTGGAAAACCAATCAATAGAAGAACTTTCTACCTGCAAAATTGGTTACAGAACTAAATTTATTCCGTATTTAGCGAATTTTTTGACTAAGTTTCCTAAGGCTATCCAGAATCTCTCCAATGAAGAACTGCTTAAAGTTTTAAAAAAAATAAAGGGAATCGGGGAGTATTCAGCAAGAAGCTTTCTAATCTATCATTTAAAAAGGTTTGATGTTGTTTTTTTAGATTCTTGGGTTAAATCCTCATTTCATTCCATTTTTAATCTCCCTAAATCCATATCGATGAGAAAATTCGAAGAATTTTGTAAAAAGAATCTATCTCCAGAGCCAGCTTTACAACTAGTATACATCCTAACTTGTATTGAATGATTTTTTTTCCCATGTTTTAAAATTACATTCCGTCATAACAGGAAAGGGCCATTCTTTTGTATTTTTCTTCTAGTAAGGGGTGTGCATTAAGAGTTAACTGAAATTCTTTTTTCGTTAGCTTGTAGATTTTTGCTGCGACTGAGTCAATTTTGGTAATATCATTCATATAATCGTATTCCAATTTTGATTTAGAAAATGATGATTTTTCTGTCATCTTACGCCTAGCCCAGACTTTTCCCTTAGGAAAAAAACGTTTTACTAATTCTACCATTAACTGATGACTTGGAAGATTGTGGTCAAAAATTGGAACAGTGATACCATCAATAACATACTGATTAATGTTTAAACCATAACAAAGTTGTCTTATTCTGAATTCAAATGGTACTGAACACATAATTCCAGCTAAATAATACTCTACATCTGGAATTTTTGGAAGCTGATATAGACAAATAACACTATTCGATATAGGGACCATAGAAGGTAATATAGCTATCCTCATTCGTCGTCGTCGATGATTCCCAGAAAAATTTTTCCAAGCTATAATAGTTTGATTCCAAAATGGAACAATCTTTTTATAATTGTCAATGGAGTGAATAAAATAACGAGGATTGGTATCATCATATCCTAACCTTACTAAATGTCTACCTTCAACTACAGGATATGGCCCCTTGGATTTAACCAATAATTTACGATCATTTGTCATATCCAATCCTCGTGATGTTTTACAACCCCATTCTTCTGACGATAAACTCGGATATCTAATCATCTTTTCCGTAACTTGGAGTTCAGCGTTATTTTTCACTGCAGGTATGATATACCTAGGAGAAGTAGCTAAAATTTCCTCTTTTTGGAAAAATACCCCTTTAACAGCGTTTGATTCAACAATATTCCAACTAGCTGAGATATATTCATCCAGAGTTGTTAATCCTTTAATAAAAAGAAAATCATGTTTTGGCTTCCTTTTTTGTCCAATCAAAACTAGGATGCTAAGACCTGGTTCAGCATCAGAAAATATTTCTTTATTTGATATTATCTCGCGTATTGATTGTAAATCCATTTTAGATAATAGAACAAATCGTAATGGTTCACAATAATACTCACCAAGTAACCCCCCAGGTAAAATGACACCAATAAACCCATTTTGTTTGCAGAGATAAAAGAAACGTTCCAAAAACAATTTGTACAGGTTTTTTTCTCCAGGTTGCCATTCAAAATAATCGTTAAAATATTTTGAAGTCCCTTTGTAAAACTGTTTCAGATTTAAATAGTTTGAATCGGCCTTGTTATCATCTTTCCTAATATTTTCTATTTTAATTGCATGATTTGATCTCGCTAAGGATGTCAATCCTAACCACTCACGATCGTACATTTTCCACTTATCCCAAGGAGGATTTCCTAAAACAACATCAAATCCTTTTGGGTGTGTAAAAAAAACTTCAGGAAATTCCATTTCCCAAATGAAAGAGGAATTTATAATGTTTATATGGAAAAAAAAGTCCTTTAAATACCCTTTCCGAACCAATTTAGACATAAACTTCTTCTGTATTGCCTCCTTTTCTTTCAGATACTCCTTCATTCCTTTTACATCAACCTCGTGCCAAAACGATACGTTCAGCTTATTCCGAGTAAGTATTAGCTTTGACGTCATATTTGATACTAGATCGAGTATAGTATCTTCAGTCTGGTTATGCATTGAAATCGGGGAAATCAAAGAATTACCTTGCTTTAAATTCATCTGACAGAAATATTTAGCTATTTCTGCAATCTTTTGAGATTTAAAGCGATTTATAATCCTTTTATGGGATTCTTTAACAACTTTTTCATCCAAATCCACCCCATATAACATTGATCGGAGAATATGCAACCTCCAGATATCCAATGCTAATTTATCCCCGTTACTGAGAGAAACTAATTCCAATGACAATTTATTTCTAAAATATCTGCATACATCATCTCCGTACTGAACTGATTTAATTTTTAAAGATAAATCAAGAATGAAATTCTCAAAATATTTCATTACTTCTAATAAAAATACTCCTTCGCCCATAGCTGGATCTAAAAATCGAAAATTAAGCATTTTATCCAATGATTCTTCGATCAAATAATATTGAGGGGACCCATTAAACGAGTTGATAGGATCCCATAATAATTCAGATAATAATTTATTGCATATATCCTTCACAATTTCCTTTGCAATCACTGGCTCTGTAAAATATTGTCCTTTCTGTTTTTTTTCCACAACTGATGTATGTTTATAAAGCATATTGGATTCCTATTTCTATTTAATTGTTAAATAACCTGCTTTTTCAAGACGGGATTCCACTAAATGTTTGAAATCGGAACTCAAGCTTGAAATGAATTGTGGTAGAAAATCAAACAAATTAGAAATATACTCTTCAGTAATTTGAGTTGCTTTTTCTGGTGTTTCATCAATGACTGATATAGGCCGCTGTTGACACAAGGATGAGTATAGGTGATTTACGTTCTTATTAGCATTTTTCACGATAAGAGATGATTTAGGAATTTTAATTCTCTCATATTCATAAACTTTGATATCCAATGCTCCTTCTCCTAAGTTACTTCTACCAAGTAATTCTATCTGCATAGATGTTATAATCGAATTTAGATATATAAAATAACTCCGAAAGAATCTCATTTCATTCTTAGAAAATTTTATTCCATATAGACGAGCATCAAATAAAAAGTTTCTTGGATTATAGAAGAAGGGGAACCTCTCATTCAATGTCATCAAACATAATAAAGGAAAATTGCTTAATTCCTCATAAGGTAGTTTATACCAGGTTTTCCTTGATCGGCATGTCGGTCGCATAAAAAATTTTTTTCCTTTCAATGGATTCCAAGTTTCTCCCCATTTAATATACTCTACAATGCCAGGTTTCAAATCATCCTCTCTGGATAAATGAGAAATTAAAATAACTACTAATTTTGAATGTTTTTCTGAAACTTCATAACAATCGACATCTTTTGGAGATTTGATGATATAATTCGGTACCCATATTACATCTTTCCCTTCTTTAAAACAAAACTCCCAATCAAACATGATATTAGTATTATTAATCTTATGCATCCAATATTCTTTCTCAATTACAAAGAGGGGTTCCTTTATCTTGACTCCTTGACTTTTAAATTGAAGAATTGTCCTTTTATCCTTCAACCAGAGTAACAAATCACCTGTAGTTTTATCCCAACTGGATTTAAAGAAATAATTTTCGTATCCTGGCTTACCTACATAGAAAAATACGTTTGCTCCTGTAGTAAAGCCTCTACGTACTATTGCAACATCCCCCAATTCTACGACTTCTTTTTCTATCTTTGTTATTAGCTCAAAATATGAAAGGGGTGCACGGTGATATACTCCCCATTTCGAAGAAAAGTAAAGATTCTTTTGATCAACCTTAATTGTATTAATATTTTCTGCTGAATGCTCCTTAAGTTCTTGTGGGATATTATTTAAACTCTTTAGATCCGTTTTTCTGTCAATTGATATGAATTTCACAATATTTTCGTTGCAACTCATTTCACTAGTTAAATTATTATCTCTTTTAATCAGTTTTAATATTGCAGTATTAACATCTACATTAGCGATGAGCTTTTCTTTCCTAGTAACAATAATTGATTCTATAGAATAATGATCTAGCAAAAAATGCTGAACTTGAACTCCATAGTTCACATCTAACCATGAATTTGGGATTATTAAACCGAAATTGTCACCAGTCCTTAATAAGCTGGTCGCGTGAATTATAAAATATGTATAAAGCCCTGATCTTCCTGAAATGATATTCTTAACTGAATTTCTTGTTTCAGAAAAATCTTTATAGTCATTAGATATTTTATCGTACAAAAATTCTTTATAATTAGAAGTTAATTTTTCCTGTCGAGTGTAAGGAGGATTCATCAATACTGTAGTTATACCATAACTGGATAGATGAGACTTTAGGTCATTTTGATTTATTAAAAAGAAATCTTTTTGGATAATCTTAAAATCCCATTCAAAAGAAGAATGAAACCTTCTATAATAACTAAGGGCACTTAATGCAATAGCGGATAAGACTGGGTCTTTCTCTATACCTATTAATTCAATTTTGGATTTATTTTGGCTATTTACTGATAAAATCTCTAGAGCGCTAAGCAGGAATATTCCAGTTCCACATGCAGGATCAATGACTCTTGAGGTTTTTTCTGACAAATTTTGGCTACAAATAAACTCTGAAACATCTAAAGGCGTAAAAACTTGTCCTTGTACCTGTTTCTGTTTTGTGGGAATACAAATCTCGAAAATATAGGGAAGTAATAACAGGTTACTGTAAATTCCTTGGTTTTTTATTTCATTCATTAACTTTAAGACTTCTAAACATATCTCTTCCTCCCTCAAAAGTAAGTTTAATAATTTATTTAGAGGAAAGGTATTTTTTCCCAAGATAGGAGCTAGAGGATCAATACGATACGCTTTCTCGGATAAATCATTAATATTTCTGATATATTCATTCTTTCCCTCATTTGTATGGGAAGATGTATATTCCCCAGTTCGATCTTGACTCAAGAACTCATCTAACTCAGATAAACGATCCAATAATCTAGTAATGTAGGTTATTTTATCATATAACAAGACAATTAATATAACAGATAAGGGTTTAACTAAGGAGGTGCGATTTTTCATCCATTCATGCCAGGAGAGCTTATCCAACACAAAAAAAAGATCTGAATTACAAAAAGAATCATTTTTAAGTATACTATTGATTATTTTTTCTACTTTGGAAGCATTACTAGTATAAAAAACTTGAAATTGGCTTATTTTGACCTCCTTCATCGAAAATATCTTTAGAAAATCCATTATTTATAATATAGATTCAAAATTAAAATAAGTTTAGAAGACAAATGAAGATAACTCTAGTAAATATCCTTCAATACCGATTTTTCCTAACACCATCGGCTGATTCTTTCAGTTGGTTCACGGAAATTTGCAGATAGAGAGTGATTTCTAGCTTTCAGCAATATTTCACGTCCAAAACGTGATCTAGTGTAAATTAGAGCCATTTCCCCAACATATTTTTCCCAAATTTCTGCAAACAGCAAAGCATTATTTTTCTTGGATCCAATTACACTCGGAACAGCATGATAATCCAGGCCTCCAAACCGATTAAAGATTAAAGACTTTCTTGCAAGAATATATCTTGGATTTTTGATAGGATCAAGTATCTCTTGAAGAGATTCCAAAAAAATTATCTTTTCACGATTTGAACCGCCCTCCAAATGGCAATATAGTACACCAGCTTCCCCTTTAGTAATTTTTATATCAATTTCTTCATAATCTGTTATAATAAGACCACTCAAACACAAAGATTTCAGGAGTGTTTTACTTATCTGTTTCAAGCTTGATTTAACAGACCCATGTCTTATAAATAACCAGGTTGCCTTTAAAAACTTTGGTAATCCTGCTAATATTGCAAAAAATAGAAGAATAAGGAATATTATGAAAAACCAAGATATTGAGGTGAAAAATGAATAAAAAAGTATCTCTCCGAATGTATAAAAGGTAATAAGGAATATAAATAAAAAAAACAACACTCCCTGTTTGATAACAGATTCGATAGTATTTTCGAAAATTAGACCTCTTGGTAAATGTTCTTTCTGTAATTTGATGTTCTCAACAAGTTTGACTCCATCATCACCTCTTTTTAAAGCAATGTCCCATTCATCACGCATTTTACCTCTATTTCTAGCACGTTCACTCATAATTTCATTATTCGAAATGATTTCGTCATTGGTATAAGGTGGATCTCCAATATCTAGTCGTGAAACACCGCTTTCAATAAGTGGTTCTTTAAAAGAAGGCCCCACAAAACCTTTAAACCTTCGAAGAATAACTCTAAGATCTTCATTTACTTCATCATCATCTACTGATGACTTTGATTCTACGCAAGCAAGATGCCAAACATTGGCAGTTTTTTGAGGATTGTTGGGCTCAGTTCGTATTGCTCTCCCCCGCATCTGATTTGATAACATATAAGATCCTACGAAGCTGGCCAAGATAAGAGAATTGATAGATGGCGCATCCCATCCCTCACCAAGTAAAGCTGCTGTCCCAACAAGGACATGAATCCCTCCTCTGGTGAATAATTCAGTCATTATAAGAACAATTTTTTCTTTGTTGATACCTTTTACATCAACAGTTGCATAATCAGGTGAAAAAGGGGTTTGTCGTATTTTTACAGATCCTATATCAATTTCACAATCAATAATGCATTCCTTTAGCAATTCCTCAGAAGAAGAAGGAATTACGACTATCGATCCACTAAGAATTCCAAGTTTAAGATTTATAGGCAAATTTCTTCTAATACTCTCAAATATTGGTAAAACTCCTAGTTTGCTTAGGGGTGTTAATTCATCTTCATTTCGAGGGAGAAACTCTTTACGGATATAGTCAGTTAGAATAACCATTCGAAGATTATTTTTCAATGTATCATATTCTAGGTTGACAATTTTGTTTATACTGTTTAATTTTGAGATACTAGTCCTAAGGATTTTTTCTATCTCTTTAAAACTTCTTAAATTAATAATTCTACGTTCCAGTGCACCAATCTGAATTAAATCACGCTTTATCTCATCTAAAACTGGAGGTAGTTCATTGTCATTCCCCACATTTGAAAAAATCATTCCTAATAATAAAATTTCTAACCAATCGTAATCAAAAATTGGAATTGACTCTTTCTGAGAACCTACAACGATTTCACGAGCATTTCTAGGTATTTTTTTCCCTAAATGGTTTAAAAATACTAATAAACTTGAAAAATAGGAAGGATCACTCAATATTTCTTCAATGTATTCATCTGGTTTAGCTAACCAAGGATGATTTGATACAAGCTTGATAAATGCTTGATTACTGTAAAGATTCTTAGTGAATTCATGAACAGAGTCTCTAAATTTCAGAATCTTCTCATTCTCATTCCTAGATGGAGTAGAAAACATAATATAATCCTGATGAGCACATAAATTTTTTTCGAGAACAAGTTCAGGTACAGGAATTTCAGCATCGACAGGGCCGCAAAGCTCACGATATCGTTTCCACTCAGTCTCAGAAACATCAAATGGAGGTGTGGCAGTTAATGCTAAAATAATTGGCTCTTCTAGCTGATTTAAGCATTCAGTTAGGCTTTTCCACCATTTTGTACGCAGATGGTGAGCTTCGTCAACTACAACTGTTTTTATTCCCACTTTTTTCAATTTTTGAATTATTTCATTTTTCTCTATGTTGATTCGCTTTTTCTTTTCTGGTTTTGTTAAGTTTTGAGATTTCTCCTCTTCATTAATCTCCCCTTCAATCTCATATTGACCTGTTATGGCACTATGTAAACCCTGATATGTTGAAACTGTGAAAAAACCTGGTTGTTTGATGTCGGTTGATATCCAATCGACTTTCCTATTATTCAAAAAAAGAGCGACAAGACGATCAACCCATTGATTTCTAATCGCTAGAGTAGGAGTAAGTACTAATGTTGGATTATTCAATCTTCGAACAACTTCCAATCCAAGAACTGTTTTTCCTGATCCAGGCGCTGCAACAACATGTAGATGATTATCTATAAGTAAATCTTCCAATTCCCTTAAAATTCGTGCTTGGTAGTTTCGCCATGATAAATTAAACTTAGCTTCTCGAGGAAAGGCCTTCAAGATTATTTCTCCAAATTGGATTAAAAATACGTTAATAAAGAAGAGGTTAATTGTTAATAATAGCTCCTAATTCGATGATCCGCTTCAACGTATTTTTCTTTTGCTTCCTTATCTTTAGGATTGAGCTTAAGTACTTTTTCAAAACAGAATTTTGATCGTTCCCAATTTTTTTGATCAAAATATAATACCCCAAGTCGCTTCCAAGCTGTAACTGATTTTGAATCGATATCAATGGCCTTTAGAAAGTAATATTTGGCTTGCTCATCATTTCCTTGTTCTAATTTATTCGACCCAAGCTCAACTAATTTAATAACAGAAGTGATTCCATTATCAGTGTCTCCCATAACAAGAGTAGTAGCACAATATGGACATTTAATCATCCCTGTCAATTTTAAACTCTCAAAACATCCAAAACAAATGAATCTTGCACATTTAAAACATTTTAATCTTTTAATATTACTTCCTTTTGTCTCGGTACAGATTGAACAGAAGAAAGGTGTTTCTGAATCATTATTTTCCTGAAGAGGATATCTAGAATGCATAAAAACCCCAGAGTTAAATTTATTGAAAAAAGAATAACCAAATATCCTTTTTAAGTTTGCCATCCACAAACTTAGAAATGTACGGAATATTTTTGTAGAAGTAAAGCTTTATGTTTATGAAGATTATTTTATCTTCTAAAGATTCTGATCATTGATATAAGGGATAGAAAATGAGCGAAAAAAAGGAAAGCACATCAAAGAAGCTTGGACGTTTTTTAGGAAAAAAAGCGGTTGACGCTGGAAATATCATTAACCGAGAAATCACGAAAGCTGGGAAAGTAGCTAGAGAAGAATTCAAAGATTTTGATATTGGAAATGTTGTAGTTGAACCGATAAAAAGGCACAGAAGTGAAGAATCCAGAGTTCAATTCACTCGTCGTATGAGACCTACAAAGACCTACACACAAGCTAATCGTACGGTGCAATTCTTTTCGAGAAATCCTGATAAGAAAGAGATGAACCCTGGGATTGATGGTATGGTGAGTTTTTCGATTCTTATCACTCCTATTGCAGTTCTTCTTGGAGTATTGATCATCTTCCTCAATTTCGATATTTTACTTGCGATTTTGCTTTTCTTTCTCTATACGTTATTTATAGCTATCCCTGGGGCGTACCTTGGATTAGACGCGATTTTTGCTGGTGCAAGATCGGTGGTTATGGGAGGTACAGCAACAGTTGTGGCAATTTCTAGAGGATTTGTAGAATTCTGTTACTTAATGATTCGTGGCCTAGGTGAATTAACATTACTGGTATTCTCAGGTTTATTTGGATTCTTAAGAGGCACTTTTGATACTGTGGCTGATTATATTGTGTTTTTCATTGTATATGTGTTATCAGCTGCCAGTCTTTGGGCAATATCTATACTCATTAATTTACCTACAATAATTCAGGACACGCCTAGATTAGCTGGTTATGAGATTATAGTTCTCGGGTTTATAATCCTCTTACCAGCATTACTTCCAGCGAGTATCGCGCATAGATACTGGTTAATTTGGAAATTAAATAGAGAATCTCAATCATAATCTCTCTTATTTTTTATAAGGTTAACAGAAATGAAACATGAATCACTAGATAACATAGATTTAGCAATACTTAAAGCATTAAGTAAAGATGGAAAAACAACATATACAGAAATAGCTAAAAACACAAAAAAAGTAAGTTCACAAACTATTTCTGATCGTATAGAGAAATTGCTAAAAAAGGGAATTATTAAGCGCTTTACGATTGAAATAGAACCTGAAAAAATTGACTATCCGATAGAATTCATTTGTGAATTGGATATCAATGCTAGTGTTATGGATGATGTTTTAGAAATATTAAAATTAATTCCTGAAATCCATATCATTAAAATCACAACAGGGATACACGATATTCTTTGTATTGGAAACGTTTCTTCTATTAACAATTTACATGAAGTTGTTGAGAGAAAGATCTCAACTGTTCCTGGTGTTAATAAAACATATACGTCTATTACATTAAAAAAAATCAAACATAATCAAGTTTTGAATTTTGATTTAGATTAATCTCTTGGGTAGTTCGTTTCATTTCAATTTTTCGATTGATAGGTAACTTCAACAGGATATTAGGGAAGATATTCCACACTGTTCAATGAATCTTGATTTCTAACTTCTCCCTGCATGTTTTCTGAGGTGAGGACTAAAGGAAATACTAAACTGATTGTATGTTGAGAGATCCACGCACGTCCATTGAAAAAGGCAGCAATATATTTCAAATAATTAGAAAAAAGTTGAAATCCATTTAATGATGAAAGATAATATTCAGAAGGAGCATTAATGTTTATCTGAATTGAAAAAATATCTAGAATTTGTAATTCAACTGTGACCTGATACGGAATCCAATAGATCAGTGTTCTCAAAAAACTAGCTAAAAAATGTGCATTTCCCCAGATGATCAAATCCATTTGCAGAGTCATAGGCAAGACAGATGAAATATTAAAATCAATCAAAGTTGCAGGTAGGTATGTAAAACTTCTCATTAAAATATTTAGTAGCGATGTATGAGTAATAATTGGTGGTGAACTGATTAGTTGAATAAAATCAGAAGCAATAAGAGTGGATACTTTTTGACGGTGAGAAGATTTTACAAGCTGATGAACTAACCTTGGTGTTATTGGATATGAATCTGTCACTAGATAACTACCTAAATCTAAGCTTAATGTGGATGTGCGGAGTTCATGAATCAATAGTTCGCTCCATTTTCTTTTCCAATTATTTTGAGAAGAACTAGAATTATTCCCATTCCATTGAAAAACTTCGAAATATGGATTTATTTTTCCTATTCGACTCATCTTCACAGGATGAGATTTTTTTTTTAGAGGACCACGAAGACAGGGGGAAAAAATCAGCTGTCAGGGTTAGGTAAATCTAGTAACATCTCAGAAAGCCTTAATGGGAGCTCTAAGTCC
>SDBT01014339.1_pt1 | contig 12641 bp, 6 predicted proteins | sample 2277101 | NCBI WGS metagenome assembly SDBT01 (sample SAMN10404973, study PRJNA504765) | marine sediment metagenome | isolation source: marine sediment core GS10_PC15, 103 cmbsf | place: Arctic Ocean: Southern Knipovich Ridge | collected 2010 | reverse complement strand
CACAGCCACAACCGATGTATATGGCAACTACGCATTCACGTTTGAACCTGAAGTTCCAGGACAATACATGATCATAGCCACGTTCTACGGCTCCAACAGTTACTATGGCTCGACAACAACAACATATCTAACAGTTGATCCAGCACCAGAACCTTATCCAACGGTAACGATTCCACCATACCCAGACTATCAGGGTCCTTCTGCTTCAGATGTTGCTCAGAATGTCTTAGCGAATCTTCCAGATGATCCAACAGCCAGTGATATTGCCCAAGAAGTCAAGAACCAACTTGAAATTCCAGAACCTACAGTAATACCCGAATACAACACAATGGACCTAGTTATCTTAGCAGCAGTTGCAGTAGCCATCGTTATCAGCTTAGTTAGCCTACTCAGAAAACGCAAATAAACCAAACAATTTTCCCTCCCCTTTTTTTGGGAGTAAGACATCGGAAGAAATGGGGCTGAATGGACTCAGAGAAGTGTCCACGTTCGGCGACGTCGTGGTGGGGGTTTTCGTTTTATTTTTCTCTCTTTTTATGCACTTTCATGAGCCCCAGCAAACCCTGTTATTAGTCTCCAAACAGTGTGTTTTTTATCACTATTATTAAATAGCGGGAGTTACATTTTTTCTATTGGGTAATAAGTTTGAATGAACTCAAGTTGATTGAGTCACCTTATGTTCGAACAGTTTTGGAGGATCTGTCAAAGAATAGTCAACAAAATTACCTTTCTTCCTTGAGGCAGTTACTAAAATTTTTGAACAGCAAAGAAGACTTGGAAAAAGAAGTTTCAATCGAAGACGTAGTTAATGAAGCAAAAATCAACATTAAGAAAACCCAAGAAAACTTGGACAAGCTATACATTTGGTTGCAAAACAAGAAAGTGGATGGATACACCCAACGTAATAAAGCGATGAAAGAAAGCTCAGCAAATCAACGGGCTTATGGTTATCTTCGAGGGTTCTTTGCAAACCTTGATCTTGCCTTTGAAAAAAAGTGGGCAAAAAGGATTCCTAAAGTTAAGCGACCAAATCAGGCAATCAAAAAAGACAGACTTTACACCTTTTATGATGTTGACGAAAAGACAAAGACCATTCACTTCAACAGGGAGCTTATGCAGGAGTTTTTGACCAACCTAAAATTGCGTGATGTGGCGATAACTTTGGCTTTGCTTTCAACCTCTCAAGATACAGGAGACCTATTGAACTTAAGCGTGGGTGACATTCGTGAACAAAAAAATAAAAACCGTATTTTCTGGGATGGAACACGTAACAAAACAAGTGTTATTTTCAGGGTATTCCTTTCCAAAGAAGCAACAAGGTTTGTTAGAAAATATTTAGACCAAGAAAGGGGAACAGCACAACCACAAGACCCATTGTTTGTTTACACAAGGTACGTCAAACAAAAACAACCCAATGGAGAAGTTAAGAGGATTCCCTTGGAGAAACGTGTAACACCTGCTAGTGTTGCTTCTGTGTTTCGTGATGTAGCTCGAAAAATGGGAATCAAGTGGGGAGATGGAGAATACAATCCCCTCAGACCAAAACGGATGCGGCACCTTTTCAGAACAGCATGTGATACCGCAGGTATTCCTGAACTTTACATCAATGCTTTCATGGGGCACCGTAACCACATGGGACAGAGTTATAGTGAATTGAGCAAAGCTAAACTTGAACTGGAGTACCTTCGGGTTGAACCCTTTCTGACGGTGTATGGGCAATCAAAGGAAAACATGGAAATCAAAGAAGACATCCGTAAGATGGAAACGCGGATTCTTGATTTGAACAGAGAGGTTACTGAACAGAAAATGAAAAACGTGAAAATGGAAAACACAATTAAAGAGATGTATCAATTTGTCCACCGCAACTATGACCCGTTAATGAAGTTTGTAAACAACATAGCAGAATTGCCAGAATTTGAGAAAATGAAAAAGAAGATGTATGAGGAAAAAGAGGAAAAGTCTCGTGTCGAGTTTGAAGAAGCTGAGCGAAAGTAATAGGCTACCAAAACGTGAAATGAATATTAAAAAACCTTGAGGAAAAGGTTATTCATTCCATTTTGGACAATGTCCAATTGTTCTTTTGCAAAACTTCCCCTTTTTTAATTTGAAGGGTCTTATTTTTTTGGATTTGGTTCGATTAGGCATATTGGGTTTTTCTTTCATTTAGTTTCCTCCTTTTTGGTATTGTGAAAGTGAAGATTGTGCCTTTATCTTTTCCTTTTGACTTGGCCCAAAACTTCCCTCCATGAAGGTCAATGATGCCCTTACAGATGCTTAAACCAAGACCCACAGAAGACTCGGTAAAATCAGGTTTTGGTATGTCTGGGAAGGGCTCGAAAAGTTTGGGTATGTCTTCTCTTGCGATGCCCATGCCCGTGTCGGAAACCTGCACCTCAACCATTTCGCCTGTTTCTCGGGCTTTGATGCTGATGTTTCCTTCGGATGGAGTGAACTTGGACGCGTTGCTTAGAAGGTTAATGATCACCTGACCTACTCGAGTCCTATCCACCATAACCTTCGAAAGGTCGGTTGGAACCTGCACGTTTAGAACCTGATTCCTCTTTTTTATGAATGGCTGAAACTCCTCAACGACCTCTTCTATGAGCTCTTGAAGTTGGAGCGGTTCAGGGCTGATTTCTAGCCGACCAGATTCGAGGCGTTGCTGATCTAGGAGGTCATCCGTCAGCTTTGATAGGCGGTCTGCGTTCCGCTCCACCACCTTAAACAATTCATCAATTTTCTTGGGCACCTCACCCATCATACCACTGCGGATGAGCTCTGTATAGCCCTTGATGGAGACGAGGGGCGTCCTCAACTCGTGGGTAGCAGTGGAGATGAAACGGGATTTCATCTCATCCAGCCTCTTCAACCGGATGTTCTGCTCCGTCAGCTTGTTGGTTCTATCCTTAACCAACTCCTCCAAGTGCTCAGAGTAAAGAAGAAGCTCTTCTTCGGCTTTCTTGCGTTCAGTAATGTCCCTTAATATAGCTAAAAGACCAGTAGTTTTTCCTTCTTCTTTAATTAAAGCAAAATGTCCCTCAGACTTACAAGGAGTTCCATCTTTAGTTACATAATCAAATTCTTGGTTTGATGGTTTTTTTCCTCTTAAAATTGAAGCAGCAAATTTCACGTATTTGAAGATATCTTTGGTTTTGAGTGTTCCTAGTTTTGTTAAATGCTTTCCTATAATTTCGCTTTCTGTAAATCCTGTTTGTTTATAAAACGCTGGATTTACTGATGTAATTATGCCTTTTGTGTTTAATGTTCCAATACCGTCCGGAGAGAGTTCAAAAATCAGTTTATACTTTTCTTCAGATTTTCTTAAAGCTAACTCTAATCTTTTAGTTTTCACAGTTTGGCGTATGCCTTGTGCTAGTTCACGGTAAACTGTTTCTGGTTTGCCAAACTTGTTAAGATAATAATCAGCACCAAGGTTTAGTGCTTCAATCGCCACATCTCCTTTGCATTTCCCTGTGAACAAAATAAACGGAATATCGTTGCCTTTCGCTCTTAGTTCCCGTAAGAATTGTAAACCATCTTTAACTGGCATCTGATAATCAGAAACGACCGCATCAACCTTTTTTTTCCTCATTTTTGCAAATGCTTTTTCAACAGAAGATGCAGAATCAACTTGGAATGCGTCTTGTTTTAAGATTCGTTTTGTAGTAATAAGAAAGTTGGAATCATCATCCACATGCAAAACACGAATAGGCTCCTCTCTTTGAATGCCTACAGAATTGATGCATGATTTTTTAGGAAAAAGTTTGAATACCTTTCAAACCCCCTTTAAATTACACTAACTAACGGTCATTCATTTCAGCTTTAACTTTTTCCGCCTTTTTCACATTAAATTTTCAGAGGCTTTTATCCCACAAACTCCCCCTTTTTCAAGATTCTACGAAGAGTCTCTAGGAGTTAAATTTTAACCTAAACCCAAACCCAAACTAATATGCATCTAAGGAAATGGCTGTTCCCTCCATGATGGAGATGTCACCCGAAAACCTCGTAGCAAAACTCCCCTTTTTTTTCAAAGGTGAACTTTTATCATCTGTTTTGTTTAACATCTAAACTGGATGTGTATTTGTATTTTCCATTTTTTATTCCCTCTTCAAGTTGTGCATTATATTCTTCGTCGTGATGCCACGTTTCCAGTTCCTCTAGGTCCCACTTGTTTTCTCTCATCTTGGTAAACCAAGCTTGTAACAGTGCCCAATCTTCCTTCGAATTACAGTAAATTAGTGCTTCTAGAAAATGTTTGCCCGCATTGTATCCACCTTCAAAGTAACTCTTATCTTTGGAGATCTTTCTTTTTTCTTGTTCAAGGTCTTTGATTATCCTGGTTAGTTCTTTATTTTCTCTTTGTTTTCGTTCTAGACTGACGTCATAATTTTTTGATAGCCAATATGCGCCCCTGCCGTCTTTTTTTACTATTTTTTTATTACACAATCTTTTGATAGCTCGTTCCATCACCCGATAACTAAACTGAGGCTTTTTCTGTAAATTAGGGTCACTGACGAAGGCTTTCGTTATTCTAGCGTCAACTTGTTTTTTTGTTACAAAGGCAGATGGATGATTATCTTGTTCTTTTGTAAATAGTTTAGAGACCAGTTCTATGGCAACGTCATTAACGTATGGTCTTTCTTTTTTTCTCATTTTTGTGCGTTTTCCTTTAGATATTGCGCATATATTAGGGTTCCTCAGTGACCTATATGACAAGGAAAAAAAGTAGACCAGAAACTACGCCCAAAAAAACGGTTGACACACAGAATGGAGAAAATAAGGTGGTGGAATATAATGACTTCTGAAAAACAATTTAGATTTGTTGATAGGCTGCGAGAGGCAAAGATTTCGCTAGAGATATTATTAGAAGATGTTGTTGAGGCGAATAAAATGGAAATAAATGAAAAAATTAAGGAGAGAGCCAATTATGGATGCTCATTTGCATATGAACATGAAGATGAAGAGAATAGCGCATTTCAGTTATGTTTAGCATTTAAGGATAAAGATGATTTTTGTTTAGATTCATTCTATTGCAGTACCATGATGAATAAAGCTTTAGCTAAAGCCTATGAGAATGAATTTGGAGAATCCTCAGCGTGGATATTGGATTATGTAGAGAATTGGAATCATGATCTTGAAAAACTTTACCATTTTCACTCATTTGCATATGAAAAACTTTGCCCCAAAAGTAACCCCGATATTTTGAACACAACTAAGAAACAGAGACAGAAAATTGTTGATGATTATTGGAAGTGGAAGTCGGAAAGTTTTTTGGACTTCGTTAAAGAAGAAATGGAGATAGAGGAGAATTTTAAAATTCGGGCTCGCCAGTTATATTACGCCAAATATGGCATCGAATGATGTTTTGGTTCAAGAGTAAGAGAAGTCTATTCGTGTGAACGGTATCTTCTGCTAAAAAAGGGAGCGAAAATCCAAGCCACGATTCAAGGAACAAAGTAGCTAATGTAGAGGCCACCGATTCCGAGTGGGTTTTAGCCTTGTGTATCAAGCCAGTTTATGAACGAGTCTTGGAAAATTAACGCTCACACAGTTATGACTCCTGCAAAGGCTATAAGCAAAATCAATCGGTTTGTTAAAATCGAACATTTCTATCCCTCCAGTTCGTGGACAACGAAGCGTTTAATTTAATGGTACAATTTTTGTAATCTAAAGAAATGTTTGGAACTACATAGAAATGATGAACAGTGGACGACGAATCAAACAACCAATAGAGCTTCCAAATTTTTGTGGAATTGAGTAAACAACAGAGTTTTGGAGCCACTTGAAATGCAAGTGGTTCCTTCTGATTTTTTTATATTTTTCTATTTTTTTGTTCAAAACCTTGGGGGACAAAAAATAATTGGTTGCCTATATGTACAACGTCAACTACGAGTACAGAATAGTTGTGGAAAACAATTGTTGTTAATGTTCGGATGCCGTTCATGTAATTTTAAGTAATCGAGCCAATCTAATTACCAGTTCACCTAAACTTTTGAAATTGGGAAGTTAGTAACTGCTGACATTAAAGACACCAGCATTATGTTAGTTATTCTGTAAACGTGCTTTCTTTGTAAGCAGAAAATTCCGTCAAATTCTCGCCGACTTGATAAAGACTAAGCATAACTCAAACCATAAAACACAACAAATCACACTAAAAGGAGAAATTATACAAGAATACACTTACTACATGCTGGGTTTTGTTCCTGCCGATGTTGTCCGGCTAAAAAAAGAAATAAAGTTTAGCAAGTTATGTGATGAACAGACAAAATCAGTAGAAAAGTTTCTTGAATCGAAAAAATATACTTAGGGTTAAAGTTTAACCCCAACCCTCTCTTTACCTCTAATCTAATAACTCTCTCTCCAAAAGAGTACGCACAAAAATGCTAAAAAATAGTAAATTAATATTATTGCCAAAGCTTATTAGGTATATACAGAGAAATAATGGTTTTAAGTTGAGTGAAGGATTTCCAAGAGGGGCTATCCTTTCTATCAATAGGGGACAAAAATTAAGGGGACAAAACATTGATTCAATTATCTGTTTCTAGCATTAGCTAAGTTTTCTTTCAGTTCAATATTGTTAGATTAGTAGTTCTTTAGGGAATCCAGAACTTACTGGAAAAAATAAAAAGGAAAAAACAAAAAATGAAAAAACTACAATTAAAAACAAAAATATCTACAATAGTATTAATTCTAGTACTAACAATATCTGCTACACTAGTTGCTTTACCAGTTGTTACTGCACATGACCCTCCACAAACCATTGATACATATGGTTTCATCGTTGCTCAACCTAATCCCATTGGTGTCGACCAAACAGTCTATATTTCCTTTTGGATTGATAAGGTCCCGCCAACAGCGGCAGGTAAATATGGTCTCAGATGGAATAACATGAAAGTGACTGTTACTAAGCCTGATGGACAAACTGAGGATTTAGGAACCTTTGATTCTGATGCTACAGGCGGGGCATGGACATCATATGTACCCCGCCAAGTCGGCGAGTATACATTCGACTTTGATTGGCCAGGTCAAGTCTTCGATGAAAATGTGAATCCTGCTCCCTATTTCGTTTATTGGGTTCAGCTAGGTCTGGCATTCCTCAACGATACATACGCTCCGTGCAGTGCATCAGCGACGGTAACTGTGCAGAATGAACCAATAGAGTCAGCTTATCCAGCAAATCCGTTTCCAACCGAATACTGGCAACGCCCGATAAATTCTATGAACAGAGAATGGTACTCACTTGGCGGTGATTGGCTAGGACTTGGAGCAGCGATATTTGGAACTACTGGAGCATACGATTCTAATGGAGAAAACTTCAATCCGTACACAACAGCGCCTAACAGTGCTCACGTATTGTGGACGAAACCAATGGCTCCAGGAGGCCAAATTGGAGGAGAGTTTGGTTCTGCGGACACAGGACTATACGCAACGGGAACGGCTTATGAAAACAAGTTTGGAGCAGTGATAATAAATGGAATACTCTACTACACTCAATATCCCGGGGCCGCGAACAACATGGGACCTTTGACCGCTGTAAATCTACGCACAGGAGAAACCCTCTGGACTGTTGATGCTCCTAATCCGCTGAGATGCGGTATGGTATACAATTTCATAAATGGAAACCAGTACGGAGGTCATTCATATATATTCACAGCAGCTCCTGCACGTGGTTTGGGATTCATAGCAGGTACAACACCAAATGTGTGGTCAATGTATGACGCTATGACAGGACAGTGGATACTAGACATTGCCAACGTAAGTGAGGGTACACTCGTGCGAGGCGAAAACGGTGAACTCTTAAGCTATACTGTTGCTGAAGGAATGTTGAGTTTATGGACCATAACCAAATGTATCGAAGTGGCCTCTCAAGAATTGAACATCTACACATCTTACAGCGCTGAAGAAGTTTGGAGGCCTCCTCAAGGAGCGACTATTGACTGGAACAATGGATACGAATGGAGCGTGCCAATAGCCACTGAACTTAATGGCAACCTCCTCAGTCTAGGTCTTTCGAAAGTTTCTGACGACGTAGTACTTGTGACACAAGAAGCCCCTGGTCATCCCGGTTTCTCCCAAGGGGGTTGGCGGGTTGACGCAGGTTACAGCGCAGTTGACGGACAATTACTATGGGGTCCGATAAAGCGAACACTAACACCATGGACCAATAAACCGCTAGGACCTGCAAGTGAAGGAGTCTACACCGAATACACTTGTCAATCGATGACTTGGACGGGCTACAACATCACTTCAGGAGAGAAGCTGTGGGGTCCAACTGAATCCTACAACAGTTCTTGGGGATACTTTGACAATAACGCTCATGGAGTCATAGGCTATGGTAACCTTTACGCATGGAGCATAAACGGAGAAGTGTACTGCTATGACGTTCAAACAGGTGAACAAAAGTGGAGTTGGAACGCTGGACAATCCGGAGTTGACAGCCCCTATGGTGTATGGCCTCTTGGCACTTGGTCTATGCAACATATACTAGCTGACGGCAAGCTTTACGTACGAGCTGGTCACGACTACACCCCACCAATTTTCAAAGGCGCAAAACTGTATTGCATAAATGCTACTACAGGAGAAGAACTGTGGAATTCTTTGAGCTTTAACATAATCAGTTGCCCCGCCGTCGCTGATGGCACAATGCTTTGGTTTAACGGCTATGATAACCAGATATACGCTTACGGCAAGGGACCAAGCAAAACCACAGTTACAGCACCCGACACTGCAGTATCACTGGATTCATCCATACTAATACGTGGCACTGTTACTGACGAGTCTTCTGGCTCAAAGTCAACACTTCTGACAGCACTTTACCCCAACGGAGTACCCGTGATGTCTGATGAAGACCAGAGCGCATGGATGGAGTATCTGTACCAGCAACAACCAAAACCCGAAGATGCAACCGGAGTAACAGTAAAAATTGAAGCATATGACCCCAACGGTAACTACCAAGATCTTGGTACAACTACAAGCGACTCAAATGGCGTATTTGGTTTCGCATTTACACCTGAAGTTCCGGGTACATACTGGATAAGCGCTACTTTTGAAGGCTCTAACGCATACTACGGCTCAACAATATCCACTTACCTAATCGTAGGTGAAGCAACAACACCGTCAACTCCGATTGAACCTGAAGAACCAGAAGAACCAGCAGCAGCTTTCATCACAACAGAAATAGCCATTATACTGGCTGTTATTGCTGTAGCAGTAATAGGCATAGTCGGCTACTTGATACTCAAAAAACGAAAATAAAACCTAAAACCAAACAATTTTCCCTCCCTTTTTTTGGGAGTAAAACATCAGAAGAATTAGGGGCTGAAAAGACTCAAGCTACAGTAGCGAAGGTTGTTCATTTTGGTTTTTTTCCTTTGGTTTAAACTTGTGTGAGCGTCTCAGCAAACCCTATTCTTCTTAATGTTCTTTGTTTTTATGGTCTATACCTTTTTGAATATCATAGCTTTCAAACAAACACTTCCAGCTGCAAACCCAAGGACCGTTAAAAATTTTTACGGTAAACCAACACTTAACACCATGCAGGAGCCGTAAAATCTAAATTTAATGCTTAGGTCAACAAGAATTTGGGTAAAGTAGAGAGCAAACCGAAACTAAAAAAAGCTTATTTTCCTTTTTTGTCATCACAACCAAGAGATTAATGGAATGCAGACTAAACCATAGACAACGCAAAAACCAAGTGAACTGATGAAAAACACAGATTCCAACATTTTATTATGAATCTCAACTTCGATTAAACCATTCCTTGAAAATACATTAAAGTTGTAGGTTTTTTTACGAGTGCCGAGGTTGCCGAGCGAATTGGCGAGGCTGTTTAGGCTGAGCGAACCATGTTCCAGCGTATGCAATAGGCAGAGCGGTCTCCGCCGAAAAACATTCTGAGCGACCTTCTAGGCTGCCAACCAACTAAAAACACACCTAAATGTCCAAAATTTTTGATTAGGCTGTGAACTTTAATTAATAATAATATTGAACTGTTTTGTAACTGAATATTTTTCAGCAGTGTCGTAGAATCATATATTTTTAAGTCAAAAAACCCACAGTTATCGTATAACCTAAATTCAAAAAACATATATTTTTTGTTAAATGGCTGGGGCATATCTAGTTGATAAGCACTAATGGTTTCCAAACTGAAAATGATTGGTGGAAATGGATATCAGACGCTGAAGAATCGGACTATAATGCAAAAAAACTTTATGATGAAGCGAAAAATCATCCGATTGAAAATATTCAATTTTTAGAATCTGCAAAATATTGTAGAAAGGCTGCAGAATTTTACAAATTAGCAGGAACAATCAGCATTAAATTTTCCATGAAAGGCAGTGAGCAATTAAATTACCATAATTGTTTGGCGAACAACTGCAAAGCTCTGGGCGATTTTTTTTATTATTCTGCGAAGCTGGAAAGAGCCATCATGTTTTATGAAAGAAATTTAAAACATCGATTTTTATCAGTTTTGGAAATTCCTCCTAAACTAGAAAAATACCTTGTATTTATGATAGATTACGTTAGAGATACGTGGGCGATTTATGGCGCAATTTTTGAATGCAAAGGAGTAATTGCAAAACGCAATTGTGATTGGATTGGAGCTCAGAAGAATTTTGATGTGGCAAAGAGAAAAAGTGAAGAAATAAAACAAATCACCACTGATCCTGTGCGACTAAAGAGTATAGAATCGACCAGTTATGCACTGGAACGGGATATACAAGTATGTCAAACCATGATTGCATTAGAAAACAAGGATTTAGCTCAGGCGTTGAAACATGCAGAGTTAGCAATAATATCGGCTGAAAGGGCTCTTGAGATAAATCCAACGTGGATTTTCTACCAAAAAATTCTTATTCCAACAGTTTCGCTAAAGACAAAACTAGAAAGTTACGTAGAATTGTCAAAAGTATCAAAATCTGTGCAAAGACAATATGAAATAACGATTAAAAAAATTCAAAGCACTATCGCTAATATGCTTTCGCATAAATTTGAGCAAGAAGTGGAGAGATACTTAAGGCGAGAGCATCAGTATGTCAACACACATTGCAGTTACAAACCTCCCTATTTGGGAAAGGAACTTGATGTCTATGCATCAAAGGGGAGTGAAAAAGTTACAATAACAATTTGCGAGTGTAAACTTAGATTGGGAAAGCAACCCATAAGTGAAGAGGAGGTTGAATATTTTTCAAACAAAACTATTGTCGTACGCGAATATGAACGACAAAAAGCAAGCAACGAAGGAAAGCAGGTTAGTATTCATTCATGGTTTGTTACAAATATTGATGAAGTTGAAGAGGACGCGATAAAACTAGCAAAGAAAAACCGAATTGAAATAAAAAAAGCGATTATTCCAAAGAACGATAGATTACTGAAGGATGCTGGGTGGATTGTTACTAAAATTCAACCTCTGGCATAAGACTCGATAAAACATGTATATCGTACTAAAGTTTGAGGTATGAATTATTGGTCAATAATTTGAAATAAAAAAACTTGAAAATTGACTTGGGGTGGTTGGGGAGCAAGGCGAAGAGCCTTGTGCCACTGCTTAGTTGGCGGAAGAAGTCTCATGCTTTTACTTGAGATATCTTTAGTTTTACTAAAATACCCGATAACACTGCAATGAACGTCTGAAGAACTCTGGTTGATAAAAAATAATAAATGGTTTTTTCCTACGGTTTGTCTCCTAATATGGACCAGAGTAGCTTCTTCGTGGGGAGAAAACGCACCTAGAGCTCTCTTTTCCGTAATAGGCCGGTCCGGATTCCGTGAGAATCCAGAGCTGATAAATTACGGAAAGCACATTCATGGAACCGAATCCCACCAAGAAGCTATGAGACTCTTCGTAACTACCCGCAGGCTTTCCACGCAAAAACGGGCCCTCTAATTAATGAGGGAATAATCGTGGACGACGACATTATCATAACAGTAGCAAAACGTATAGTTTTGAGGGGCCACAAAATATGGCGCGAATCCAGCATGGAAGAACCTAGACTAGAATATGTAGTACTGCTTGACAGCATCAGCCAGGAAGAATATCGGCGATTCGTTGATTTTGGTATTATTAACCCGGAAGGCTACATAACCAAAACATACCCGAATTTGCCCAGAATCATTATACGGCCCCGGACGTCCTGCTAAACCCCCCCGAGATAAAGAAAAAAACTAAATACGCAAAACCGACAGGTCTTTAAATTGAGGTGATTGATTGGTTAAGGAGGGTAAAGCCCGCTTGTTCAGGAGGGCAGACGGCAAGTACTTGATTTATGTTCCTGTGTCTTTGGCTGAGGACAGCATGTTTCCTTTTCCGCTTGACGAGGCCGACTCTGTAGCGGTTAAGGTCAGCTTCGAGATTGGCGGGCTTAAGCTTACTGTGGAGTTGTGGAAAAATGAACATTGAAGAGTTCAAGGCATTACTGAAGATTGTTCCAACCGACGCTTTAAAAGTTTGTCCTGTCTGCGGAAAAGAATTTTTTCCTTCTCGTTCTAACCAAAAATACTGTAGCAGAAAATGTTACCAAAAAGAATGGTATAATGAGAACAAGGAAAAAATAATAGATTATGGAAAAGCATATTATGAGAAGAATAAAGAAAAAATAAAAGCAAAATACAAAGCATATTATGAGAAGAATAAAGAAAAA
>SDBT01014338.1_pt1 | contig 12642 bp, 29 predicted proteins | sample 2277101 | NCBI WGS metagenome assembly SDBT01 (sample SAMN10404973, study PRJNA504765) | marine sediment metagenome | isolation source: marine sediment core GS10_PC15, 103 cmbsf | place: Arctic Ocean: Southern Knipovich Ridge | collected 2010 | reverse complement strand
CAATCTCGAGAAGAAACTTATGTTTGTCACTCATCGTAAAGCCCCATGTCTTCAGCTTCTCTGACAAGGTCATCAGCAGGACCTCGGAAACATCTCTGTAACGCTAACTGCTCTTCCATAGGTTGCTTCAAGCTATATACCTCATCAACCTTTTGCATGTTCTTGCCATTGTGGGAAGCGTGCTTCTCAGCATAGTCTGACAGAGAGCAATATACAGGATAGTTCCCCCAATCGTAAGTATCACAAGCAACGATCATATAGCTTTTTCCCTGGCTCACACCGTCTTTGAACCACCCACGAATGTCCTCTTTTGATGCTGTCATGGCACCTCCTTATTTGGTACGCCAGGAAGGATTCGAACCCTCGACCCGCTGATTAGAAGACAGCCGCTCTGTCCATCTGAGCTACTGGCGCTTATTCTACTTTACGTACGATGATTTCTACTTTGTCACCAAGCTCGAACTCATTAAAGAGAATTCTTAGCCAACCAAAATCCACACCAACTTCTACCCAGCCAAGTGGCCGATCTCCCACAGAGCCTGATATCATCATCTCGTTAGGGCCAATGGTGTCATTTGGATATACATAATCTTTTAGAGGAAGGAGGATGGCAGTGGTTCTACATTCTTTAGACTTCATTCTTTGTCCACCGACTTACTGCAAGCACAACAAACATGCTCTTCATCTGTTGAACATGAGTTACACCATGCAGCTCCACATGTAGGACACTTAGTTTTATACTCAGTCTTACTCCAAGGAGAGGCTTCTAAGATGGCCCAACTAACTGCTTCCTCTTCTTCATAAATGACATTAGCATCAGCATTGAGTCTAACTTTCTTTTCGATCTTCCATCGCTTTGTTCCAGTGTCCCATTGTCCACACCAGAACATATCGTCATAGACATGAAGAATCTTAAGATGATAAAGATGCCTCCCACCTTGAGCTGAGTAGCAAGAAAAGATACGATCTATATCATCTTCGACTATGTGGAGTTTAGGATCAATCTCATGTGGAAGAAGTTGAAGACTCTTATAGTCTCCACGCGCACAATTATAGGCACTATCTGAGACCGTCCAAGTCTCACTTTGGAGGGTACCTTTGTACTCGAACCAAAACTTACCCTTTTTTACGAGAAGCACTCTCATATAGTAGCTGAACGTAGAATCTTCTGGCAGATCGGAGACATCATGATACTTTAGTACAACGCCTACATGTTCTTCAGTGATCTCATCAATCCATTCTGACTCAAACTTACCAAAGCCTTCAGCTGGTTTTTCCATATTAGATCCTTACTATCTTGGTACCCCCGGCGCGATTTGAACACGCAACCTTCCGGTTCGTAGCCGGATACTCTTCCAATTGAGCTACGGGGGCTTATTTGGCTTAGGGGAAGGGACTCGAACCCTTGACCTCCCGCTTAACAGGCGGGCTACTCTGCCACTGAGTTACCCCCAAACATTTATTCTTGACCCATTGCGGAGGGCCATCGTATTTGTGCTGTCTTACCACCAAGCTTAATAGCTTGCTTGATATCTCGTATTTCTTGTCTAAGTGCTGCTCTGCGTCTTGCTGGACTCTTCCAACTAGAAAGATCAGATTTTAGAAACTCCTTGGCAATCATAAGTGCACTTTCCAGATGAGGAATGTCTATGCGGCAGTGTCGGATAAGGCCCCAAACAATGCACCCAAGAAAGTTGAAAGGACTAATGTCACCCTTTTCGATTGCCTTAGTGAGTCCTTTATTTAAAAGAAATTCTGTATGCCTATCAATATCCGGGGAGTTGTGATTCTCAACATCAAATGTGTAAAGACAATCCCAGCACCCATCACCTGAACAAGTTGCTGCTCCCCATTGTCCCATATTATTTACCCTGTATCACTAGTGTTTTATTCTTCATCCAATACCTCAATTGTGACTCGTACAAGCCTCGCGTCGCAGATATATTGATGGAGGTCACCGAACCATGGTTGACCACTTGTAGCATACTTAATGCCAAAGTGTATCAGCTCCTCCTCATCAGGAATTGGTGTCTTCCCGAACCCTATCAGTTTCCCCGTCACTACTGTCTTTTTGCTTTTCACGTTCTCTATCCCATGTCCTAACCTTTTCTGCATGAATAGCTACTGCTGTATCCATTTCTCTAAGAACTGAGCGTAAGAAGGTAATCTCCTCTTGTTGTTTCCTAATGATACCCTTGAGATACTCTTCTTGTGAATTGGTGGATCTGGGCGGATTCGAATCGCCGACACCGAGAATTTCACCCTCGTGCTCTACCATCTGAGCTACAGATCCAATGTTATCTTCGATACACATGATGGCAACCATCACATCATCATCCTCTCCCATGTACCCATCTTTGTCCATCTCACCATTCTCATACCACTCATTGAAGTCAAGATAGGGAAGTGGAACTGATACCTTCTCATGTGCATGGTTTATAATCTTTTCTACCAGCTCTTTAGTAAGCTGGCCATCTTCTACTTCTACCCAGAGGAACTCCTCTACTGGAGAATCTTTGGGGTCTTCTGTCATATAAGCATATTCAACTAATGCTCTCACGGGCTCTCCTTACTAGTGCTGTCCAACCCTACTCGGAGCGGTTGCTCCTTTCGGGCTGGACACCCACGTATTTCTACAGCTCGGTAAGTTCAGGATCAATGAGCCTCTCAGGCTCACTTTCAGTAAGACGATTTGTTCCAGCAAACTCATACAGATTATAGATATTGTCAGCAGTGAGCTCCTCAGGATGGACCAGCTTAGATAGCCTAATCATGTTCCTGATTTGTCTACCATTTAGCTCAAGATCAGGAACCTCTGTGCGGAGGAGTAGATCCTCGACGTCTTCGATCTTACTTACTCCACCTTGAGTATTGATTGATAGGTCGATCTTTGCAAGCTCGAAGAAGTTCCACCAAATTTGGGCCCTTGCTTCTCTGTTAAGATCTGGATACCTAAGAGCCAATGTGACTCTAGACAGGAATGCCTTGTCAATAATATCCTCTCTGTTAGTGGTAAGAAACATCAGACCAGGATAGTAGTCCATCAATCTCAAAAAGATACCAACGATTGCATTCCTTTGAAGATCATTATCTCTCTCGTGTAGAAAGATATCTGCCTCATCAAAGAGTAGAACTGCATTCCACCTTGAAGCTCTATTGAACACCTTCTGTAGATTTGTCTCTACCATCTCAGAGGAGGTTCCTAACTCTCCTACCTCTAGAGTGTAAAGAGGTCTCTCAGTGTATTCAGAGAAGACTTCTGCTGTTAGCGTCTTTCCTACTCCAGTACCACCAGATGCCATAACAACCATACCACCATGCTTGCCGACAATTAGGTCGCCGAAGAGATCAGCAGTAGAGGCTGCGAATACTTGATCAAGAGTAGCTCTCATCTTCTTTGGAAGAACAATGCGATTGAGAGCAGTACGGTCATACTGATAGTCTTGAATGTCACGCACATCTACATATGCGTACCTCTTTCGATTTAAGGTAAAGATGCGCACATAAGGCATTATCATTGACTCAGTCTCTCGTCGTCGGCGATGATAAGGATCTTCCTGACTTTCGAGCTCGAAGAAGGGCTCGACTACAACCTTAGTTGGAGATTCTGGTGAACCAATATCAACTAGTTCAGGAATATTATGCCACCAATGCTCTACCATGATGACACCTTTGGAGACGACATTATATTGTTTACCGACTTGATTTGATATCATCTGAGCTTTCAGAATGAGAGCTTCAAACTCTTCAAGACTAGTCTCAAGAGGTCGGAAACCCAAATCAGCCAGGCAATCCTTTACTATCCTGTCCTTCCACTTTCCATTCGTATCCTTGAACAGGTCAAGAGAAAGAGGACGAAAGACCTTTTCACAGATCTCACTTGTGATCTGTATGTTGGCCTGTAGGTCATAGAATAGAGCCTTAGTATACCAACTATTCCAGGTTTCTGCAAAAGCATAAACAGGATACCATCTTCCATTGAACATTACTTCAACGTTAGGCTTCTGGTGAGATGACTCTTTTAGACTCTTTTTGAGTATAGCATATAGATCTTTGGGGCACTTAACTACCTTGTCAAACCAAGGCTTAGACTTCTTCTTAGTCTTCTTCTTAGCCTTAGCCTTCTTAGAAGAAGCCTTCTTAGAAGAAGCCTTCTTTGCTACCTTCTTCTTGGCTACTTTCTTCTTGGCTACTTTCTTCTTGGCTGCCTTCTTCTTGGCTGCCTTCTTCTTAGTTGCCTTCTTCTTAGTCTTAGAAACCTTCTTCTTCTTTGGCATTAGATCTTCCTGTCAAATGAAGTTAATGATGTGGCGGAAGGAGAGAGAATCGAACTCTCGCAGGCTCAACACCCTATATGTTTAGCAAACACACTCGCCGACCAACAGGCGTTTCCTTCCTTAAACTCTAGTACCTAGTGTCCCGTTCATAATAGTTATAGTCATCATCGTGAAACGAGTGTGGTGTACCACAACAGGAACATCCTTGATCAGATGCACATTGTCCAGTAACTCCTTCCCACTCGAACACAGCGTCGTCGACACTCGCAAATTCCTTTGAGGCCGAAGTAGCTAGGGCTCCAAGCCAACGGCCATCCTTATCTACACTACCAGTGTAATCCTTATCTTTGGCCCAATGTACTGTCCAACCGGCTGCCTCTAAAGCATGCCAGTGTTCATCTTTTAACCACCAGTCACCACCCGAGTTATTTGAGTCGTAAGTGATCTTCTTCAAAGTTTCATCTGAGCTATAGGTAATCTTCTTCATAACCTTTCCTATCTATTTACAATAAATCTCTAACCTCTTTATCTGCAAAAAGCCGTTCTTTACAAATGGTTTGTATTTCCTCTTCGGAAATACCATACCTGACAAGAAGTTGTAATCTACTATCTCGACCTTCCGTTTCGTATATATGAGCAATTCTCATATCACGGACGATTCTTTTTAACGACCACAGCCGCTCAGCTCTTTCATCAGCATTTGGTTGCATATAACACTCCTATTTAAAATGGCGGGATGGACGGGACTCGAACCCGCTTACTCTGGATCGACAATCCAGTGCCTCGTCCAACTTCAGCTTCCACCCCACTTATTATGTTTCATATTTGCGATCGAATAAGTCTTCGAACACATCCTCAAACGTGAGATGCTCATACTCTGGATATCTATCACACCATCTCTTGAAAGTATTCTTCACATTATTCTTTTCAGAATAACTAAACGATAGATTCAGAGTTTCGCCAGTAAGAACTAGATGTGTTAATCGATATCCTCTTATTAAGTCTTCTGCTGAGCCTACTCCTTTTCGAGCATACTTATTCATGGTAACTCGATAAATCCACTGAGTGTACATGGTTGGCCAGTTACTAGACTTTCTCCAAGAGAAGCTAACAACTCTATACTTCTCTCTCTTCTTACCTGCACTATCCTCATAAGTATCTTGATCGAGGATGTGTGTCACTCTAAAGTGGAGTTTTTTGCTATTAGCAACTGCCATTGCAGCTTGGTCAACAGTAAAGACTGATTGGCCAACTACGTGATTGTACTTCCTTCTACCCATGTTTTTTCCTGTATATTATAGAGAGCTAGTCTGCCACGAAGGTCCTCTTACTGTAAATCTCTTTGTTCGACCGCACCCAGGACATTCATGTTCATATACTCCAGGCTGGAATACCATGTGAGTTGGAGGATTGTGTTCTGGATGAAGACATGGTGGTGGTGCTTCCCAGTGACAAGGCTTATCTTCTGGTACATCACCGATTCGTCTGATTGACATGTTTCTCTCCTTTGTTTATTTTGGAAGCCCCACTCGGAATCGAACCGAGGCTAAGAGGACCAAAACCTCTTGTGATACCATTTCACTATGGAGCATTATGTGTGAGACCAATAAAAAAAGCGTAGTGGACTAAGATCTACTACGCTTCATAAATGATATAAATTCTGTATTAGACCTAGGTTACATTCTTTGTCCCCTTGTACCGTTGCTATTATCTAGTACTTGACCATGTGATGGTCTGCGGACGTAGGCATAGACTGGTGCGGGCTGCTTAATAAAGTATAAGCAGATTCGCCTGAGACTGGATTTAATTGTCGCTATCAGTCGATTCATTGTCTGTACCTGTAACTTAGGCTCTTGTTGTTAAAGTGAGAAAAGAACTTTTGTGTTATTATAATTGCTTAGTTTTAGTTTAGTTTTTCACTTAGTTGCACACTACCATATGGTTGATACTCATCAAGGTCAGGTAAATGGCCATGTATTCCTTTACACCAATTACAATCTATACAAAGTATTTGGAACTTGGCCGGCTGATAATTTTCAGCCGCCTCTCTATAGGTAGTAGCTGAGTTCTGTCTGATGCCATTCTTTATTCTATCTTTGGCACCATCATTTTGAACATGATCGAGTGTCAACACTTTCTCATATGTTTTCCCGCAGTGTTCGCATCTGCGGCCATATACTTGAAACACTCGTTCTCGCAAATCAGCCATTATCTCTCGCTTCTTCAGCCGCTGTTTTATGTTAAGGGCTTCTCTATTCTTTTCACGATAGCGAGTATTATAAGTTTTGTTTGTTTCCATATATTATATCTAAATATAGATAGATTTGTCACTCAGAAATTCAAATTATTCAGAATCCTCTTGGGATCAGGTTCTCTATCGAATCTTTTGCCTTCTCTTCCCGCTCTTCAATCTTCTTTCTTGTAAGGAAATAGGTATCCTTCTTGACGCTAATTAAGCCCCAGAATGTGAAATAGTGCTCATATACCCACTTGCCTGAAGTTGTATTAGCAAGATCAGATGCATATTGTGCTGTCTGTCCACATTGTGGACATGAGCTCCTCGTGAAGCGATCCTCAAAGCTCAAACCAGCACCACACTTTACACAGGCTTCAATCGAAGAGTACCTCACATCAATAGTATACTTAGTTCCACAGAATGTTTGAAACACCTTTCCTAGATTCATGCTCTTTTCTCCACGGTTATCCTCCATGCCTTACTATTATGAACTATAACAATCTCATCGTTTTTTTCTCCTTGAAAGACTTCTCTGACAAGATCTATAGAATTCTTATTGGGGAGCTTCTTTCTATCGAGAAGCTCTTTCTTGATTACTGTACCACAATGATCATGAGTGGGTAATTCAGGATCATCTAACCAAGCCTCCATCTCCCGAAACTGCGTTAGGGTTCTAAGCTGATCATAGCTTGATGTTGCAATCTGAACCTTCTTTTTCTTTCTTGGCATCTTCCACCCTTCGTATGATGATCTCGACTTCCTCGTGACCTGCAATCCCATCTGTTAAGTTATATATGTAGCCATATGGATTCCCTTGAAGAGTGCCTACAGATACTATGGCTCGTGCTTCTTTAATGATCAAGATATGAATCCTCTAGCATGTCGATCTCACCTTTTGTACCAATGTTGATGGTCACTACAACCTTATCATTATTATCCTTAAGGAACCTATCCAGGTCACAGCCGAGAGGAGTCAATTTGTACATGGCATCCGCTCGTATTTTAAATCGATACTCTTTAACTTCCACCGTCTTCTATCCTCCGTATAATGACCTCAACCTCGTCATCATTTTGATGCAGATAGGGATCCATATCACATTCCGTAGGAGTGAGACTCCATATCTCACGAGCTGTTATTGTGCAACGATACTCTTTAACTTTCATCTTTATAGTCCTCCACCTTAACTCTTATAATGATCTCAATCTCCACCATAGGCTTGCGATTGGTATCATGAAGGAGTACGTGATCTATATCGCATCCGAATGGGGTGATCTTATAAACTTCATTTAGATCTTTTGTCTTAAAGCTAAACTCTTTAACTTTCATTGTCAGGAATCCTCAGTGTTACCTCGATAGTAGTTTTATCCATTTCTCGAAGAAGGGCGTCGAGCTTCTCATCCCACTCACCATAGGCAGCAGGGATTATTCCTCTCAAAAGAAATGCATTTTGCTTAAACTTATACTCTTTAAGTTTCATCTATTTTCCTTATAGTCACTTCAATCATGTCACCAACCTCAAAAGCCATTCCAATCGCACCATGTATTCCAACGTCAAGGTTCTTTCCTGAATAACCATCATAGGTTTCAGTTTTAATAATCTCCCTCTCCAGATATAGCTCAATCGTTTCCATCAGTAAGCTCCTCTTCATGCTCTCTTATAGTTACTTCGACTTCTATACCACGATGTGCGAGGAAGCGTTCCACTTCATCTGCAGAACTCCTAGTCCCAGCACATTGGATAATCCAACAGATCATGTGCGCTGGTACCAGAAAACGATACTCTTTTAACTTCATTACTTCTTACTCTTACTCTTATGTGATGCATATTTGTACCCTGTTGCTATGCCAAGATACATACAAATAACCATTGCTGCAACCATAACTATATCCATAACTATATCTATGACGGTCATAGTATGCCTCCTATAGAAAAAGCTGTAGTAACTAAACTACAGCTTGATTATTGTACCTGCACCGTGGAATCGAACCCAAGATATGTTCTCAATCTTTCACTGATACTATCCATGGTTCATATCAGCTTCCAATTGCATACAGCACGCCCGAAGGCTCTCCTTGCTTACAGGATAATTCTGGCAGGCCGGGAAGGATTTGAACCCTCATTCACTGGGTTGGAACCAGTGCGCATGCCATTAACTCACCGACCCTCTTTTAATCTAAAACCCTCTATTGGTTAGGCGTTCTTCTAACTCCCGCTCTTCTGTAAGTTTAGCGAGACGCTCCCTCTCGACTACTCGCTCTGCGACTCTTTCTATGAACTCCCAATAGGCTCTCTGATTAGGTGTTTTCTTGTTTCTACCAATCTTCATTACTGCCTATATCCTTTAAGCTTCTTTTTGTGTTCTCCTTGTCGGATCACTTTAAGCTCGTAAGTAGGGTCCCCTTTTGAGTCCCATCCGGTCTTATGTATTCCGTACAAAGGTGGTATCCATCTATACTCGTATATTGGCACCTTTTCTTTTGGTATTTTTTTGAAATTTACCCTTGACTCAAGAGTGTGACTGGGATAGCGAGAGTCTAATTCCAAGTGGTGCCTGCAATTACATCTTTGTTTGGTGCGGCAATATAGCTCTGAGTCTTCAACTATAGTACAGCCTGTGAGTAGAACAAATAGCAGTAGTAGCTTCATCCGACCAACTCTCTTAACCGATGCCGCTTTTTGTGAGCCTTTACTCCAGCTTCCATTATTGATTTCCATAGAAGACTGCCACCAATAATAGGAAGTCCAATAGGCCAGAGTAGTACAGCTGCTATCACCCAAGCAGCACATCCTGGATCAATTGAATCATGATATGTACAATGCTTATATATAGTTTCATTTTTAGTAAGAAGAAGATACCACGCAATGGTGGCAACAACTATCCATCCAACAGTACCTAATGTTATCCACAAGAATATAGTCATCAGCTTTGTTCCCTTATGTTTTGTCTTGGTAGTTCGTGATCATCTGGCCCTCTTGGGTTCTTGAGACGAACGACAATCTCTACTTCATCTCCCTCTTCAAGATCAAAGAAAGGTCCTGCATTCTCTATTTCTAAGTGATAGGGTTGATCCTCAACGATATCGCTATCCAAGTCGATGCGACATTTCTCTGCTATGCCAAAGGAGTTCTTCCTACTAATGACACCTTTGAGAGTTACCTCTGGATATTCATTTTCTGTCCGCCAGCGTATGCGTCCCATAGTTGGTGTCCTCTGACTTAAGCGCACTAATTTTTTATAGACCTCTTCTCTTGATACTCCTCTACGAATTAGAACCTCAAGGAATGAAGCCTTCTTATCGAAATACTCTCTTGGATAGGGTCTATATTTATCATCACGAATGAATGTCCCATGATCGCTGTGGACAATATGAACTGCTGTTTTAAACCACGGGTCCCAACACAGAAAGTCTTCTATCTGACGGAAGACCTGTATCGTTTCAATCCAGTCATCATATGATATGTCTCTGAAGAGCATTAGCCTTCTTTCTTTATCTTTGCTAATACCTTATGAACTAGATATAGTGTCCCAAAGATAGATAGTCCAATAGGCCAAACAGCAGAGAGCATTACCACCACTAGTACTCGACCAGCGCCATCCAGTTCAGCCGACTTCTCTCCATGCTCGATCCACCCAGCAACTTGTGAAAGAGACCTTGCCACAATATAGGTTACTGTCGACATTACTACCCAACACATGATAAACAATAATACATCCCACATCAGTCTTCCTCCTTCTCAATTCCATTCTGAGGACAGAGGCTTAGTAGAAGACAATTGTCGCAATCAGGCTTACGAGCATCACAGACCTGACGGCCATGGAGAATCAATCTCCACCCTTGTCTTCCCCAATCATCTTTGGGGAGTTGAGCCTCTAGTTCTTGCCTTACTTTACTTGGGTCCTTCTTGTCTGTCAGACCCAATCTAAATGCTACTCTTTTGACATGTGTATCAACTACTAGTCCTGCATCTTTGCCTAAGCGTCTGAGTACAGCATTAGCTGTCTTCTCACCTACACCAGGCATCTTAATAAGCTTATCATACTCTTCAGGAACCTTTCCATTGTGATCCTTGATAAAGGTCTTACAGCAAGAGATGATACGCTCTGCCTTCTTCTTGTAGTGATTGATACTATTGATATCTGTCTGCAGTTGTACTAGTGGTACATTAGCATAGTCTTGTACTGTTGGATACTTAGCAAACAAAGTAGGTGTAACCCTATCAACATACTCATCCTTACACTGAGCACTCAGCATAGTAGCTACAAGTGCCTGTAGAGGATCAGCAGTACAACTAGGGCCTTCCCAGTCTGTATCAGGATACATAGTCTTTAACTTATCCCATATCGTCTGGCTCATTTGATCTCCAGTTTTCTCTAAACCATTCTATAAATGCTGGCCACCCTGGGAAGGGTGGGAAAGTTCTATCATCAAGATAGAGATTGGCAAACACCTTTCTCATATGTCTCTGCCCTGGAAGAATCATAGGGAGAACATGATCGTTGATAGCATCAGGTGCGAATCCATTTGTCTTCAACCAAGAGAGTGCTACATCTTGAGCATCACTATGACGACATGTCCATATAATGATCCGACAGCCTAACTCCTGCATCTCGTTTAGACCATCTAAGGCGCCAGGAAGCTCTCTACCGATAGTGTCCCAAGTGCTGTCTGTAGTTATCGTGTCATCAAAGTCGACAGCAATGATAGGGTTCTCTCTATACACTATTCCGTGCGATGAAGGTAGTAGTAGTCCCATTCTATTTCCCTAGGTTGAGGTCAAACTGATACAAGCCACCTTCGTCTCCATCGAGCCTGCGTAAGATGTCTAGCTTCTCTCTAATGTCAGCGAGCTCATCTACCTGCTGACTAACGAAGGGTGCAACGAAAGCTTCAAGTGGATGGTCTCCTGTATTTCTAGCTGCTCGAAACAACTTGGTAAGGGCGTCTGTATTCACCTGCTCAACTTGTTCAGCAATTTCGAATGCTATCTGAATAGCACTAGAGCCAAGTGATGGATCATCAGTAAGACTGGCACTAAGGATCGTCGGCTCTCTAATAGTCCTCAGTTTGACCATGTGTCCTCGATCAATAGCATGACTTGCAAGAGAATCAGCGTGCTCCATTTCCTCAGCATGCTGACGTTTGAACCATTGAGCTGCCCCCGGAAATGATAGTGCATCAAGATGTAGAGCCACTTGATGGTAATTGTGTGCAGCGTGGATCTCCTGATTGACCTGATCTTCTAGGTCTGTAAATAGTTTAGAATCTAGTTTTGCTGTCATGTTGTCCTGTCTCCTTCATGAGTTGCTCCCACTCCTCTTCTGAGAGGTGGGTTTTGTACTTGATCAACGCCTCTAGTCTGTTTCGTACCTGTCCGTATCTTGCTGCTCTCTTAAGCGCACAAAGATCACATATAACTTCCCATCGACCACTTGAATGGAGCACAGCAGAAGCTCCACAAAACTCACATATGGTCGCTGATTCTTCCTCAGCGTCAACGATATGCTGCTTAAACTCATCAGAGGGATAGCGATACATATAGAACCTTAGAGTACCGAACTTCTGCTTTACCTGAGCTGCATGATAGTCCCTAAACACTTTAGGTAGCGCTATAAGCTCTGCTTCTAGCTTTGCTGAAAGTCTTTCTATTAGAGGATACCATCCATCTCTACAATCAATACTCACAAGATTTAGATAGAGATTGGGATAGAGTCCTTTGAGTCGTTCAAGATATTCTTGCTTCATACTGAGAAGGAATCTCCACATCCACACTGACCTGAAGAATTAGGATTGCTGAATGTAAATCCCTTTCCCATTAGTCCGTCTTCGAAGTCTACAGTAGTACCAGCAAGATATGCATTGCTTCTATCATCTACTACAACGGTGATACCCTCTGTCTCAATGACAATATCAGTCTCTGTAACTTCATCCTTTGGCTGGAAACCCATCTTGTAAGTGAACCCAGAGCAACCTCCTCCTTGTACCATTAAACGTAGTACTAGGTCACCCTCAGGAAGCTCATCGTTAGCCTGTGCTTTGGTGACGAGTTCCTTCATTTGCTTACCAGCCTCAGCTGTTAATGTAATACTCATTCTTCTGCTTCCTTTTCCTTATTGTCTTTGTTCTCC
>SDBT01014337.1_pt1 | contig 12643 bp, 14 predicted proteins | sample 2277101 | NCBI WGS metagenome assembly SDBT01 (sample SAMN10404973, study PRJNA504765) | marine sediment metagenome | isolation source: marine sediment core GS10_PC15, 103 cmbsf | place: Arctic Ocean: Southern Knipovich Ridge | collected 2010 | reverse complement strand
CGGTCTATTTCCTGATAACGTTTCTCTATTTTTCCCAGCTGGTCTAGCATAATTTAGATTGCCTCTTATTACTATTATAGCTCCGGACTGTGCTCAAAGTAAAAGAATTGAGGTTCAGCCGTATCCGGTTAGCTATCGGTTCTGTTTTGGTTGAGTACTCTTTCTTCCTCTTAACCTCACCCCATTAATGCTTGTGAACCCTATCCCCCTTTGTCCCCCTCCCTTGCCAAGGGAGGGGGAATTATATATAAGAGAGGCTTCTCCTCTCTTTAACTCTCCCGTCGTCATTGCGAGTGAAGCGAAGCAATCTCTTTCTTATCTACCTCACCCCATTAATGTTGGGGAACCCTATCCCCCTTTGTCCCCCTTCCCCTTATCAAGGGGAAGGGGGAGGAAAAGAAAGAGGGGCGAAAACCCCTCTTAAATGCCCTCTTGTAGTGGTAGATATCTGCTCCCACTAGAAACCAGAAGGGGGAAATATTGAGAGGGGGCTGGCGCCATTCTCAAGCGCCTTTAGTAAAAGTTTATTTAGTAAGGGGATTAAAAGGGGCGGAGCCCCTTTAAGAAATACTCTTCCCTCTCCCCTTCACAAGGGGAGAGGGATAAAGGGTGAGGGGTTAGCAGAAACCAACCTAATGCAAATAAAACCCAACCAGCCGCCAGGGGCAATTGTGAGTTTAATTATGGTATAATTGCCTAAATTGACTTTGCAATCGCCCTGAGAAACATTGATTAAGATGAAAAAAAGGCTGGCTGATCTAATATCAACTATATTGAATCCTTTCCTGGTAAGCCTCGCGGTAATCATTTTACTATCGGTTGAGTCAACCTCCAGTGCCGTCGACGCTCTAAAATGGTCATTAATTCTAATAGCCCTCAGTGTATTGCCGGTTTTTGTCGTTATTTTTTACCTCGTTCGCCGGCAGAAGCTTGAGGGTATTTTCATCAGTGCCCGCGGGAAACGACACCGGATTTATTTGCTGGCTGTATTTTTCGGTATTGTCGGCAGTGTTGTTCTCTATATTTTGGAAGCGCCGTTAATGCTGGTAGCCATATTCGTGGCGGGACTGGTGGCGATGGTAATATTTTTTAGCATAAATCTCTTCTGGAAGGTCAGTATTCACTCCGCTTTTGTCGCTGCCTTGGTCACCATATTAATTATTCTGTATAGTCCTGTTGGGGCACTAGCTGCCGCGCTGCTCCCGCCGATAGCCTGGGCAAGGGTAGAGCTGGAATACCACTCAGCGGCACAGGCAGTTACCGGAGCAATACTGGCGGCAATCATCATACTGGTGGTGTTCTATCTTTTTGGTCTAATCGGAGGTTTTACCCGAGTATAGAATTGCGTATTTTGACGCGTTGGAAGCGGCACGATAACATCGGGTTGAAGAAATAAAATTATGCTGGCAAAAGTAAGAAGCTGTGCTATTATCGGACTGGATGGGGCTATCGTTGAGGTAGAGGTGGACATCTCCAGCGGTCTGCCTTCGTTTACGATTGTTGGCTTACCGGACGCCGCTGTCCAGGAAGCCAGGGAACGGGTCCGCGCCGCGATACGGAACTCAGGCAGCACTTTTCCCATGAAACGTGTCGTGGTTAATCTCGCCCCGGCTGACCTCAAGAAGGCGGGACCGTCTTATGACCTGCCGATTGCGGTTGGTATTTTGCTCAGTTCGGAACAGGTAAGCGCCGACGTTTCTCAGACTATTTTCCTGGGCGAGCTTTCCCTGGATGGCAGTTTGCGGCATACCAACGGCGTTCTACCAATGGTTGCTCTGGCTGGTGCCGAGAAAATACCCACCGTTATAGTACCCGATGCCGATGCCAGAGAGGCATCCTTAATAAAGGGTGTTAAAATCGTTCCTATAGCTTCGCTGTCCCAGCTTGTGAGCTATTTTCGCGGAGAGATATCAGTCCCGGAATATAAGCCGGATAAAGTTCAGGACTATCCCGAACCGCCTTCTTCAATTACTGACCTGGCGTACATCAAGGGGCAGGAGCACGTCAAGCGAGCTCTGGAAGTGGCGGCTGCCGGGGGGCATAATATGATAATGTGCGGACCCCCGGGGAGCGGTAAAACATTGCTGGCTCGTTCACTCCCTTCAATACTGCCGCCGATGACTATCGATGAGGCATTGGAGGTCACCAAAATATATAGTGTCAGCGGTCTGCTCCCGCCGGATACCCCCCTGTTAAAACAGAGGCCCTTCCGTTCTCCGCATTACACCGTTTCAAATGCCGGTCTGGTCGGCGGCGGGCACTGGCCAAAACCGGGCGAAATAAGCCTCAGTCATCGCGGGATTCTTTTCCTGGACGAACTTCCTGAGTTCGGACATTCATTGCTCGAGGTACTGCGCCAGCCTTTAGAAGACAAGGTAGTGACCATCAGCCGTGCTCAAGGCAGAGTTACCTTTCCGGCAAACTTTATGCTGGTGGGAGCGATGAACCCCTGTCCCTGCGGCTTTTATGGCGACCCCTTCAGGCAGTGTACCTGTCCGGCAAGTCTGGTTTCCCGGTATCAGAGGCGAATTAGCGGGCCATTTATTGACCGTGTCGATATCTTTGTTGAGGTGCCTCATGTCGATTATGAGAAGCTGGCTGACGACAGGTTGGGAGAACCATCGAATAAAGTTCAAGCCAGGGTTCAAACTGCCCGCTCCCGCCAGCTGAAACGCTTTGACGGAACAAGATTAACCTGCAATGCCGAGATGACGCCTACCGAGATAAGAGAGTTATGCCAGGTAGAAGAATCAGCCCAGAGCCTGCTCAAGGCAGCAATGAAGCAATTGTACCTGTCCGCTCGCGCTTTCCACCGTATTATCAAGTTAGCCCACACTATCGCTGACCTGGAGAATTCTGATATAATTAAAGCGCACCATGTGGCAGAAGCCATTCAGTACCGACCGAGAAGAATGGTATAATTCCTTTGAGGGTGCCTGTTAAATCGAAAGGAGAAAAAATGATTAATTGGGGAAAAAGATACTTTAAACCAGTCATCATCATTATGGTACTCGGTTTGCTGGTAGGGACGGTCAGTGGCTGTGCGGAACTGGGGTTTCCTGCATTAGAACCGCAAGAAGAGAAACCGGCGCCGGTGGAGAAGGTGACGCCGCCCACGACTGTCAGTACCGAGGATAGGGCTATCCTGGCAGTTTATGAGTACCTGTTAAGCCAGGCGGGAAGCGCTAAGGCCAAGATGTATCTCGCCGATTTTTACACAGCCTCTGATAAGTGGGAAGCTGAAACCGAGCTTTTTAAGGATGGAAGCAGTATCTGGTACGTACAGGTTAACATGACAGATACTGAGACATGGGCATGGATGCCGTACTGGATAAAGGCAAGCTGGTTTATTTTTCAAGACGGGCAGGTGGTTCCGTCAAATCGCCTGCAAGCAAATGCCCTCCGAATTGAAGCCGACCTGCAGGAACTAAGCCTCAAACCGGAGGAGCCGGCAACTGAATAGGCTGGCGGTAAGGGTACAAACTTCAGGTATGGGTTCTAATCTAGAAGCCAGAAAATAAAACCGGTGATGATAAGAAGCAAGCTGATGATTACGGCTATCTTGCCGCCCACCTTCAGGGCGCCGGGCTGGGGGCGCGGTGGCCAGTGCTCCATAAATTCTCTTAAATCGTCAGTGCGGGTAGCCAGAGAATCGTCATAGCTCTTTTGCTCTCGGCTGCCCCAGATGTAGGCACCGATACCGAGGAGCAGGAACACCCCGCCCAGGCCCATCAGTATAAAATAATCCCCTTGAGGCATAGCCTACTATCTCCCTAGCTTTGAGTGCTGTTTGGGGTAACTATACGCCATTTAAACAGCTTTTTCAACCAGGGGAGCTATAAGCCACTTCTTATTCCGGCTGGGGAATCCTATATGAAGCGCTATTTAATTTCGGCGGTAGCTCCGGCAGCTTCCAGTTTCTGTTTGGAGGCGGTAGCTTCTTCTTTGCTGACCCCCTCTTTAACTGCTTTGGGGGCACCTTCCACTAAATCTTTGGATTCTTTCAAGCCCAGGGCAGTTAATTCACGGACTGCCTTAATAACGTTAATCTTATTGGCGCCAAAATTAGTGAGAATTACGCTGAATTCTGTCTGCTCTTCAACCTCTGGAGCCGCTTCCGCCGACACTGCTGCAGCAGCGACCACTGGAGCCGCCGCGCTGACCCCAAATTCGTCCTCTAATGCCTTTACCAGCTCAGCAAGTTCCAGCACCGTCATTTTTTTGATAGTTGCCATTAACCCTTCAATTGCCGCGGATTTCTTCCCTTTAGCTTCTGCTTTAGGGGCGGCTGGTTCGCTGTCGGCAGCTTTTGCTGCCTTTGGTTTTTTGGCTTCTTCTTTTACCGGCGCCTTTTCCTCAGCCTTGGCGGCTTCTTCTACCGGCGCTTTTTCCTCAGCCTTGGCGGCTTCTTCTACCGGTGCTTTTTCCTCAGCCTTGGCGGCTTCTTCTACCGGTGCTTTTTCCTCAGCCTTGGCGGCTTCTTCTACCGGTGCTTTTTCCTCAGCCTTGGCGGCTTCTTCAATTTTGTCCTGACCGGCGTCTACTTCATTTTCCGACATTTTTTATTCTCCCTCCAATTGTTCAATTCTAGCTTGCAAAATTCCCATAAACCCCCGCATGGGGCTTGTGAGAAGACTCATAAAAGAGACGATGGGACTTTGCATCCCACCCAAAACTTTTGCCAGTAATACATCTCTCGATGGTAAAGTCGCCAGAGTTTTTACATCCTCCAGAGTAAGCAGGCTATCGCTTAAAAAGCCGGATTTAATACTCAAGCTTGACTTCGAGGCTCGAATATAGTTAGCCAGTACTTTAGCCGGCTCAGTTATTTCATCATAACCGAAAGCAATAGCTACCGGACCATCAAATAAGCCAGCCAAATCACTCCTGCCGGCTCTTTCTGCGGCAAATCGTGCCAGCGTGTTTTTCACCACCCGGTAACCAATGCCTGCCTCTCGCAGTTGGCGACGCAAACCGGTTATTTCGGCGGTGGACAGTCCCCGATAGTCGGTTAAGATACCAACGCTGCATTTTAATAACTGCTCCTGTAATTCCTCAATAATCTGCGTTTTCTTTTCTCGAGCCATCTTTCGCAACCTCCAAAAATACTAATGGCTAACCAAATTCAGCCACCTGCTGTGGCGTCGCGGCTTAAAAAAATAAATCCCTGTGACAACTGCACAAGGATTTTGCAAAATCAGGATTATCCTGACACCTCATCCTCGGCAGGCACATCAGTTTAAGCCTTAATCGGCACCCGCTGTCTCCGGATATTCTTTTATTAATTTAGCACATCTTGCCTGGAAAGTAAAGATTACAGTCGTCTGGCTACCGGCCAGACGTTATTATCGCGCGACGGCAGCGCTACGATTGAATAGCCGGGCATAACATCTTCTTCCCTCTGGTTTATGGTGCTGGTTTCAATGCCGATACAGTAATCTCCATCTGCGTCAATGTATTTCCTGACCACTTTGCCCTGTAGCCGGACTGCGTCGGAGTGATAGACAAAACGCCGGTACTCGGCATAATTCTTCTTCAGCCAGCCATCATCACTCATCCAGTTGGTAATAAAGTTGATATACCATCCCTGTCGCTGGGCGCCAACGTCATAGGGGTAGGGCAGGCCGGCGCCGTTGGCGGCTGCTTTGTTATAATGCACACCATAGACCGGTTCCCACGCGCTGGTACCGGGGTCACGAAACGCCCAGGCGGGATGTTTGGAATAAAGCTCTAATGAGGCATGATGAGCCATTATCTGGACCGGTGCCGCTCCCACGCAGTAAGCAATCATATCGGTTAAGCCAAAAGGCCCTTTTACTACCGGAGTTAACTCCTCACCGATTTCCACATCCTCCCAGTACCTGGTGTCGCTTCCCCGAATTTGCTCGGCCAGAATATCTTCGTCCAGCTTTTTGAGTTCCTCTTCTTTCCAGGGATGGGGAAGTTGTAAACCGGTGTATTTGCCTGTTTTTCTGGCGGCGGCTCTCTCCGCCCGCACCAGCCACAGGTTGGTAGAAGCTACCAGCTCATTACGCTGGTTGTAGAAATTTGCCTGCTGATATTCCCTGACCATTTTCCCGGCAAATTTACTGCTTTTAACATCAAATCCGGTAAAGATGCACTCCGGCGTGATGGTATCGCCGGCAAAGACCGGCTTATAAAATGACCAGTCGTTACCGGAATGAAAAGCATGCACTCCGGGTAATCCCTGAAGAACCCAGGTTGGGAACACGCTATAAAACCAGCCGGGAGTAGCAATGATACCCTTGTATACTGTTTTTTTGGCGTAATCATCGTCTTGCCATAACGGGTTAATATCCCCGATACCGAGGACATAGTTCCTTATTGCCTCCCTGGAGGCTAATTGATTAAATACGTTACCGACGCGGAGTTTAACCCCAATCCGCTCTTTCCACTCTTCAAGGGCTTCCCTGGTAATAAATCCTTCTGATAATGAGGCCGCACTACTTTCGGTCATTTTGCTCTCCTTTGAATCTCTCCAGAGATACCAGGTCTGTCAAAACCGTTTCCATACCCTTGAGATAGGCGGCCAACAGGCCCTGGCAATCCGGGCAGCGGCGTTCAATTCTATTTGCCGAACTGGTTTCCGTGGGCTCAATTTCCTTTTCGCAAAATGGACATTTCACGGTTGGTGTCCCCCCTCTTTCATTTTAGTTTAAGGGTAGTATAATCGCTGTAATTCCCTCGTCAGTGCTTCCCTGAAATCAGGATGGGCGATAGCGATAAGCTCCCGGGCTCTCTGCCGCTGTGTCTTGCCTTTAAGCCTGGCAATACCGTATTCGGTAACTATGGTATCCGCCAGTGTGCGGGGAACAGTCACTACGGTTCCTGCCTCAAGCACCGGCACTATCCGGGAAATAGTGTCCCCGCGGGCGGTGGCTGGCAGCACCGTAATACTTTGTCCGTTATTTGATAATCCGGCTCCGATGGCAAAAGCCAGCTGGCCGCCGGTACTGCTTATCATGCGTGTCCCTATGGACTCGGCAGCAATCTGGCCGGTTAAATCCACCATCATGGCGCTGTTGATTGCCACCATATTGTCATTTGAAGCGATAACCCGCGGGTCAAGTATATAATCCGAGCCGTAGAGCTCGAAGAGCGGGTTCATATTAATAAAATCCATATCTTCTTTACTGCTTCCCCCACAAGCCGTCGCCACTGCTTTACCTTTATGTATGGTTTTTCGCTCCCCGGTAATGACACCCTGGCGAATTAAACCGACGACACCGGGAGGGGTATTTTCTGAAAACCAGCCCAGGTCCTTTTTATCGTCAAGAGTGTCCAGCCGCAGTATCCACTCTGCCGTGCCGCCAACTCCAACCTCAAGCGTATCACCATCCCTGATGAGGGAGGCGACATATTCACCAATCTTTCTCTCTTTTTCACCGGGGCCGGAGGTCTTTCTGCCGAGCATATCGGTGGCGCCCGGTATTCTGCCGGAAGGTGTGTGCTCGACAAAGCAGTCTATCTCCGAAACATGAATAAAATTATCACCAAAGGTCCTGATGAGGCTTTTATTGACCTCGGCGATGACTATCAAGGCTTCTTTAACCGCTTGTTTCTTATCCCATATCGAAGCGCCAAAACTGCAATAGCCGTGGTCATCCGGTGGAGAAAGCTGGATGAGTAAAACATCTGCCGGCTGCCTTAAGCCGGACTGGTGAGCCCAGCGCACCGAGCCAACGAGGAAATCGCCCCTTTTTTCATCAATCATGCGTTGAGCAACGGGTAAAACGTGGGCTATTTCTATCTGGAAAGTCTCGTCCCAACCGGTGTCATACCAGGCAAAGTCTCTCGCCGGTGCCGGGGCAAAAATCTTTAAACCCCCAACCTCCACCCCCCTGGAAAGCAGGGCTAACCCGAGAGAGAGGGGCTCGTTACCGTAGGCGAAAGCTACATAATCATCGGATTTTACAACCTTGATTGCTTCTTCAGCGGTTGTCAGTTTCTTTTCGTAATCTTCTTTCCAGGTCATAGCTTCATCTTAGGGCTTGTTAGCTCTATGCGGAAAGGTACGCTAACTGGAACTTAGAGAGAGAGTGGGCGTAAGGTCGAGTCTGATTCCAGGTCCCATTGATGTCGTTAAAAAGGCGCTTCGAACATACTGTCCCTTGGCGCCACTGGGCTTAGCCTTCATGAGAGCTTCCACCACGGCCGTTAGATTAGCCATCAGCTTATCATCTTCAAAACTAACTTTGCCTAACGGCACATGAATTATAGCCGTTCTGTCCAGCTTGAATTCCACCCGTCCCTTGCGAGCATCCTCTATTACCCGGGGCAGGCCATCCATAGCCACTACCGTCCCTGATTTGGGGTTAGGCATTAATCCTTTTCGTCCCAGGATTTTCCCGAGTTTACCCACTTTACTCATCATTTCCGGAGTGGAAATAGCCGTATCAAATTCCAGCCAACCTTCTTCAACCTTCTTTACCAAATTATCCCCGCCCACAAAGTCGGCTCCGGCCGTTTCAGCGACTTTTTCTGCCTCTCCCTGGGCGAAGACCAGGATGCGCACTTTCTTCCCCAACCCATGGGGCATAAGGGCTACACCCCGCACCTGCTGGGTGGCGTTTCGGGGGTCGACCCCCATTCTAAGGTGAAGCTCAACAGTCTCGTCAAAGCGGGTATGAGCCGCTTTTTTTGCCAGCGTGATGGCTTCTTCCGGATGGTAAACTTTTAATCTGTCCACTATTGTGGCGGCTTCCTGCTGTTTCTTACTATGTCCTGCCATTTTTTACTCTACCTTAATTCCCATACTTCGGGCAGTGCCCTCGATAATGCGCTCTGCCGCTTCGATACTATTGGCGTTTAAATCTTTAGCCTTAAATCCGGCTATTTCGCGCAGCTTGTCCCGGGATAATATACCGGCTTCCTCATGACCGGCCGAGGTGCTTCCCTTTTCCACAGCTAACGCCTTTTTTATCAGGTCAGTGGTGGGTGGTGTTTTGGTAATAAAAGTAAATGACCTATCCACAAAGACGGTTATCTCCACCGGAACAATAGACCCGGCCTGGGATGAGGTGCGGTCATTATATTCCTTGCAAAAAGCCATAATGTTGATGCCGTGCTGCCCTAAAGCGGGGCCAACGGGGGGAGCCGGATTTGCCTGCCCGGCTGGAATCTGTAATTTAATAATCGTCTTAACCTTTTTTGCCATCCCGTCTCCTTAAGGTTATTAAAGTTTCTCTATCTGTAAAAAGTCGAGTTCTACCGGTGTTTCCTGTCCGAAGAGCGATAAAAGCACCTTAACCTTGCCTTTTCCCATGTTTATTTCGTCTACCACTCCGACAAAATCAATGAAGGGGCCATCAATAACCCTGACGCTTTGCCCCTTGCGAAAACCAATTTTGACCCTGGGGGTTTCATCTTCCATCTGCTTTAAGATGCCGCTAATCTCTGTCTCCTCCAGCGGTGTCGGCTTGCCCCCACTACCGACAAAACCGGTTACTCCCGGAGTATTACGCACCATACTCCAGCTATCATCGGTCATCAGCATTTGAATCAGAACGTAACCGGGCAATATTTTCTTGGTTACCGTTCGCCTTCGTCCGCTTCTGACTTCAATTTCATCCTCGGTAGGGACGACTATCTGGGAGACCTCGCTACCGGAATCCATAAACTTGATGCGCTGCTCCAAATTCTTCCTGACCCGCTCCTCATGACCGGAGTAGGTATGAATTACGAACCATTTTTTTTCATTCTCCGCCACAGATAACCTCGCTACCGGAACTTTTTGAAAAAGCAACAGTTGTCTCGTGCCCCAGGCGATTCAAAATTAATCTAGTAACCGGACAAGCTTTCATTTGTTCAGGATAATCCGGTCAATAAGGTTGGTAAAACCATAGTCAATCGCCCCCAGCACCAGACCAGCCGTAATGGAAACAATCAACACCAGAAGCGTTAAATAGGCAGTCTCACGCCTGGTGAGCCATACTACTTTTTTTAATTCGTTAATTATCTCACCAACGTATCTTATAAGTCTGGGCCTATTACGTTTGGTTATAGCAGTATGGTGTGTCATTGCCGGAATTCCACACACTCCCCTTGTAGTAACAAACTACTTTACCTCCCGATGCAGCCGGTGAACACGACAGCGGGGACAGTATTTCATTAGCTCCAGTCGTTGAGTGTCATTTCTTTTATTTTTAGTTGTAGTATATGTTCTCTCTTTACATTCGGTGCAGCCGAGATGAATGATAACTCTTGCTTCAGCTTTTCTAGCCATAGTTTACTCAATGATGCGGGTAAATGTACCGGCACCAACTGTTCTACCCCCCTCACGAATAGCGAATCGCAGCCCTGGCTCCAGGGCTACGGGATAAATAAGTTTTACCTTCATTGTTACATTGTCACCGGGCATAACCATTTCCGTTCCTTCCGGCAGCTCTATGCTTCCGGTAATATCGGTAGTCCTGATATAGAATTGGGGTCTGTATCCGTTAAAGAAGGGGGTATGCCGGCCTCCTTCCTCCTTGGTCAAGACATATATCTCGGCATCAGCATAAGTATGTGGTTTAATGGAGCCGGGGACTGCCAACACCTGGCCGCGTTCAATGTCCTCGCGCTCTACCCCCCTCAGGAGGCAACCAACGGCATCACCGGGCTCGGCGTAATCCAGCAGTTTATGGAACATTTCCAGACCGGTAACCACTACCTTGCGCGGTTCATGGTGCAAGCCCACTATCTCAACCTCATCCATTGGCTTAATTACACCCCTCTCAACCCTACCGGTAGGCACGGTGCCTCGCCCCTTGATACTAAAAACATCTTCTACCGGCATCAGGAAAGGTTGGTCTTTTGGCCGCATCGGCATGGGAATGTACTCATCAACGGCGTCCATTAGTTTCCAGATGGGGCCGCACCACTCGCATTCCCGCTTGCCACAGCCACACTCCAGAGCCTTCAGGGCGCTTACCCGAATTACCGGTATATCATCACCCGGGAACTCGTATTTACTGAGAAGCTCCCTTACCTCCACCTCTACCAGCTCCAGCAGCTCCTCGTCATCCATAGCATCAACTTTATTGAGGGCAACTACGATATAGGGAACCTGTACCTGGCGCGCCAGTAAAACATGTTCTCTGGTCTGAGGCATCGGGCCATCAGGCGCACTGACCACGAGTATGGCACCATCCATTTGAGCGGCTCCGGTTATCATATTCTTAATAAAGTCGGCATGCCCCGGACAATCGATGTGAGCATAATGTCGCTTTTCTGTCTCATACTCGATATGAGCGATAGCGATAGTCAGTCCCCTTGCCTTCTCCTCCGGAGCATTGTCAATGCTGTCAAAAGCACGATACCCGGTCTTTCCCACCTTTGATAGTACCAGTGTAATTGCCGAAGTTAAAGTTGTTTTCCCGTGGTCAACGTGACCGATGGTGCCCACATTTATATGTGGTTTAGTCCGCTCAAATTTCTGCTTAGCCATTTTAACCTCCGTTTTTTCCCAGCCCACAATCAGATTCGAACTGATGACCCCGTTCTTACCAAGAACGCCACCTCCTTACAAGTTCTCACCCATCATAGTCTTCAATTCAGTAACATAATATCATATCATATCATATAGTCTTCAATCAATGCAATGCAAGCTTTTTATATATCATAATTTCACGCCAAATTCACCCAACACTTTTTGCCAGACCTCACAAGTTTCCAACAAAGTCTCGTACAGGTCGCCTATTTTATTTCCGTTTCTATCTCAGTAATGACCTTGGCATCGATTAAGTTAGCCCCCTCCAGGTAAACCCTCCAGGGGGGCCCTCCAGGGAAGTCCTTCGTGCCAATATAAAGAGCTGCTAACCTTTGCTGACCATCTAAAACAGCCATAAAGTCATTTACACCACTGGTATCATACTCCTCATTGTGAGTCTGGTATCTTTCACGATAATTTTTTAAGAAACCGTAATATTTATATTGGTTTTTTGCATCACCTTCAACCTTCCAAAATAGGAATGAACTAATTGGATAATTACGCATTATTGAGTCGAAAAGCCGTTCAATTTTGGTATTAGACCAGACAAATTCCCTTTGAATGGCAGGTAATAACAATCTATTATTGTCGATGTCTTCAATCGCATTTGATATTGTTATAGGGGTTTGAAATGACATTATAACCTCCTTCGTGATTCCAATAGCGGTACCCACTCTTTCTTAATATAGCCCCTATCCTGTCCTAAGGATGGGGGCCACCTCATCCCTCACGTATGATATTCGAGGACGAAAGCCCAAATTGTCATGAAAATCAAGGTGACAATTGGTGGTTCTTACACGCCCTTTGCTTCAATGACCTCTCAATATTGTGGGTGGCCTTCATTCTAGAGTTGACCTCCGATGCCCCTTGATGGACAGGTCACACCGATGCGCTCAGCGATTTTAAATATACAATGTGGTAACAACAGCCATAACAATAATAAACCAAAGGACAATGGAAATTAATAACCAAGAGTGTTGTAAAATAAAATGCTCGTATTTTGATTTCTTATAATACCACATGGCATGCCCCCACAAAGGATACCACTTCCTATGTTAGAGTTAAAGATAGTGGAGATGCCCCCTTTTCTATACCAGTTGGAGTGAGACTTTTCTGGCATTTTAACCAACCAATTCCTTCACTCTGATA
>SDBT01014336.1_pt1 | contig 12643 bp, 10 predicted proteins | sample 2277101 | NCBI WGS metagenome assembly SDBT01 (sample SAMN10404973, study PRJNA504765) | marine sediment metagenome | isolation source: marine sediment core GS10_PC15, 103 cmbsf | place: Arctic Ocean: Southern Knipovich Ridge | collected 2010 | reverse complement strand
CTGCGTTGCGCTTGATTCGAGTGCTTGACGTACTGCACGAGTACGCCTGCACACTCGAACCGGCGCGCGCCTTGTCCTCGCGACCCTTGCACCCGCTCGCTTCGCGACCCGTTGAGAAACCCGAGCTCCAGCGCGACGAAGTAGGCATTGGCTATCCCTGCCGCTGCAGCAGCGTGGTGAGAAATGCACGCTGACGCCACGGATGAGCAGCCTCAGGATCCGTGCTAACGTACAATTCGAACGCTTCGACAACGCGGCAAGGCACACTCTGAAAACACTTCACGGTCTATTCACGCTCGCAAGGTGACCCCATGCCCGACTCGCTCTTCCAAGTGCCGCTGGAGCCCTTCAAGATCAAGGTCGTCGAGCGCATCAACCTGCCCCCCATGGAGGTCCGCGAGCGGGAGCTCGAGGCCGCTGGGTACAACCTCTTCAACCTGCGTTCCGAGGTCGTATACATCGACCTGCTTACCGACTCGGGAACTTCGGCGATGAGCGATGAGCAGTGGGCGGCGATGATGCGCGGTGACGAGTCCTACGCAGGATCCCGTAACTACTACCGGCTCGAATCCACGGTCCGGGAGATCACCGATTACGCGCACGTGATTCCAACGCACCAGGGTCGCAGCGCCGAGAGCCTGCTTTTCTCGACGGTGCTGAAGCCGGGCATGTACGTGCCCAACAACATGCACTTCGACACGACGCGCGCCAACGTCGAAGCCAACAGTGGCAACGCCGTGGACATGCTCTGCCGCGAGGGCTTCGATATGGACTCCGATTTCCCCTTCAAGGGCAATATGGATGTCGAGCGGCTCGATGCCTTCCTCGCCGAGCATGGCCCCGAGGCCGTTCCCCTCGTAATGATCACGGTGACCTGCAACAGCAACGGGGGTCAGCCCGTGGCGATGGCCAACGTACGGGAAGTTCGCAAAGTGTGTGACGCGCATGGGGTGCCCCTTTTCCTCGATGCATGTCGATTCGCGGAAAACTCGTTCTTGGTACATGAGCGGGAAGAAGAGTTTGCCGACCGCAGCGTCAAGGAAATCGCCCAGGAGCTCTTTTCCTACGCTGTCGGCTGCACCTTCTCGGGCAAGAAGGATGCCCTCGTGAATATGGGCGGCTTCTTTGCCTGCAACGACGATGAGCTCTCTCGCCTGCTCACGGAGAAGCTGGTCTTGGTGGAGGGCTTTCCTACTTACGGCGGGCTTTCGGGGCGTGACCTCGAGGCCATGGCACAAGGGCTCGAGGAGGTGCTTCACGAGGACTACCTAGCTTTCCGGATCGGGCAAATCCGCATGATGTCCGCAGCGCTGGAAGAGGCCGACGTTCCGCACATCAAACCGGTGGGTGGTCACGCTCTGTATCTCGATGCCAGTGCTTTCTGCCCGCACATCCCACCGGCCCAGTTTCCCGGGCAGGCGCTCTCCGCGGCGCTCTACTTGGAGGCTGGGATCCGCAGCGTTGAAATCGGCTCGCTGATGTTCGATCAGGTGGATAGTGAAACGGGCGAGATCCTGCACCCGGAGGTCGAGATGGTCCGCTTGGCCGTGCCGCGCCGCGTCTACACGACTCGACATCTGCGGTACGTGGTCGATGCCATCATCCAACTCTACGAAAAGCGGCAGAGTATTTGCGGGCTGGAGATCGTCAGCGCCCCGCCGCGGCTGCGCCACTTCACGGCTCGACTCCGACCAGTTCAGTGAGACTGGCCTTCTTTTCTCCCGTGCCGCCGGTACCTTCGGGGGTCTGCGACTATCTGGTCGATCTCCTCCCCTGGCTGCCCGAGGCGTGGTCGATCGACATTCTTGTCGATGATGGCGTCGAGCCCGACGAGGAGGTGTTTGCGGGCCGGGCGCGCTGCTACCCGCACGGAGAGTGGCCAGATCGGCATGCTGATAAGCCCTACGATCTGAACATCTATCAGGTCGGTAACAACCTCGCGCACGCCTACGCGCTGCCCTACGTCCTGCAGCAACCTGGACTGCTCGTCCTGCACGATGCCGTCGTCCACCCTTCCAGGGCCCTGCACGCGGTCGAGGGCGGAGATATGACCGCCTACCGAGAGGCGGCGGAACGCTGTCGCCCTGATGTGGGTCGGGCGCTCGGACACATGCTCGCAGGGGGGCTGGCGAGCCCGCAGCTTTTCTTCCGATTTCCCCTCTGCGAGGACTTGGTTCGGGCCAGCCTGCTGACCGGCGTGCACGGCACGGCGCTGGCCGAGTGGGTGCAGGCGCTGGTGCCCGAGGCCCGGATCTGCTCTCTGGCGCACTGGCGCTCGGTACCGGAGGCCGACCCGCACGCGGTCGCCGATTGGAGACAACAATTGCTCGGTGATGGGGATGGGATCATCGTTGGCTGTTTCGGGAACATCGATGCCGCGAGGCGGCTCGATCGAGTCCTGCAAGCCGTGTCCGATCTGCGTCCGTCCGTGCGCATCGAGCTGGTTGTTGCCGGCTCCGTCGACCCGGCTCTCGATCTACCGGGTCGGGCTGCCGCCACGGGAATCGACAAACAGGTGCACTGGTTGGGGCGCGTAGGCACGGCCGACTTCGGGGCCCTTATTCGGAGCGTGGATTTCGCCGTGAACCTGCGTTTTCCCCCGGCCCGGGCTTCCTCGGGCGTGCTGCATCAGCTCCTGCAAGCGGGTGTGCCCACCGTCATCACGGACCTCGTGCACTGGACCGAATACCCCGCGGCGGCTGTCCAGCGGGTGCCCGCGGGCCCGGACGCCGAGGAGATGGCAGTGCTGCGCGACGCCATGCAGCGCTGGGCGAAGTCACCCGAGGAGCGAGACAAGGCAGCGCAGGCGGCGAAGAGCTGGGCGCGGGCCCACCTCGGGCCGACACAGATGGCGGATAGCTACACACGCGCTGTGGGCTTGGCCCTAGCAGGCCGTGGTGAAAGTGTGGTGGATCTGGGAGGTAGGACTTGCGGGTGAGGGCAAGGAGGGACGACGACGAGATGCTGGTGCCATCGCGGAGGAGTTCCGACGAAGCCATTCGCCCGCAAGTCCTACCTCCCCGGAGGGTTACGCCGCCAAGGGCACATCTGCGGTGTTGCCGCTCCTCGACGATGCGCACTGGCATCGCCTACGTCGCGGCGCCTTGCATCTGTACCCTTGGCGGCGTAACCAGACCCATCACACTTTCACCACGGCCTGCTAGAGCACGGTCCTTGAGGATCGCACCGGGGGACCGATCGGCGTCGCACCCTACAGCCGGCATCACGAGGCGGGCGGGGTAGACAACACAGGCGGGGATGGAGTGCCGTCCAGAGGCCATGTATCATCCGCCCAAGTTGCTCAGAAAGGTCCCTGGGGGCCCTTCATCAGCCACGAACTCGAGAAGGAAATCCCATGCGCATCGTGATGATTGGAACCGGCTACGTCGGGCTGGTGTCAGGGGCCTGCTTTTCAGAATTCGGCCTAACCGTTATCTGCGCCGACATCGACGAGAACAAGATCTCCTCGCTCGAGCATGGTGAGATCCCCTTTTACGAGCCAGGCTTGCGGGAGAAGGTCACGCGCGGCGTCGCCGAGGGGAGACTTTTCTTCACCACCGATGTGGGCGACGCGATTCGCAGCTCGGAGGTTGTCTTCATCGCCGTTGGCACGCCCGCCAACCGCGACGGCACGCCGAACCTCGATGCCATCGATGCGGTCAGCCGTGAGATCGGCCGCAATCTGAACGGCTACAAGGTAATCGTGACGAAAAGTACCGTGCCGCCGCGCACCGGAGAGCGGATCCGCGCGATTGTCGCAGAGGAGGCGGGGTCGGATGCCTCGTTCGACATCGTCAGCAATCCCGAGTTTCTCCGCGAGGGCTCCGCGATCGAGGATTTTCTCCGTCCCGATCGCATTGTGATCGGGGCTGAGTCCGAGAAGGCCGTCGAGCTCATGAGGCGCCTCTACGGTCCGCTGTACCTCATCGAAACGCCGTTCATCGTCACCGATGTGGCGACAGCCGAGATGATCAAGTACTCGTCGAACGCGTTCCTCGCAACGAAGATCTCGTTCATCAACGAAATAGCCAATATCTGCGAGCTCGTTGGCGCCGATGTCCATGTTGTCGTCCGCGCCATGGGTCTGGATGGCAGGATCTCCCCGAAGTTCCTGCATCCGGGACCCGGCTTCGGCGGCTCCTGCTTCCCCAAGGATGTGAGCGCGCTGGTGGCCTCAGCCGAGGCAGCCGGCTACGAATTCCAGATCGGTCGAGCCGTAACGAGCGTCAACGAGCGGCAGCGCGAGCTCATGGTCGAGAAGATCCGGGCCGCCGTGGGCGACCTACAGGGGAAACGAATCGGCATTCTCGGTCTCTCGTTCAAGCCCAACACCGACGATATGCGCGATAGCCCGTCGATCGAGATCGTACGCGGATTACAGGCGCAGGGCGCGTCTGTGAAAGCATACGATCCCGCGGCCATGGAGAACGCCGGGCGTATTCTCGAGGATGTGGAGTTCTGCGAGAATTCGTACGAGGTCGCAGATGGCGCCGACGCGTTGGTGCTGATGACCGAATGGAACCAGTTCCGCAACCTCGACTTCGAACAGCTCAAGAGCTTGCTGCGAGCACCAATCGTCATCGACTTGCGAAACATCTACGACCCGGCCCGCATGCGCGAGATGGGATTCGAGTACTACGCGTTGGGGAGGTAGGAGTTGCGGGCGAATGGCTTCGTCGGAACTCCTCCGCGATGGCGCCAGCATCTCCTCGTCGTCCCTCCTTGCCCTCGCCCGCAAGTCCTACCTCCCAGACCCACCATACTTTCACCACGGCCTGCTAGACGTTAGGGTACGGTAGAAACCCGGGAAGGCCTCAGTGGATCCGAAAGAAGTCGCGCGGCGCCTCGAGAGAATCCGCAACACCGTGCAGGAGCAACTCGCGGTGGACGAGCGAGCGGGCCTCGGCCCCGACCTGCCCCCGGAAAAGCCTCCTTCGCTCCGCCCGGGCCTCGGTCTGATTTTGAGCGGCGAGCCGAACCTCTCGAGCACGCCCGAGCTGGAAGAGGCCAACGCCGTGGCGCGCGTCAGCGCGCTTGCCGTCCCGCCCTCGCAGGTGCCGGTGTTCGGACCTCTCCGCACTTTCGTGCGCCGGCTCACAAACCCGCTCGTGAAGGTTTTCATGGGACACCACCTGGCTCATCAGGAAGCCTTCAACGCCCATATCGTGCGTCACCTCAACGATGTCGGGGTCCGCCTCGAGGATCGGATGCGGGAGCTGGAAGAGACGCTGATCGTCTGGTCGGCGAATCCGGGAGGGCTCGACGCTCGCATGCAGGCGGCCCTGGACGACTACGATTCCGCCCTCCGGCAGCGGCATATGGTGCTATTCAGCACCCTTGGGGACGAGTTCACGACACTACAGAACCTTGCGCGGGACTCCGCCTCACGGCATGCGGCAGATCTGGTGGAATTGAGCGTTAAGGTCGATCGGCGCTTCGATGAGAAGGACGCGGCGCTGGAGGCCCTGCACCAGCAGATCAATCAAGAGATCGCGAATGCGCTGAATCGCCTGGAAAGTACGGCCGCGGAATTCCTGAGCATTCGGGCCGTGCTACGACAGGTGCGTGAGGAGGCAGGGCAGCAGCTCGCTGCTGGGCCAACGGCTCGCGATGGCAGAAAAGATGAATTGGTGGTGGGTGATCCGACATGGGAAGGGCTCGATGCCTGGCTCGGAGACCAAGACTACCGCGCCTTTCAGGCGAGCTTCCGCGGCGACCCTGAAGAGATCGCCGACCGCATGCGGGCCCATCTCGCGCTATTCGAGGGTGTCAGCGGCCCGATCGCCGATCTCGGATGCGGCCGTGGCGAGTTCCTCGATCTGCTCGCGGAGGCCGGCCATCGAGCTATCGGTGTCGATACCAACGCCGCCGACGTCAAGGAATGTCTCGAGCGAGGCCACGAAGCGGTTATTGCCGATCTCTTCGATTGGCTAGAGCAGCAGGCACCAGGATCTCTGGGCGGTGTGTTTCTGGCCCAGGTTATCGAGCATCTGGCGCCGCCGCAGTGGCAGAGGCTCGTGGATCTGGTAGCGACCCGGCTCGGGCCCGGTGGCTGCCTGGTGGTCGAGACGATCAATCCCGAGAGCATCTACGCGATGTTGCGAGCCTACGTTGCTGACCCGACCCACGTGCGCCCCGTACATCCGGGCCTGCTCGAGTTCTTGGCGCGCCGCGCCGGATTTCATCCAGTTCAAGTGAAGCTGCAAGCAGCAGTGCCCAAGGACGAGCGCCCCGCGGACCTTCCGGTCGATGCCTTCGCTGACGATCCTTCATTGCAGCGCCTTGCCGGCGCCGTGCAGGAGGTTCTGAATCGTGTTGACCGTCTCTGCTTCGCCCCGCAGGAATATACCCTGTGGGCGAGGAGACCCGACGGCGGCAGCGGAGACATGGCCTGATGGTCCGACGCCGCATCTGTGTTGCTGCGCCACAGGTTCCCTTCCTGCGCGGTGGCGCTGAGTTGCACGCCGAGCTCCTCGTTCAGGCACTGGCGGCACAAGGACATGAAGTGGACATGGTGACCCTGCCATACACCTGGACGGGCGATCGTTCCTCGCTCGAGCAGGCGCTGGCGTGGCGCATGGTAGACCTCGCGGTCGAGGTAAATCGCGTGCCCACCGACCTGGTGATCGCGACTAAGTTTCCCTCCTATCTGGTCCGCCACCCCAACAAGGTTGCCTGGATCTTTCACCAACAGCGCGAAGTCTACGACCTGCACGGTACGGCATTCGGCCCCTTCTCCCAGTCGGAGGAGGATCAAGGACTGCGCCAGGCACTAGTCGAGATGGACCTCCATGCCCTTGGTGAGGCGCGCGCGTTGTTCACCAATAGCGGCAACACAGCGGCTCGATTGCACCGCTATTGCGGCATCGATGCGCGTCCCCTTTACGCTCCCCCGAAACTCTATGAGGACCTGCATCCAGGCCCGTACGGCGACTATCTTCTCTACGTCGGCCGTCTGGATCGCATCAAGCGCATCGACCTGGCAATCGAGGCGCTTCGCGAGACAACGAATCCCGTGGAGCTACGCATCGCGGGCCGAGGCCCGCACCTTGCCGAGCTGCAGCAGCTCACCCACGAGCTCGACTTGCAGGATCGCGTGCAGTTCTTGGGCTTCGTCAGCGACGAAGAGGTTGTCGACCTATACGCTGGCTGCTTCGCCGTGCTCCTGACGCCGCACGACGAGGACTACGGGTTCACCACGCTCGAGGCCTTCTTCGCCGGCAAGCCAGTTGTCACGACCGAGGATGCAGGCGGGGTCCTCGAGTTCGTTGAAGACGGCGTCAATGGTTTCGTCGAGCCGCCCGAGGCAGCCTGCCTCGCCGGCCGCATCGATACGCTCAATGACGATCGTGCCCTCTGTGAGAAGCTCGGCAACGCCGGCCGCGAGCTCGTACGCGAGAAAGTCAGCTGGTCGATCGCACTCGAAGCATTGACCGCCACCGTGGAATAGTCGGATGCGCCTCGCAGTCGCCATGCCGGGCCTGGAGCGTGACTCCCTGCACTGCCGCGCGCTGGAGGCGACTCTCGAGGCCATGGCCGAGGCGGGCGTCGACCTCGAGGGTTTCGCAGAACACGACCGGCTCGCTGCTGAAGATCTTGGCTTCCCGATATACCACTACCTCCGCCTGCCGGAGCGACATCGCTTTTCACCCTTCGATGTCGCGCTCTATCCCATTGGTCGCGACGCCTCTCCCTACCAGGCGGCGTGCTGGCTGATGCGACAGGCTCCGAGCGTCGCTTGGCTTTTCGATTCTGTCCTGCACCATCTCGCCCTGGGCGGTATCGCATTGATGGGCAGGTGGAGAAGCTACCGGGACCTTCTCGAGGCTGCCTACGGCGACATCGGCGCAGCGCTTACGCAGGCGGTGGCACAGAATTGGGGCACCAACAGCCTGTTTCGTCACTATGACCTCGTAGCGGAACTGACGCGCGACCAACATGCCGTAATCGCCTCTTGGCCCGCACTTGCAGGCCGATTGGCAAGCCGCATGCCCAATCGAGGAATTGCAGTTGCGCCCCTGCCACTCGTCGAGGACCCGAAACACTGGCAGATCAACGATAAGATCAGGGGTCGGAGCTCTACGACCGCCATTCTCTCGATGAACTGCTCGAACCCTGCCGGAAGCGTTGCCGCGGCCGCCGCGGTACTCGGCACCGATCCTGAGGCCAAGGCTGTTTTCTGCACGAGCACGTTTGCCTACGCGAACGGTGCCCGTGAATCTGCCCGACGCCAGGGAATCCACGATCGCATCGACTGGATCCTCGATCCGAATCAAGGCTCGCTGACCAGCATCGTGCGAGAGGCGAGCGTGCTGATCTGGCTGGATGAGGACCTGCGGGCGGACGGACGCGCCCTACTCCTGCACGGGCTTGCCGGGGGCAGGCTGACAATCGTGCCGCGCAGCGACCTCTATGGAGATATCCCAGAAGGCGTCGTAGCGAAGGTCGATCCCGGACACTCCCTCGGCCCCGAGATCGCTGCCTTCCTGGAGATGCTGGGGAAAAGCGCTAGTCTGCGCCGAGGCATGCAACAGTCAGCGGTGACCTTTGCGAGGAGCATCCCCGCCGCTGCCGAGGCGGCCGCCCAGTTGCAGGAGATCCTGGAAACGCTAGCGGACCCCACGGGACTCCGGATTTCTAGAGTCTCGGCGCCCGTCTGGGATGCGCTCGATGAAGATCTCGCCACCCACCTGATTCCTGCCGCTGCAACGGTGTCAACGCACAGACTGCTGAGCGAGATCATCGGGAACCTGGCAGAGCGGCAGCCGCGGGTTTCCGAGGACGGAAGCGACCGGGGAGAAGGAGAGATGCCGGAGTGAGCTGGCACCTGTTGGCCTTGGCCGCTTTGCTCTTCCTTCCGGGATTCGTTGCCTTCGAGTTGTCTCGGAATCTCGGGTTCGCGCCTTCTCCGTTGCCCGCCTCGGAGAGCATCTTCATCCGGGTTGCCCTGTCGTTCGTACTCACGTCTTGGGTGAGCCTTCTTCTCGCGGAGGCCGGTCTCTTCAACGGCGGATCATTCCTTGCTGCCGCCCTGATCTCAGCAGCAGCAGCGGCGTTCCTTCTTCGGCGGCGCCAGCGGGCCAAAGAATCGGCGGATCTGAGGGCCAGACTGCCGAAAGATGTCACCGTGCTGGTAGTCGTGCTGATCCTCGTCCTGGGGGCTTCGTCCTTCTTCCCGGCCTTCGAGCAGACCAATGGAGCTCGCGACCCGACCACCTATGTTCTTTGGGGAATCCAGCTCGCGCGGCAGGGCGGCATCATTGACCATGACCCATTCGTCGCCGGCCTCGAGCCCGAGGAAGTCGTCACCTTTTTCGGCCCGGGCTATCTGGATACTCGGGCGCATTACGGATCCCGCTTTCTGGGTTTCTATCTCACCGACCCATCAACGGGGCGGGTCGAGCCTCAAGGTCTGCCGCTCTACCCGACGTGGATTGGCCATGGCTACCTCGCTGCCGGGGTCTTGGGCGCTCTCGCGTCGACGCCGTTGCTGGCGATCTTCGCCTGCATTGCGGTCTTCTTCCTCTGCCGCCGTACGTGGGGAACGGCGGTGGGAGCGACTGCCGCCCTGTGGCTCGTGCTGGCGCCTCCGCAAGTCTGGTTCGCCCGCTATGCCAACGCCGAGATACTCGCCCAGGTGCTGGTGTTGATTGGCTTGTACGGTCTCGTGCAATTTCGCCGCCGAGGGCAGCCGTTGTTCGGCCTGATGGCCGCCATAGCGCTGGGGCTGACTTGGCTCACCGCGGCCTGGCTCGTGATGTTATTGGTGCCGCTGTACTGCCTGCTTGCCATCGATCTGGTGCGCGGCCGCGTGCGGCGCTCCGACTGGCTCTGGTTCTGGTTGCCACTCGGCGTTGTCGGGGTCCACGCGGTGATACACGGGCTCTTTTTCTCCTGGGCCTACATCTTCGACCTGATGCGAGTTGTCGGGATAGCAGCGATCCGCACGGGACCAGCCCTCATAGCAATGCCTCTGGCAGCAGCCTTCCTGGCAACGGCGCTCCTGGTTAGCTGCTGGCTCTGGGGTCGACGTGGCGCAGGGAAGGGACGCGACCAGAAGCCTCGCGCCGAGGGGACCCACACGGAGGCAGCGACCGCAGGAGCGACGAATGTGACAACCACTCCGGCGATAGCGTTCGTGGCCTCATCGGCTCGTTGGCTCCTCGCCGTGGCCGTCGTGTTGCTGGCTGCCTATGGGTACTGGCTGCGGCCGGTCCGGTACCCGCATTGGCATGGACTTTCGGTCCTTAACCTGACACTCGGAATCACTCCCCTGGCCTTCGGACTTGGCGTCCTCGGTGTTGTCTTGCTCCTTGTCTCGCGACGGCAGCTATCGCGCGGGGGCGCCGTGCTGATCATCCTGCTTGGCGCGGGGATTCCTGTGCTGATCCAGCCACAGATCATCCCCCGCAACATGTGGGCCCTGCGTCGCTTCCTGGCGGTGGTGATTCCGCTGACCTTGGCCATCGGGGGCTACGGGCTGTGGAGGCTATCGAGCTGGATCGGGGCGCTGCCCCAGAACCAAGACGCCCGCGATGGAAACGCAGCAGGAGGTCTCGGTAGGTTTTCGTGGCGAGGCAGTGTGCGATGGAGGCAGACGTTGGCGGTGGGGCTCGGGATGGCGGTCGCGGTCGGCCTGGCCCTCGCCCTTGCGACGCGGGCGACCCCCTACCGGCAGGCGCGTGACTACCATGGGGCTCGGACAATCGTTGATGCCATCGCCAGCAGCCTCGAACCCGATGCTGTCCTGATCTTCGAAGCCCGCTCCGGTTGGAGGCTCCTCGATCTTGCTCCGGGTCTGGCCTACTCAAAGGGTTTCGACGTTCTGTCGGTCTTTCTCGAAGAGGATGACCTTGCCTCGCTAGACAGCTTCTTCTTGAGGCAGGCGCAAATGGACCGCCCCGTCTATTTCTTCACCCAGGGTTTCAACTACTACTTCCCGACGCCACGAGCCGTACCACATCGCCAGTGGTCGTACTGGCTGGAAGAGCTCGAGGAGGTGCAAGGGAGGCTCCCGTATGACGTCCATGGGTCCAGGATTCCGTTCGCCAGCTATAGACTAGAGGTCGGACGAAGGAATGACTCCGTAGATGGAGGCCTCGACATCGGGCGCTGGGACGATATCTACGTTGCCGAGATGCTCCCGGCCGAGGCTGACTGGAGAAGGTCTGTGCGTTGGACGAAGGGCACGGCGTTCGTTTGGCTGCCGGGACTTGGAAGCGACGCCTCTCATATCGACCTTCGCATGCATTCACCGGATGTTCCGTCACAACCGGGGCGCAGCCTAAGAGTCATGCTGGATGATGTTGCCCTCGGCGAGGTGGTTCTGGACCCGCTCTCCTGGGAGACTTACTCTTTCGAGGTTCCACCAGAATGGCGGCCGCAGGAAGGCGAAGTGCCGAGATTGACACTATCAACCACTCCGTTCCGGCCGGCGGACGAATTTTTCGATAGCACAGATCGTAGGCGGCTCGGCGTACGACTCGACTGGGTCCGCTGGCGGGCAAGTGAATCAGATGAAGCTCATAGTCCAAATCCCGTGCCATAACGAGGCCGAGCACCTGTCCGCGACGCTCGCCGCGATACCGCGGCAGATCGAGGGGGTGGAGACGGTCGAGGTGTTGATCATCGACGATGGCAGCACCGACCGCACCGTGGAGGTCGCCCAACAGCACGGCGTGGTGCATGTTGTGCGCTTCGCGCGGCAGCGTGGTCTGGCGCAGGCATTCCGCGCCGGGCTCGATGCCGCCCTCCGGTTGGGCGCTGACATCATCGTCAACACCGACGGGGACAATCAGTACGAAGGGGCTGACATCCCTCAGTTAGTCGCCCCGGTTCTTGCTGGCGAAGCCGACATCGTCATCGGGGATCGGGATCCCGGGGCCCTCATGCATTTCTCCTGGGCGAAGCGCAAGCTCCAGCGCCTGGGGTCCTGGTTCATGCGCCGGCTATCGGGCACGAGCGTCGCCGATGCGACGAGCGGCTTCCGAGCCTACAGCCGTGAAGCCGCGACGCGCTTGAATGTGGTTTCCGATTTTACCTACACGCTCGAAACGCTGATTCAGGCGGGCAAACTGCGTCTTGCAGTGATCGACGTACCGGTGCGCACCCATCCGACGAAACGGACCTCGCGCCTGGCGCCCACCATGTTCCACTACCTTGCACAGGCGGGAGCCGCGATGGCTCGGGCGTACACGCTGTACGAGCCCCTGAAGATCTTCAGCGCACTTGGCCTCGTTCTGTCCTTGGCCGGCGTTGCCCTCGGAATCAGGTTTCTCTACTTCTTCTGGTTTGTTGATGGTGGCAGAGGGCATATCCAGTCGCTGATCCTTGCCGCCATCCTGGCGATTGTCGGCTTTCAGGTCTTGTGCCTGGCTGTGTTGGCGGACCTGCTGGCGGGCAACAGGAAGCTCGTCGAGGAGGCCTTGTACCGGTTACGCAGGCTCGAGCAAGGCTCAGCAACACCGACATTCAACAGAGGTCGCGGCAGCAAAGAGGCTGGCTTCACCGCCGCGTCTTCTACCGAGCCGGATCAGCGAACTGACGGCTCGTGAGCTAAACAGAAAAACGGAATCCAATCGTGCCAAAGGTTACCATCATTATCCCGGCCTACAACGAGGCTGAGGTCATTGGGAGTGTCGTC
>SDBT01014335.1_pt1 | contig 12643 bp, 11 predicted proteins | sample 2277101 | NCBI WGS metagenome assembly SDBT01 (sample SAMN10404973, study PRJNA504765) | marine sediment metagenome | isolation source: marine sediment core GS10_PC15, 103 cmbsf | place: Arctic Ocean: Southern Knipovich Ridge | collected 2010 | reverse complement strand
GTTCAGGGCCAGGACATCGACCTGCGTGTCAGCACCCTCCCGACGGTGCACGGAGAGAAGTGCGTGATCCGTATTCTGGATAATCGATCCATCAACGTCGGCCTGGAGAGTTTGGGGATGAGCGAGGACACGCTGAAGGAATTTCTCCGCCAGATTCTGCAGCCCAATGGGATTATTTTGGTTACCGGCCCCACCGGTAGCGGGAAGAGCACGACCCTGTATTCCGCGCTGCAAATCATGGACAGCGAAAAATTGAACATTTCCACCGTGGAGGATCCGGTGGAGTATGAACTGCCGGCCATCAATCAGGTAAACGTGCACGATAGCATCGGTATGACCTTTTCCGCGGCTTTGCGGAGCCTGCTGCGACAGGACCCGGATATAGTCATGGTCGGTGAAATCCGCGACGCTGAAACCGCCCGTATCGCCGTGCAGGCGTCTTTGACAGGACATCTGGTGTTATCGACCCTCCACACCAACGACGCGCCGTCTTGCATCACTCGCCTGATTAACATCGGTATCGAGCCCTATCTCATCACCGCATCGGTCAAGGCGATCCTGGCGCAACGGCTGGTTCGCCAGATATGCCAGAAATGCAAAACCGAAGTCTCCGAAGGCAGCGAAAGGGAGATGGCGCAACTGGAACAGTTCGGTCTGGAGGGCGTGAAAATCTACCACGGGGTCGGATGTGAGCAGTGCCGCAATACCGGATATAAAGGCCGGTTGGGGATTTACGAACTTCTGACGCTTGACGATGAAACTCGAAACTTTATCACTGGAAATCCGTCGCTGACGGAGTTGCGACATTTCGTCAATAATAAAGGAATGGTCAGCCTGCGCCAAGACGGTTTTGCCAAAGTGGCCGAGGGGCTGACCACGGTTGAAGAGATACTTCGAGCAACCGATACCAATTGAGGACAGTATTGATGTTGAATCTAGTAGACATTTTGACGTATGCCGTTCATAACAGGGCAAGCGATATTCATATCGTGCCCGGCCATGTCCCCATACTGGGTATTGACAAAAAGTGGAAGGAGGCGGAGGGCTTCGAAGTTGTGCGGCCCGAAGATTCGCAGCGCTTGACCAAGGAGATGGTGGGCGAGAAGCGATTTGCCCGCCTGATCGAACTGCGGGATCTGGATTTCTCCACCTATGTGGAAGGGCTCTGTCGGTTCCGCGTGAACGCCCATTTCCAACGCAACTCGATCGGGATCGCCTTTCGTGTGATTTCTGACGAAGTTCCCAAATTTGCGACGTTGAATCTCCCTGCGGTAATCCAAAATTTCGTGAAGTTGCCCCGCGGGCTGGTGCTCGTTACCGGCCCGACCGGGTCGGGTAAGAGTACGACCCTGGCGTCGCTGATCGATATGATCAACCAAAGCACCTCGAAGCACATTATTACGCTGGAGGATCCGGTGGAGTACATGATTTCCAGCCGGAAAAGTCTCATCGAGCAGCGTGAAGTAGGCGCGGACGTGCCCAATTTCGCCAGTGGGCTGAAACACGCCCTTCGCCAGGCGCCGGATATCATACTGGTGGGCGAGATACGCGATCTGGAAACAACCTCCGCAGCCATCACAGCGGCAGAAACCGGCCATCTGGTCCTCTCCACACTGCACACGCAAAACGCTCACCAGACCATCGAGCGAATTGTCGACATTTACCCGGGCGAGCAGCAGCACTACATCCTCGGTATGTTGTCCAACACGCTTCAAGCGGTCGTAACCCAGACACTGCTGAATAGAGCGGATCAGGAAGGGATGGTCCCGGCTTGCGAGGTGATGCTTTGTAATCCAGCCGTGCGAAATTGCATCCGTGAGAATCGAATTCACGAGATTCCGAATATCATTGAGACAAGTCGTTCCCAGGGCATGTGCCTCCTGGACGATTCGCTCAAAAGGCTTCTGCTGAATGGGATGATTACGCAGGAGCAGGCCATCGAGCAGGCCAACAGACCCGATGTCCTCAACAAGGCTTTAGTCGCCTAAGGATTGGACGTGCAGGAATATAAATGTGAAATCCAGATGTCCTCCGGAGAGTCGGTTACCGAATCGGTCAACGCCGAGTCGCTCATGGAAGCGTCCCAATGGGCGCGGAACAAGGGCGGGTATCTACTCAACGTCACGCCGGTCCCCTCGATAGGGGTCTACCAGTTGTTGTCATCTCTTCGAAACGCCCGTCTGGAGTCCGGACCGGGCACAAAGGACGTACTGAACTTCACGAAGCAGTTGGCCGTGATGATAAAGGCCGGGATCGGCATCTGCGACGCCATCGAGGGCATTACCGAACAGGTGGACAATTTGCGCTGGCGGAAGATACTGGAAAAGATCAAGGCGGACGTGGAATCGGGAATACCCTTCTCCGCCGCCCTCGGGAAGCACCCCAAGGTGTTCAGCACCCTGTACGTCAACATGGTTCGTGCCTCGGAGATGTCCGGCGGTTTCGCTAATATGCTGGAGCGGATCACCTTGTACCTCAATCAGCAGCAGGAAACACGCAGAATGGTCAAGGGGGCCATGATCTATCCCATCGTTCTGTTTACCATGTCCGTTACTGCGGTTATTTTTCTGCTCACCTGGGTTCTCCCGAGATTTATGGGGATTTTCGCCGGGAAGGAAGATCTACTGCCCACGGCGACAATCATGCTGCTGGCGATCAGTAATTTCATGCAGCATCAGTGGTATATTCTAGTCATCCTGGCCGTGATGCTGGTGGCGGGGTTGATTTTAAGCCTCCGTACGTCTAAAGGCCAGGAGTTCTGGGACAGATTCAAACTCCAGGCGCCCATTATCAAACGCATGTTCCGCTCGCTGTACATCACCCGAAGTCTCCAGGCGATGGGGGAGCTTGTCAACGCCGGTGTTCCCATACTGGACTCGTTGGAGATAACGGCCCAGATCTCGGGAAACATCATCTACAAGAGGACATGGATGAACGTGCGGGAGTCCGTGAAGGAAGGCAACAAGATCGTCCATCAGCTTTCGAAGGATAACCAACTTCCCAAGAGCGTCGTGCAGATGGTCTCCGCCGGCGAGGAATCGGGCCGGCTTGGAGAGGTGCTCACCGAGGTCTCGGAGTTCTACGCCAAGGAACTGAAGGACACGATCAAAGCGGTCACCGCGCTGATCGAACCGATAATGATCGTCGCCATGGGTGCAGTGGTGGGGTTTATCGCCATGAGCATAATCCTGCCGGTTTTCTCCATGTCGAAGCTGGTCAAATGAACGAGATGAGGGCAATGTCATGACAATGATAGGAAATTTCGGACGTCCCCGACGAAGAACCCCGAAGGGATTCACCCTGATGGAGGTTCTCATCACAAGCGTTATCATCTCCGTGGGCATCACGGCGGTTATGGCGGCGATCGGGTCTGGAACCCGTGTAAATGAGGCGGGCGTCTCGCTTACGAAAGCAGGATTCCTCGCACAGGAAATCCGGGAATGGTCCATGAATCTGGATAACCTGGACTCCCTGACGAACGTAACGCACAGTCCGCCCCGAAACAGCCTCGGAGTGGAACTGACCAACATGGCCGGCTGGTCCCAGGACCTCACGGTTACTTGGCGATCATCAACCGACCTGGACGTCATTGTTCCTTCCGACTCAAGCGATATTGCTCACATATGGCTCGCTGTTTGGCACAACGACGAACTGGTTCTGAGCACCGACTGGTTGGTGGTACGGAAGGAATAAGCCGTAAATGAAGGAGGAGAAACCATGGTTCACAATACACGACGAAAAGGCAGCGCGTTGGTTATTGCACTTCTGTTTTTGGGGCTGTTTGCCATTTTTGCGGTTGTTTGCAGTACGGTGGGCAGCACTTCCCTTAGCCAGGCCGAGAATCTGAACGAATCGCAGCAAGCCCGCCTCTCGGCCGAAAGTGGTGTCTTGTATCTCTCTTACCTTCTTAAGCGGTGCCCCCTCCCCCCCGGCGCCACCATGCAGCAAACCCTCGAAAGCGCAGCTACTTACCTCACGGAGCAGTTAAACGGCAGCGGCGCTATGCGCGGGGCCTCACTGATATATGACGGGGGGGAAATCCTGGTTCCCAGTATTTCCATCGGGCAGTTTGGGGGAACCTTCTTCGGAGTCATTACTCTGGCCGATGACGACACCATCCACGTCAGCGTCACCGGGACCGCAGGGGAAACCACGCGGACCATCGCCTTGAACTTCGAGATACAGCCCGACAGTAGGATATTTGAGTTTGGGGTCGTCTCCGAGGGGCGCATTGTTATGGGGGGCCAGACCACTATTATGGGGGCCAATGACCCTTCGGAGGCAGATATTTTTGCAAATGGCCGTCTAATACAGGAGGTATTCAATCTGTCCGGTCAAGTCGAAGTTGAGGGCGACCTATATGCCGGCCTATCCGACGGGTACGCGACTCTGGGCAGCAGTGTTACCGTGGCGGACGTCAACCCTGAAGACCCCAATCTCAGTGAACACCTTCATTTCGGGATAGACATCCCTCCAATCCCCCGGCCGGACACGTCGGTCTTTAGCGTCCTGGCCACAAATGAAGTTACTGACGTCAGCGGTGTCAACCGAACCTTCACCAACATCGTGATTCCCCCCAACACAAACCCCACGTTTGACAGTAATGTTACGGTGAACGGAGTGCTCTACATCCAGTCTCCCAACCATGTGACTTTCGCGGGGAAGGTGACAATCAATGGTGTAATTGTTACCGATGATCCCGGGTCCGGTGACGTTGCGAACAACACCATTACGTTCGCGGGTCAATCAACAATTAATGGAGTGGATCAACTCCCGGATCAACCCGAATTCGCCACGCTGCGCACCCTCCCGGGCAGCTCGTTACTTGCCCCGGGTTTCAGCGTGGATTTCAGCGGACAGTTCGACCTGGCTGCTGGGACGATGGCGGCGGAAGAACTTGTATTCTCCGGACAGGCGGATGCGACGGTTGGGGGCAGTATTATCAGTTACAGTTCGACGGCATTTGAAATGAACGGTCAAGCGAACATTACCATTGACCGAAGCGGCAATCCGACTGTCCCTGCGGGATTTTCAGTTCCTACTGTCCTCAGACCGATCGTAACCAGCTATAAGGAGTTTTGATATGAGTTCCGATTCTTATCCCTGCGCGATCAATCCGAGCGGAAGAAACGCCTTTTGTTCTAAGCGACGAAAAGGCAGCGCGTTGGTTATTGCGCTTATGTTTTTGGGGCTGTTTGCCGCTTTTGCAATTGTTTGCGGTACGGTGGGCAGCACTACCCTCAGCCAGGCCGAGAATCAGAGCGAATCGCAGCAAGCTCGTCTGTCGGCCGAAAGCGGTGTCTTGTATCTCTCTTACCTTCTTAAGCAGTGCCCCCTCCCCGCCGGCGCCACCCCGCAGGAAACCCTCGAAACCGCAGCTACTTACCTCACGGAGCAGTTAAACGGCAGCGGCGCTATGAAGGGGGCCTCACTGATATATGACGGGGGGGAAATCCGGGTTCCCAGTATTTCCATCGGGCAGTTTGGGGGAGCCTTCTTCGGAGTCATCACTCTGGCCGATGACGACACCATCCACGTCAGCATCACCGGGACCGCAGGGGGAACCACGCGGACCATCGCCTTGAACTTCGAGATACAGACCGACACTAGGATATTTGAGTATGGGGTCATCTCCGATGGGCGCATTGTTATGGGGGGCAATGCCTCTATTATGGGGGCCAATGATCCTTCGGAGGCAAATTTTTATGTTACTGGCCAAGATGCACAGGAGGTATTCCAACTGGGCGGTAATGTCTCAATCGAAGGCGACCTGTATGCCGGCCTATCCGACGGGTACGCAACTCTGGCCAGCAATGTTACCGTGGCGGGCGTCAGCTGGGACGACCCCAGTCTCAGTGAACACCTTCATTTCGGGACAGACATCACTCCAGTCCCTCGGCCGGATACGTCGGTCTTTATCGCCCTGGCCACAAATGTAGTTACTGACGTCAGCGGTTCCGGGCAAATCTTCGCCAACATCGTGATTCCACCCAATACGAACCCCACGTTTAGCAGTGATGTTGTGGTGAACGGAGTGCTCTACATCCAGTCTCCCAACCATGTGACTTTCTCGGGGAAGGCGACGGTCAATGGTATCATTGTTACCGATGATCCCGGACCCGGCGAGACCGCGAACAACACCATTACGTTCGCGGGGCAATCATCACTTAACGGAATGGAATATCTTCCGGATGACCCCGAATTCGATGCTCTGCGCAGCCTCACGGGCAGCACGTTGCTTGCCCCGGGTTTCGACGTGAATTTCACTGGACAGTTCGAACAGTCCGGTGGGACGATGGCGGCGGAGACTCTTACGTTCTCCGGACAGGCGGAGGCGACGGTCATGGGCAGTCTTATCAGTTACGGTACGACGGCATTTCAAATGAGCGGTCAAGCGAACATTACCTTTGATCGTAGCAGCAGTCTGGCTATCCCTGCGGGATTTTCAGTTCCTACTGTCCTCAGGCCGATCGTAACCAGCTATGAGGAGTTTTGATATGCGTTCCGGTTCTTATCCCTGCGCGATCAACCCGAGTGGAAGAACCGCCTTTTGTTCTAAGCGAAAAAAAGGCAGCGCTTTGGTCATCGCACTGCTGTTTTTGGGGCTGTTTTCCGCTTTTGCAATTGTTTGCGGTACGGTGGGCAGCACTTCCCTCAGCCAGGCCGAGAATCAGACCGCATCGCAGCAGGCCCGCCTGTCGGCCGAAAGCGGTGTCTTGTATCTCTCTTACCTTCTCAAGCAGGCCCAACTTCCCGCCGATGCCACCCCGCAGCAAAGTTTCGACAGGGCAGCTTCTTACCTGGCGGAGCAGTTAGACGGCAGCGGCGCTATGAGTGGAGCTTCCGTGCAATATGACGGTACGGAAATCCTCGTTCCCAATATCTCACTCGGACTCTTCGGAGGAACATTCCTAGGCGTCATTACTCTGGCCGATGACGACACCATCCACGTCAGTGTTACCGGCCAGTCCGAGGATACCAACCGAACCATAGGGTTGAATTTCGAGGCGCAGTCCGGTGGGGGTGTCTTCGATTACGGCATCATGACCGGCGGGAAAGTCAACCTGTCCGGTAATGCCCGCATTAGTGGCGCTAATGACCCCTCCGAGGCGAAAGTGATAACGACGACCAGTTTCGATGATACTTACTATCTGACGGGCAATGCTAACATCGAGGGGGACGTGCACGCTACCAATCCCGATGGAAATATCTCTATGTCCGGAAATGCCGAAATTGCCGGTTTCCGTTCGTGGGCTCCAGAGCTCTCCGACCATATTCATTTCGGGGTCAAACTGCTTGAGCTCCCGCGGCCTGATCCGACCGTCTTCGAGCCCTTCGCCATCAACGTGCTCTCCGGTCCCACGTCGGGCAATAGAACTTTCACGAATATCCGCATCCCGGCGGGGACCAACCCAACGTTTTCCGGGAACATTGAGATCAAAGGGGTAATCTTTATCGAAGTCCCGAACAAGGTGAATTTTGCCGGGAACCTGTACCTGACTGGTGTCATAGTTACGGAAGACGCCGGGACTGACAATTACGACGACAATTACCTCAACTTCTCGGGAAACACCACGTTAAGAGGTGTGGAGGAACTTCCGGACGCGCCGGAATTCGCCGCCCTGCGAAACATGCCCGGATCCGCCATCCTCGCACCGGGCTTTGATGCGAAATTCTCGGGGAACTTCGGGACGGTCGGTGGGACGATAGCGGCTGAGAAGTTAACGCTCAGCGGCAATGCGAGCGGAACCGTCAGAGGATCCGTCATCAGCTACAGCGATCAACCGTTAACAATGACTGGAAACGCGAGCATCACCATCGACCGGTCGGCGTATCCCAAGGTACCGCCCGGATTTATCATCCCTACGACACTCTCACCGATTATGAGCACTTATGAGGAGTATTGACATGCAACGTTCCAACAAGACATCCTGTGGGTTCACCGTTGCGGAGCTTCTGATCAGCGTCTCGCTGATGGCTGTGCTGCTGGCAGCCATGGCAACGGCGTTTGAAGGCGCAATGTCCAGCTACGACGAGAACATCAAGCTTTCCGCACTGGCGCAGGCGTCCCGATCCATCATGGAACGGATGACACGGGAAATCCGACAGGCCGATGACGTCGAGTACTCTACGGGCCAACTGAATATCTTCCCGGCCCCTTCAGCCGGCGGGCCTGACGAAATCCGGTACGTCCTGGAGAACGGTTCGTTTATCTATCGCACGATCGATGGCGGCACGTCAAGCAGCTATATGCTCCTTGCCGCCGATGACGAAGTGACGGTGCAGCAATTCAGCATCGAGACGGAAGAAGTGGACTCCCGCGCCACCCTGGTCAAGGTCACTTTGGATTTCCTGGCAGGGGGCGAATCCCTTTCAGTGACGGCCTCAGCATGTCCGCGTAGAAATCAAAGCGACCTGTAGGGCGTGCAACAAGCCTGCCTGACTGTGCAACCGGTAGGTAGGGCAGGCAGGTTCGATATTCTTTGCATCCGCTCGTCGTCAAATCGCGTTGTCTGTCTAAATCCTCTTGCTCAAGAGCGAAATTTCACGCCGATACTCCAAAAAACCCTTGGCATTTTGCCTACTTTGAGGTAAACTATTTATAGGCTTATAAGCTGCGGATAAGCTTATAGTTCAGATGTCGCCTAGGAAGGAGGATGTGCGTGAAGTCGCTCAATCGCTTATCTCTGGTGATCGTTGCCCCGTTGCCTGTGCAAGCGGCCGGGCTCAGGAAGTTCATCGCCGTTGCGGGGATACTCGTGATCGTGTTGTTCGGCGGTTTGCTGCGCGCCGAGACCGTGATAAACTTCGCCCCAGGCGCGGAGATACACGCCATCGGCGTTTCCCAGCCACAGCTCAGCGCGATGGCTTATGACGGCGCCGGCAGCATCATCACGGATTCAGGCGGAACCCCGATCATATTCGACCCTTACATCGACACCGGCGCGTCCAGTTTCGTCATCAGCTACATGACCGCCCGCGGGTACACGATGACCGACCTTCTGGGCGGCGTTACGACGGTACCCGGACTGGGCATCGACGGCGCGCCACCCGGAGAGTTCATCGGTTACTACACGGATTACGGCATCGGGGGTGACGAGACGGGCGACGTGACCTCCCCCACGGCGTTCGGGATGATGATCCGCAACGGAACACCCCTGACCGTGACAATTGAGCTGGATGAAGATGGGTTTCCGATCATAATCCCTCCGGAAATTAATCCCGCCGAGTTTACCGATCATGGCAGCTACAGCCTTTGGGTGCGCCGCCAGGAAGGTTACGGTGAGCGCACGCAACTGTTCGGCTTCGATATTATGGTCCAGCCGCTCAATGTTGTCGGGATGACCGTGATCGAGAATAAAGTCTTGGTGATGGATCCCACCACGATCGGGGTTTCTCCGGACGGCTTGAACATAACGCCGATGAGCACGTACCTGCTGCCCAAGGGCAGCGCCGTTCCGTCAACCAACATGGCCTTCGATCTGACCCTGTACGACTTCACCCAGCCGCTGCCGCCGGGCGAAACCTATCCCTCTTACACCACCAACCCAATGTTCGATAATGTATCGGTCTCCTTCACCGACGGCGGCGGGCAGACCTTGACTTCCACCGAAAACAGCTGGTTACTCGATACGGGAAGTTCCGCATCGATGGTCGGTTTCGAGAAGGCCAAAGAGATCGGAATGATCGACAATGCGTACGAAACGTTCGATGCCTTCATGGCCGATTTCTCAGGAATCACATTGCCGGTGGCCGGTATCGGAAACATCGACAGCGCCACGGAAATCCCGATCTTGCAGGTGGACGAAATCCGCATACCCGACGCCGACGGCAATGATGTCGTCTGGAAGAACGTATACCTGGCGGTGGTGGACATACCGGGTCTCGATGGGGTGTTCGGAATGAACATGCTCTTACCTGCCTCGACGATCGACCTGGGAACCTTGACGGAGATCGGAAACAACCCGGGCTACTTCGATGCGATGGTCTTTGAGACGACAGGCGCCCAGACCGCCAAACTAAGCTTGCTATACAACCCCATCCTCCTCCCTGGCGACGCTAATGGTGACGGTGTGGTCTCTGCGGATGACTACGGTTCCGTGCAGGTGAACTTCGGTGACACCGGCGTGCCCGGTATTCCCGGCGACGCCACCGGCGACGGGATGGTATCTGCGGATGACTACGGTTCCGTGCAGGCCAACTTCGGCGATACGGGGGAGATGGGGTCGGTGCCCGTTCCCGAACCGGCGACCATGGTTCTTCTGACCCTGGGGGCCTTGGGACTGCTGACCCGCAGGCCGAAGCTGTAGGGCAGGGCTACTGCCCCGCGAATCCCCTCTTTCATCCAGGGCGTAGGGTTTAGGCGGGTGGCGTGCCTACTTGCCTATCGTTCGACCCAGCCCTTCGGTCCCGAGCAACTCAGGGTCGAGAGCCTCTGGGTCGAACGATAGACAGGTTGCACGCTCTACGAACTGTCGCAAATTGCACAGTCCAACGCAGATTGTGGCGATGCGGGATGCGACATGCTCAATGCTCAAGACGTCCCGGAAAGCGACAAGGTGGTGCGGAGTTTTTTATGCCTTTGTAACTAACTTGAAAGAAAGAAGATATGAATCTAATCGGACTCATGGAGGAACTGCATCCGCCAACTGGCATGCACGTTGTATTATGTGTGTCCGCTCGTTGTCCGCCCACGCATCGGATAGCGGTTTGCCGCCGCCGGGAAGGTGACCAGGGGCGACAAGGGGACTTTGCGGAAGCCCAAACAAAAGAAAGGACAAGATCATGAACGTGAGGATGATGGGAGCGACATTGGGGCTGGCGGCGATTCTCCTGGCCGCGGCCGGGGCGCTGGCGGTCAACATCGAAACTGTTCCCGTGGGGAATTCGGGGAACGCGAACGACATCCACGGGGATGGGTACGGCGGTGTCAGCTACACCTACAACATCGGAAAATACGAGGTAACGGCCGGGCAGTACACCGAGTTCCTCAACGCCGTGGCGGATACGGATACCTATGGGCTATATAAGACCAGCATGTGGTCGGGCCCCTACCCCTGCAAGATCGAGCGAACCGGCGTGTCGGGCTTTTACACCTACAGCGTGGCGGGCGACTGGGCGAACCGCCCGGTCAACTACGTGAGTTGGGGCGACGCAGCCCGCTTCGCCAACTGGCTGCACAACGGCCAGCCGACCGGCGCGCAGGGCAACGGCACCACCGAGGACGGCTCGTACATCCTCAACAGCGCGACGAGCAATACGGCCCTGATGGCCATAACGCGCCAGAGCGATGCGACATGGGTCATCCCCACGGAAAACGAGTGGTACAAGGCCGCGTATCACAAGAACGACGGCGATACGGGCAACTACTTCGACTACCCTACCAGCAGCGACAGCGTGCCCGGCCGCGACATGACCGAGGCCACGAATCCGGGCAATAATGCGAACTACAACGACAGCGGCTATCTGATAGGGAGTCCTTACTACCGCACCGAGGTCGGTGAGTTCGAGTTGTCCGACAGCCCCTACGATACGTTCGACCAGGGCGGAAACGTCTGGGAGTGGAACGAGGCGAGGCTTTCCTACGACTCGTATCGCGGCTTGCGGGGCGGGTCGTTCTACCACAACGTCGGCACCATGCCCGCGTCGTACCGCTTCCAGTACGCCCCGACGACCGAGTACACCTACTTCGGGTTCCGTGTCGCCCAGGTTCCTGAGCCGGCTTCGATGGCGATTCTCGCCTTGGGCGGATTGGCCCTCCTTCGCCGCCGTAGATCATGAGCGAAGCCGAAGGGAAAGCGCGGCTACGGAGCGTAAACGTTGCTTCACCGCAGGCGGAAGCGGCGCGTGTAGGGGCAAAGGGCCCCGAGCACCGGGGTGTTCTTAGTTTCTTACTAGCCCTTGACCTCCAGAAGTGTAAAGATTTCATGGTTTCCCAGTTTCTGTCGGCCTGACAGAAAGCACAGTTCGATCACGAATGCATAGGCGGCGATTTCCCCGCCGAGTTCCTCGATGAGGCTGCCCGCCGCCGCCATCGTCCCTCCCGTCGCCAGCAGGTCGTCGACCATCAGCACCTTCTGGCCGGGCTGGATGGCGTCGATATGGATCTCGATGGTGTTCGTCCCGTATTCCAGGTCATACGTTCGGGCGATCTTCTTGTAAGGCAGTTTGCCCGGTTTGCGTATGGGCACGAAGGCGGCAGCCAACCTCTCGGCCAGCAACGCGCCAAATATCCAACCGCGAGCCTCGACCCCGCACACCGCGTCGATATCTCGTCCCAGGAACGGAGCGGCCAGACGATCCGCCGTCTGTCTCATCGCCTCGGGATCCCCCAGCAAGGGGGTAATATCCTTGAAAATGATGCCCTCCTTGGGGAAATCAGGTATGTCGCGAATGATTGAAGCGATATCGATCATGGCCGGCGGCTCCTTGCGTAGCGTCCGAATGAGTTGGAATCTGGTTTTGCGGGAGATGCTAGGGTATGGGGAACGATAAATCAACCCGCTGCTGATTATGCCCTTGGGAGGTCTGGGAAGGCTCCGGCCACGGCGGGATTGGTGATCTTGCCCCCGGTAAGGTTAACTGCGGCGGCGTGACCGGCGTCAACGCCCGCGAATCCCTCCACTCCCAGGCGCGCCAATTC
>SDBT01014334.1_pt1 | contig 12644 bp, 12 predicted proteins | sample 2277101 | NCBI WGS metagenome assembly SDBT01 (sample SAMN10404973, study PRJNA504765) | marine sediment metagenome | isolation source: marine sediment core GS10_PC15, 103 cmbsf | place: Arctic Ocean: Southern Knipovich Ridge | collected 2010 | reverse complement strand
GATACAGTATCAATTGTCGCCGCCTGGCCGGATTCATTCCTAAAAGCTATCCTCCGATCACCGTCAGGGACATCGAGTGTAAATGGAGCAGCCGGACTACCAGTTAATCGAATAAGTCCGCTATCAAGATATTGATCAAGATTAGCCTGCGGCGTTGCCAGACTTAGCGTCCCGCCTGCGGTTGTCACAAAGGAGGTTGTTTGATTCTGTGAGTCATCCAAGAGAGCATCGAGGTTATTCGATGTTGTCTCTTTATTGGTTTGCCCAACAGTAATCGTACCACCATCAGTATGCGCGCCAAGATTTGGAAGTGCCATATTCTTATCCCATGTCCAAGCCTAGTATGAATCCATACCAGGTCGTTCCGGTGTCAACTGTTTGAAGCATAAATATATCAACCGCGTTAGCAGTAGTGGTCTGTGCTGGAGATTCCCCAGTGGCTTGCTCCCAAATTACAGAGGCCGGCCAAGTTATCTCCCAGGTCCCCGTTCCATCCTGCGTCGCAATGAGAATTATCGTCGTTGATTCAGTGAAGGGATTACTAAGCGTCAATGTAGTAACGGCTTCAGTAAGCGTCACGTTGAAGTAATTTCCGTTCTCCACATCAAGAACAAGTACGTTAGACGAACTGCTTGGAGTATCTACCGTAAAGGCATAATCCTTAAATTCCACCTTCGCCAAAATTTCATCATCAAAATCAATAAGCGCGGTTGGATTAACCTGCCCACTGTGAAGAAGCGCTCCGGTCTGCAACCCAACCAAGCCAAGAGTCCTAAAGACTTCACCATCCTTTTGAAAGAGTCGAGTTTCACCAATAGGAATTAACGTACTCGGAGCCTCCAATAATAGAACTCCACTCCCATCTTCGAGGAGTAAACTATCAGCAGCTTCAAGCAACAGTTCCCCATCTGCCGCGGTTGTCGTTATTGCCCGAGTGGAATCATTGAAGAAAGCAAGCTGCCTAGCCTGCTCCGTAATAACTAAGACATGATCAGTCGGAGGCGCCCCGGTGAATCTAATAAACCCGTTCCCTAATCTTTCCTCAGTAGTAGGAGTTATAGTTCCCCCGGCGGCGACACTAATATCAACAGCGCCGTTGTTCGATCCCTCCAAGAGATAATCTCTTTCATTAGACCGGATCTCTCTTTGATCTGTCGTTCCCATATCTGTCGATCGGGGATGGGCACCAAGATTAGGAAGAGCCATTATCCACCTACCAGTGTAACATTAGTTACGAAGCCTCTACCAACATCAGAACTCATCTGATAGACGTTGAGTTCAATAGTTGTTTTATCCTCACCAAAGTCAGTGTTTTGGTCTGCCGAACTATAACCAACTGTTGGAACAATTGAAGTCAACGTCCTCTTAACAGTAGCTCCATCCATAACATCCCACTCATAATTTTCACCACTTTCTCCCAGCGGCACATCAATTGAGTCCTTCCAAGATCCACCAAGCCGAGTCCTATTAACCAACGTAAAGGTCCAATCATTTGCCGCAATAGTCCCTGCCAAGTGTGCTGGAGCATACGGCATTTGAGATCGGAGGAGAAGTTGTTTAGTAACTGTTGGTGAGGAAAATTGAGTACTTCCCAAAGTAATAGCTCTATAAACAAACGTAGTCAAGTGATCGGATAAGTCTACTGCCACTCGGAGAACAGTATTTGCAGACAGCACCACCACCCTATCTCCAGCAATATGCGTTCCAGTAGCATACTCCGTTCCCCGTCGGCCTCGTAACAAAGTGCTGAGAGTATAAGTACCATCGGAGTTCAAGACTGCTGTGACAAACTGAACTATTTCATCACCAACTAGAAGAGAATTTGTTCCATTAAGTACGTTCGCTTCAGTATCAGAAGTCAACGTTCCACTAAACAAGTCAACAATGATGGTGTTGTCTCGATCGAAGATATCTGGACTGGCATCAGTAAGAGCATTCTGAGCGAAACCATAATCCATATCCCGAGAGGGAACTATAGCAGTAAATCCAGTTAAAGTATCAAGAGCCAAACCCCTTTGAATTGCCGCTCCAGGCCATGAAGCACTAGCCGGAGTTCCAGCTGCGACGTATATTCCATCACCATTATCGAGATCTCGTAAGAGTGGGGTGTCTATTATGAAGAATTCTGTCTGGCCAGTTATTATAATAACTTGAGTCTCAACCCCAAGAGCATCGGCCCCAGTCGTGGTACTAATATGAACGGCAGAGTCATCAATTGTACCACTCATCTTGATAATAGAATTAGCCCCAAGCTTAACATTATGAAGCTCTACTTGATAAGTCTTTCCGTCCTTAGTAATAGTAACCACATCCCCAGCATCTTTTAAAACGTGAAGCATTGGAACTGTTATCTCTATATTAGTCCTACCAGCCCAAGCCTGGAAAAGCATCCGTTCTATGATTTGCGCAGCTTGATCATTTCCCAGTGCGCCAGGGAAGTTAAACTTAAGAGATCCACCAACATCAATTGCCTCGGACGCTCTTTTCGCTTGTTGAGTATTGAAGTTATTATCAAACGTAGGATCAATGTATTCAATGATAGCTGTTTCGAAGAGTTGTTCCTCTGGAATTCTTGTCTTCTTAAGTGCTTGAGTAGTTGGAGTCTCTCCAGCAGTAGCGCCGAGATCGATCTGTGGAATATTACCAACAGAAGCGCCACCACGTTTTGGAAACTTAATCTTAAAGTCACTTTCCACCGAGCGAAAATTAAATGCGGACGCAAGCGGCTCAAGAGCCTTCCTCGCTGTCATCCGACTTCGAATAATATACCCCGGCAACGTATCAATAAGTTCCGTGGCATCGATATCAGTACCAGCCACATAATCAACTCTACTCGACACATCCTCTACAATTGATCTAACAGTTATATCATCTCCAGACATTCTATCCAAATAAAGCCAATCAATCTTTCCTCCAATATCTTGTCTTTTAATAAAAGCATGATTAAGAGGATCATATATACCCCAGTGAGTATTACTACTATCCAATCCAAAATCAAGATGCGGGCTCCAAGACTTTCCTGTGGCCACCATATTAATAACATCATATTCTCTTATCGTAGTTACAGTATCTCCTTCTTGAATATACATCCTTCCATCTGGAGAAGGTCCATTCCAGAAGTGAGGCATGTTCTTGTTCGAAACAATAATATTATCTACTCTAGCAACAACTGAGCTAGTATCAATATCCCAACGAAGCATGTGGGTATCTGAAGCAAAGATCAAACTATTAGTATTCGGTTCATATGAGACTAGAGTGTGAATGTCTCCAGTAATAGTAAACGTTTCTTCTATTAGCCCAAGACCAGGCTCAATACGATCAATTTTTGTATCGGCGCCAGAGTTGTACCAAGCCCAGAGATTCTTATCACTATCAACTGTAACCGATCGATCATACACAGCTGCGGAGTCATATGTACTAACAACCCCACCTAAGCCTTCTTCAAGCCCGGCTGGACTAACAATGATTACCAGAGTTGAAACCCGCTTTTGTAAAAAGACAAGCTCTCCAACCACAACACCATCAGGCCCAACAAGTCCTCCAAAGACTCTACCAAGATCCCAATCAAGATTGGCGCCAATATTAATCCCAGTCGTAGGATTCTTATACGTTGTTCCAATAGTGATGGTTTGAAGAGTTGTTCCGGAGTCAATAAATCCACTTGCTCTGAAAGAACGGAAGTAATTTCCATCTGAAAATACACAAGGGAAATCTGGTCGGTCGTGGCGATTGTCAGAAACCAAAACAGTTTGACTAATATTATCGATTCGACTCATTGAATTGGTTAAGAAAGTCTGCCCACGTTGTTGCCATTCCCAATTAACTCCTAATTGGTCAATACCAGTAAGAGATGTTTTTGGAAAACTTTCAGTCGCTGCCATAGCAATTTCAGCAGTCAATTGTGGAATTCTATTTCCATAATTCTCAAGTGGCATGTCCTCCCATTCCTGCCCCACCGTTCCACGATAGGCAGAAACATTATCGACTCCCTTATCCGCCTGCTCAGCCGGTCCGGGAAGTTGCGTGGCGGTTCCAAGGAAATCTCTAACTGCTTGATTTCCTGGTGCTTCTGGTAAAAAGTAATCCCAAACAGGGCCGATAGTCACATCAGTTTTAGATTGAATCACTTTTCCATCAGCCCAATTCATAAGAATAGCATCTGCAACACCAACACAGTAATTAATTCTAAAACTAGCAGTATAGAGAAAAGTTACCACAGTCATAGAAGGCCCGCCTTTGCCTCCAACATCCTCTTCGACTCTATGTTCTTTAAGCCCAGGCGACCAAACTACATTACCGCCAAGTTCCATGGTTCCGTAGATTAAGGGAATCGGCTTCCCATAGGAAGAGAAAGTAACTGTGAGATCATCAAGCCTGGGGCCTTCAGATACTTTTCCCTCCGCCGGAAATAAGAGATACGCCGCCCCAGTACCTAAAGCTAGACCAATAGTTGCTCCAATAGGACCACCAAGGATTGAACCTATGACGGCTCCAGCTAATGGAAGAAGTGTTCTTGCTAGACTGGCCATCTTAAATCACCAAAGGAAATTGGAAAGCTGCTACCGGCATTCTTATCCGACTCGTAGCCATTCTGTGTTCTATTACTTTTCCTTCTACTCCATCAGAGTGAATAACAATCCCTGGCTCGGTAATAATTCCAAGATGTCTAGGATATTTCCCAATTCTAAACCAAAGAATATCTGCCACCCTAGCATCAATCAAGGGAATGGGCTTAAAAAAAGCTCTCAATATACGACGCATGAATTGAGGATTAGGATTTCTAGAATATCCAGAATTATTCATAAGATCTTTAGGATCAACAGTCAGCGCAGTTGTAATAGTTCCAACTCCATGAATAAGACCAATGCAATCACAACCAAACTTCTTACTATAGCCTTGATGCCGCCAAGGAACTTCTAGCCAGTTTTTAGCTTCCCTCACTATTTCTTTCCGAGTTGCAGACATCAACTTCTCTCCTCTGCATCAATCCAATCATCATTAAGGAATCCTGGAATAATATGGTTCTTCCACTTTTGAATTGACAAGAAGGAAGCACCCTCTGGAGACATTCCATAATGAATAGCTCCAGCAAGTACTGGAATTCTCCTTTCTAAGGTAAGTGGTCCTTCTATCACTTTAGTTACAAATCTCCCACCCACTATTGACTCCCCATTACCAGTAATATTAATATTATAAGCATCAACATTCGGATGATAGTGCGGAGGAATCTTCTTCATCGGAAATAGTATCACCAATGTTACTTGAAAAGGACAACTTCGATACAAGATAAGTTCACTAAACCATTGAGTAACGCAAATAGCATTCTCTGGAGGAGAGGATACTAGTATCCTTCCCTCGTCTTTTAAATACCATTCTGCAAAAGATTTAAGAGTTTTCATTCTTAAGCCCTATCTTATAAGTAGCTAACAGTTCTTCAATCGTGTCTATTTCTTTATAACAAGTAGAACAATACGGAGCATACTCTGGTCCTAATTGAATTCCGCCGTGCCAAGGATTAACAGCATCCTTTAGAGCTTTTTCATAAGCCACAGTTCCCAACGCCGGCACGGATCTAATTCTCCTTCTCTGAACAGAGTAAACATGGTCAACTATCTCTACCCCACAAACATAGCAGACATAAGTGTCAAGAGTGTAAGTATTACTGTGCATCTGGAGTCCTAAATAGCACCTTTTTACCTGGCACATACCATTCGGCTTGACCGTTGAAGATGTTATCGAAACTCTTACAAGCATCTAGATCTTTTGCACAACCAGCTTGGATAGTAATAGTTTCCCCATTCTCGATAAGAAGATTATCACCACCCTCCAAGAGAAGATTTCCAAGACCGTCTTCAAGTCCTAAGAAACCATTATCAACTCCACCTACTCCAAACGCAGCAGGGAGGAATAGAGTGATTGTTTTCGTAGACAGAACCCAGGTTTTTACTTCAGTTGGCGCAAGATTGCTATTGTTGAAATCTACAAAAGTTATAAGACCACCAGTTAGAAGAGCATCCGGGGCGTCCCCGGAATAAGTAATAGTGAACTCTCCATCGTTGGTTACAGCGTTGATAGTGGCTTCAATGAGAAGGGCTTGTTCAGTAGTCCAAGTCACAGTTCCATCAACAGTAGTACCGCCAATAGTAAGGTTCCAACTTGGTTCACTTGGAGTATCACTAGTTCCAGCAACGGTGCATTTAAAATGTCGATCGTTAAACACCGCAGGCTTTACTACAGAACCTGTCCCCGCGTCTCTAGCCTCCCTCACGGTATATGCAGTAGATGCTACCCAAACTGGAGGATCTCGCCGCACTTGACATCGAGTGGAGCCAAGATCTACCCTACAACTCGGGGCGAAAAGTTCAACAATCTCCTCAGTGTATCTCTGTAACATCCCTCGAAGTTCAGCAGTAAAGGTCGATTCCCCAGTCGAGATAGTTCCAACAAAACCTCTTCGGAGCGCAATAGGATCGAGAGTTAAATCCGTCCAATCCACCAAGAAGATTTTAATCTCTGCTCGATCCCATCTTCCAGCATCAACATCTGCCTGGTCAAAAGAAGATGGATCAAAGACACTCTCAACTTCAAGGTTATCAACTGAAAAAGTATCCGTCCCGGTTATGGCAGTTTGGATAAACGAGGCTGCAGCTTTATAAAGTATCGGACCGTTAGTATCACCCAAGGAAGTGAGATCTTGAGTAATGTCCTTATCATGAACAGTAAATGCCTTTATCGTCCCCGCAATCCGCTGCTTAACAAAGAAGCAGGTTACGAGATTATTATTAGTTCCGATGTTGGCAGCAGTAGGCCCTGATACAGTTTTACTCATACGCCGCGGACCTCAGTCAATTCAAGAGCCAAGATCTTGTGAATGTCAATGGCAGGTATTTGTTGTTGGAACCGGGGCTTAACAAAAGCCACTGGAATGAAAAAGGCTCCGCCCCAGGTAGGAGCAACAGCATTAGCAGGAGCGGAAGTAAAAGTAACTACTCCAGTCGAGAAATTAATTGTATAATCCACGGTTACTGTCTTAAGTACTCCATCTAGAGCAATAAGTGGAACCGGCCCAGTTGTTTGTGGCTTTTCAATAATTCTAAGATGCGTAGCAGTGTCTTGAACTCTCCTCTTCGTCATCTGGAAAGTAGTCGTAGTCCCGTCTCCAAGAAGAGTCAAGTCCGTTGTGTTCCTAAGGGGCTGATCGTCCTTCGTAACTGCATTTTCCCCAGCATCGTTCCTAAGCCTCATATCCCCATCAGTAGTGTTCCAGTCTCCAGCATCGCGCTGAAGGAACGTGTCTGTTATTCCAACCAGTTCAAAAACTTTCAATATGACCCCAGCATTGGCTGGAGTCCTATTTGGAAACGACAGGGACAATCGTCTTAAATACTGATCCCAAATCCTATTGGTGTGCCGATATCCCGAGGTAGTAGTAACCACATCTGCCAACGTTTCCGGGCCCGAAGAGGAACCGTAAGCTATATTCCTCGGAAGGAACTCAAAATCGTGATGTGCCATTATCCATTACTCGCTGCTGCCGAAGACATAGTGCCTTGAATCATCGCGGCTATCTCAGGCTGTGACTCGTTGAATTCTCTAACACTTTCACCCGGCGCGAGGAAGAAATTAACAGTAGTTCCTCCTCCAGCGCCCACGGCCTCAACTCCAAGATTTCCCGAAGAGGTTCTCTTGAGTGGTAGAATTCCTTCTGCTCCCTGTTCCGCAATACTACCAATCCCGCCGCCGAATGAGAAGTTCGAAGGACTGCTAACAACTCCACCCTTCCGGAAGGGAACAACATTACCACCTTGGAAGGCATTTCCTTTTGCTGACGGAAGCGGGATGCCAAAAATAGAACCAGGACTAGCACCACCACCAGGCAAGCCTAATGATTGAAGAAGAGGTTTAATGATGAGAAGCTGAATTGCTACCTCTAATAAAGACTCTAAGAGGTTCCCAAAGGAGTTAGTTAAAACATCTACAAGATTCTTTCCTTCTCTAATTCCACCAGCAAGATCACTCCCCATCCGTTTAAATCCATTAGAAAGTGCCTCAGTAGATTCATCTACTTCCTCAAGCTTATTTTTAAGTGCGTCATTTTCAAGTTTTGCTTTAACAATTTCCTCTAGCGTTTTTGGAAGAAGAATGCTTCCATATTGATCTTCAAGTTTATTTCTAATCTCCATAATTCTGGCCTCTTCAAAAAGCCCATCAATTCGAAGACGAAGCACATCGTTCGCTTGTTTTAAATTCTCTAATTGTTCTGCACCTTGCTCTCTGAGTCCAGCTATTCTCTCAGCTTCTTTCTCTGCCTCATTTAATTCTTTACCAACGATCAATGCTTCATGTTTTCTTGTTGTAAGCTCTGCCAAAGCCATTCCTTGCTTACTCAAGGAATTTACATTATTTTCTCTCAAGGCAGTCTCGATAGCTATTTGAAGTGTCATTTGAGCGTGAGCTTCTTTACCAAGAACTTGTGCTTGATTTAACCTTTCAAGTGCATCCACTTGAAGATCCAAAGAAGCAATGTTTTCTCTAACCTTAGCAAAAGCTTTAACCTGGGCTTCGAGTTCTTTAGTAGTATTTGCAAAAGCTTCCTTCATTTCAACATTTCTTGTAACAAGACGCAAAAGGCGATCTTCTAATTCCTCCATGCTTATACTAGTACCATCAACTTGAAGTCTAAGTGCAGCCAACTCATCTTTATTTAATTTTTTAAAGATCTTAGCTACTTCCTCAGCAGCCTTTCCTGCCTTAGTAAACGAGTCAATAATGCCAAGTTTATCACCAGCAGAGAGACTCGGATCAGAAAGAGACTTCAAAACTGCTCGCATATCTTGAAGAGAAGTTTTAAACTTATCTACAGGACCAACAGGCAGTTCTCTAAGCTGTTGAAAGGTAAGCGCTTGTGCCGGAGGTCCTTGATCTGGAGCATTGAAAGCAGTTAATTCATTATTAAGCCGCCCTTGTTTTACCAAAAGAAGTCCAGCAGCAACATCTAACTGAAGAATTTGATCTTTATACTTCTTAACATTTGCAGCAGAAGAAAGCCAAGCACCCTGGGCAGCCTTTAAGAATCTATTAACTTTTTCACTCTCTTCAGCATTATCAGCAAGAGCTTTATTCACCTCCTCAAGTTGTGATCTTAAGTTATTTTCAAAAACACCACTCACAACTCTAACACCTTCAGCCATTGTATTAAAAATGCTAGCCAGAGATTGTACAAGTCCTGTGTTTTCTTCAAGCAATTTGAAGAGGAGGAAGAACTCTGTTTTGAGTCTATTTATAGATGCGCCAATTTGTTCAACAGCAGTTTCAACCTGCGGCCCGAAAGTTTTAATAAGTTCATCAGCCATTTTAGGCAACAGATCTTCAGCCAAGACAAGTCCACGTTCCAACAGTTTACCCAATTCTCGAGTCGTAACACCCATCGCTCGGGCCGCAATTTGGAAAGCGCCTGGAATACGTTCACCAAGCTGGCCCCGCAATTCCTCAGCCTGAACAGTTCCTTTCGACATCATTTGTTGAATTGCTCTAAGCGCCCCGGTTGTTTGGTCCGCGGCCAATCCTAAAACCACTGCGGCAGTTGACACCGCTTTAAATATCTTTCTAACACCCGCCCCAGCTAAACTTGTTCCTTTAGATGCAGCAGACAACTGTGCATATTGAAGACCAACAGAAGACAGATCAAGCGCTAATTCCCGTGATGTCGCTACTAAGAACTGAAACTCTCTTTGAGCTGCTGCCGTACTACCAGTAGCAGCAGCTAGAGCGTTGTTAATTCTATTAACTTGAATTGCTACTCTGGCCATGTGTGTAATTGTTTTAATTATAACTACTCCAAGACCGGTAAACAGCAATATAAGAGCGGCAACTTTAATTCCAGTTCTACTCGCAATAGCACCGAAAGCAGTAACTCTAGCTCCAACTCCTGAAAGAGGGCCAACAGCAAACACAGCAGACGATCCAAGATTTCGAAGCTTTTTAGAAAGTCCTGTAGTCTTACCTTCAGCCTTTTTTAAATCGCCTCCCATTTTTCTAGTATTAGCTCCTAACCTTTTAACCTCTCTACTAGCAGTGCCCATAGAAGCTTTCCAGCGATTCATCGCATTAGCATATTGAGTTGGAGTAAGTTTCCCAGCTTTTAATTTTGCATCTAATGCCGAGAAAGAGCGCCTAAGATTAGACAGGCTAACATTAGCTGCCCCAACCTGTTGAAGTGATTGCGTCATGTTCTTAAACTGTTCCGACGCTCTAGCCGAAGCATTCTTCATTTTAATAGTAGAGGCAGCAGCTTTTCTTTGGGCTGCGGCAGTTTTAGCAGCAGCTGCTGCGGCCTTAGTAGAAGCGGCTGTCTGGGCCGCAAGTTTTGTTGTCAATTTTGCAACCTTTGATTCTGCAGAAGCCTGCCCTTTAGCTAATAGAGCAACCATTTTAACTGCATTACCAGTTCTTGTAGTAAGCGCGGCTATAGCTTTAGACTGAGACTCAACCTTTTTACTAAGTCGCTCAAAAGCTTTGTTCCCAGTCATTTTACCCTGGAGAGCAGTAATACCAGTTGCTAAAATTTTCACGCTCTTATTCATAGCAAGCATTGACTTTTGTAGAGCTTCAATAGACTTTTGAGCTGGTACTGAATTTATTTCAAGTTTAGTTGCCATCGTCTACAGCCTCGTTCTTCTTATTAACCCAGTCAATCCAAACGCTATCCATTCTCCGAACACAATAGAGAAGATCTCTTCGGTCCTTTCCATCAATCTCTTGAAAGACACAGTACGATAAGACTTCCGAGTGTTGAATTCTATTCGGCCCGTTACCATATGCTCTAGTTGAAGAAAGTTCTGTAAAAGCCTTCCACAACCATTGCAAGCTAAGTGTAATAACTGGCCGATCATTCAAAATCTCCGAAGTCTTGTCAGCATTAACTTCCCAGCGCTCAAGGGCCTCGATAGACTCTTCGTCATTTACGAGGTACCACTTGAGCGCGCTGATGAGTTTCCCGCGTCGTCTTCCACTTCATTCACGTTAAAGAGATCATCATCGAGCGACAGTTCCCAGATACGATCTTGAAACCGTCGATACTTCAAAAGAAACTGGGCGCCGACTTCACTAGAATAAGCTGGAAGAACTTTCCCACCATCAAACATCTTCTCCCAGCCCATGAGGATATGAGAAGCCATGAACTTAGACATGAACTGTCTCGTTTGTGTATTCCCCATGGTGCCTTCGTCCAGTTGGCGTCGAATGGCCTTCGGAATTTTCCGATATGCTTGTTGTGTCTTAGTATTACCAAGACGAGCAACCTTAACCTTAGCTTCTTCACCAAGGTAACACCAAACGCCTTCGATTTCGGCAGTCTCATTGCTGCCAAACTCTTCATTAAGATCAAAACCCACAACTTTCTCCTTTTCTACACAGTGGCACGGGCAAGAACACCATCACCCATGAAGTTAGCTGGCGCCGCGGCCACGTCACCAACACCACCAGTTAAGGGATTATACGAAGTCAACAAGGCGTTCCCAGTGAACTCCGGGTTGGTTACGCCGATAGGGTCAGCCTCTGGTCGAATGATGATCGCAAATGCAGCCGCTCCGACTAGAGGAAACAAAGTCGAGTCAACAGCATTTGTCGCCGGGGCGATAAAGTCCTGTCGGAACTGACACTCAATCGACCAGTCAATGAAGGAGGGAACACGAGTCCTTGTTCCATCACCCATCGCGGTTACTTCTGGAGTCTCCGCACCATAGTTAAGAGTCAAGCTCTCAACTCGGGCACTAAGATCCACAGCGTTAACAGTAAAGTGAGCGTTTTTGAAAACGAACTTACCCATGGTTTTAGTCTCCTATAAGAGAGTAGATTGGATGCCGAGATTAAGGAAGATGGTAAAGGACGGCGTACCTCCAGAAATGGTAATGGTATATCTCCACCAAGTATCAGTCACTGGCCCGGCCAAGATTTGTCGATCAGAGCCAACCACAGCAACTTGTGGGTGGGTGATACGAAGAGTTTCAGATCCTGACCAATCATCAGTTACATCACTTTCTAAGATTACATCAAGTGTCGGAGTTGAGCCACTCGCTGCCACTACATGAAGATTACTGTAGATACTTTGTCCAGCTATAGCCGCTCCTACTTGCCTTGCAGTTCCATTCGATGTAGTGGTAAATGCGCTATTCTCCATCACCTCACCACGAACTAAAGGCCCATCCGTGTTTACGGTAATAGTGAAGGCCATGATCTCGCCATGACTACCACCACGGACTAGGTTCGCAGCCTGAGTCGGAAAGGAAAAGGCAAAATCTCCAAGCGTTCCACCTTCACCACTCATACTCATAAGTGAACTTGCGGCGCCGATCTGAGCAATCAAGTCTGCATCCAGATCATCAGCTGCGCTTACAATATCCCACCAACCTTGATGGGTAGCGGTGATGTCGAGAATGCCAGGAAGCCTGGTCCTAGTCGTATCACCAAATGAAGTCTTATCAGGCGTCTCTGCGGTGTACTCCAAGGCGACATTACTCAACTCACCTGAGAGGTCTCTACCGTCAAAGAGCACCACAGCGTCGGTTAGTACAAATTTACCCACTTTCTTGTTCTCCTATGTAGATGCTTTAACGATAGCTTCCGCCGCGGAGTAGACTCGATGT